>JAEEGJ010009708.1_pt1 | contig 25529 bp, 13 predicted proteins | sample 8958761 | NCBI WGS metagenome assembly JAEEGJ01 (sample SAMN16246546, study PRJNA631951) | gut metagenome | biome: gut microbiome; feature: rumen; material: RS-attached | host: Bos | place: Iran: Karaj | collected 2018-10 | reverse complement strand
ATCTAAGTAATTTTGATACATCAAATGTTAAAGCAATGTATTGGATGTTTGCTGGAGATACAAAGTTAACTAGTTTAGATTTAAGTAGTTTTGATACCAGTAAAGTAGCGCTCATGTGGTATATGTTCGATGGATGTAATACATTAATGAGTTTAGATTTAAGTAGTTTTGATACTAGTAAAGTAACAGATATGTCTGGAATGTTTTTCCAAACTAATTATTTAACAAAATTAGATTTAAGTTCATTTGATACAAGAAATGTAACTACATTTGTAGGAATGTTTAATAGTGCATTTTATTACCAAAAAAGAGATTACGTACTAGATTTAAATCACTTTGATACAAGTAAAGCTACAAATTTGAATTCTATGTTTTATGAATGTCATGCTAAAGATATTAAAGTAAAAACATGGGATACAAGCAGAGCAACTGATATGAATTCTATGTTTTGTAATATATATGTTACAGAATTAGATGTCAGTTCATTTGATACAAGTAATGTAACAAATATGGAAGAAATGTTCTCTAGTGGTACAAGTCTTAAAACTATTTATGTTTCAGATAAATTTGATACAAGTAATGTAACTAATGATACTAATATGTTTACTTATGATACAAATTTAGTTGGTCAACAAGGAACTAAGTATAATGCATCGAATGTAGGAAAAGATTATGCAGTTGTTGATGTTCCAAATCTTCAACAGCCAGGATATTTTACTAATATTTATCCAGACTTTTATGTAGTTAGTATTTTGAATAATAGTGATTTAGTAGAATATGGTGGTAAATATATATTCCCAACTAATAATGAAGAATCTGATATTCCTGATACTACTTTAGCTACAGTAACATTTAAATATCATGATAATGTTACTGAGGATACTACTAGTACTGTTAAGAATACTAATATGCCTAGTGGATGGATTGTTGATGGTGTTCATTATGATAATAAAGCAGAGTTAATAGTAACTAAAGATATAGAAGTTATACCTGATTTTGTTGAAGTAACTGTCGGAGCAGAGTTTCCAGAACTAACTAGAGTAGGTTATACATTCCTTGGTTGGTATACTGAAGAAGAAGGCGGAGAAAAAGTTGAAGAATATAATTCTACAGAGGATTTAACACTTCATGCCCGTTGGAATACTAGTGGAGTTAAATTAACTGTTGATGGTGATACACAATATGTTGAACCTGGATATATTTATACAGTTCCTAATGCTACTCCAGATCCATATGCACCGGTTAATAATAAGATTCATATTCATTTATATTACATGGATGAAGAAGATACACAAAAAGATGTAACAATTAGTGAAGGCTATAGTATAGGATATCAAATAATTAATGGCGACACATATTATCCAGGAGATACTTATGTAGTTAATGATGAAACAGAAGTAGTAAGTATCTATGATTGGAATGGCCAATATGCCATGGACCCATATATTAAAGAGCCAACAAGAGATGGGTACATATTTATGGGATGGCAACTTTATAACTGGGAATATGATGATATTTCTGATATTAATGTTGATATATATACTATAGAGCCATATTACACATGGTTTGATGGAGCATCGTTCTATGCTGAATGGCAAGAAGAACCTGATCCGGATGAATATGTAGTAGTTCGTTATAAGGATTTCATAAAGAAACAAGATTATAAAAAAATATATCCAAAAGGCTATGTATATACTTTTAAAGATTTAACCGAAGTTAATTCTTTTGATGTTGAAATAAGAAATAATGTTAATGATGATACTGCAACAGTAACATATACTACTAATATTACTAGTAATTCATATGCTGTAAAAATCGTGGGTTCTGATGATGAAAGTTGGAGAAATTCAAACAACTGGTATCATCCTGGTGATACTTATGAAATTAATGAAGATATTGAAATTGAAGTTCTAACAGCTGCTAATACTAATAATTCTTATTATAATGGTGGATGCAGTGGTGATGCTTATTTATGTGAACTAGTTTATGCTACAGCAGATAATAGTAGATATAACAATTACATTTTTAGAGGTGTTTATGCTGAAGAAAATGGTCAAGGAGTAAAAATTGATCCACATACTATTACAAATAATAATACTTATTATGGATCACATAATGGATTTAATACTTTATGGGTTTATTTAGAAGAAGTAGACGAGAACAGTGTTATAGTTACTGTAGATGGTGAAGTATTCATAATGCCTAAAGGTGAGGGAACAATTCCAACTCCTAGTATTACATCAGAAACAATGAATTATATCATTACATATAAATTTAATAATGGAGACCCAGATGTTTTAGGTATAGATACAGTTAGATATTATATAGATTCATTAAATTATAATGGGGATGAATATCAACTAGGAGATACTTTTGATTTTGAAGAAGATACAACTTTCTGGTCTAATTGGCAATTTGAACCTATTGGTGATGGCCTATTAGAAGTAAATGATGAACATTTCCTTGGATGGTTTGATGAAAATGACAATCAAGTAACATCTTTAGATGATATAGAGGATAATATAACATTATATGCTCATTGGGATTATCCAGATGTAAATGTTACAATTGATGGACATACTGATACGGTTCCATATGGATTCACATACGATTTAGCTGAATTTAAAAATTCCTCAAGTACTGTAGATGCAGGAACTATAACATTCCATGATGAAAGTGGTAATTATGAAGGAGAAGTATGGACAACCAGTGCTCAACGAACTCCAAGTAAAGCTTATATAAATGACGTTGAATATGAACTTGATGGAGAGTATACATTCATTGAAGATACTGTTATAGAATTTGAATATGAATTTGAGTTTATAGATGAAGAATTACCTCGTGATAAATCTATTATGGGTAGAGAACATTATACATTCGGTGGTTGGTATGATAATCCTGATTATGAAGGAGATCCAATTACTAAATATTCTGGTATGAATAATATTGATGTATATGCTAAATGGATTGGTGAAGAAGTAATTGTTATTCTTAATGAAGACGAAGGCAATCCTTTAATATATCACTATGGTGATACATATACATTTGGTGATTTACCTGAATCGTTTGTATGGGATATGGGTAATGAAATATTTGACTTTAATGATGGAGTTACTCCAAATAGTACTCAACATTTAATAATGACAATATATCCTGATACATGGTTCTACCATGGACATGATGAAAATGATGATTACGTTGATAATACATATAATGTTGGAGATACAGTTACTTTATATGGTGAAACTTGGATAGATGTAGGTAGTGAAGATGATAATAATTATGTTTATTCAGGTGTAACTATTCCTGATGATCCTGAAAGAGAACACTATACATTTGATGGATGGTATAATGAATGGGATACTGAGATCACTGATATTTCAGGGTTAAATGGATTTGATGAAGTTATAACTGCTAAATGGATAGGTGAAGATGTAACTGTTCACTTACCAGATGAAGATATAACTGTAGAATATGGAAGAGAATATCCTACATATGAAAATAATTATCCAAAAGCTAATACAGAAGAAGCAACAGTAACATTTAAATATCATGATGGAGAAACTGATGATTATGTTTCTTATGTAGAAAAATCATATACTCCAAATGGATGGTTAATAAATGATACACATTATGGTGAAGATACAATTGTATTTACTGAAGAAACTACGCTTGTTCCAGATTATGCTGAAACAGTAATTCCAGTAGAATTCCCAAGTGATCCAACTTGGTTTAGACATGACTTTGATGGATGGTTTACTGAAGAAACTGGAGGAGAACAAGTAACAAATTATTCTGATTTAGTAGATACAGAATTACATGCTCATTGGCATGATCATATGGCTATTATTACAACACCAGATGGTGATGTACAAGTTGATGAAAATAAACAATTTGCGTTCCCAACTAATAATATTCCAAAGGATAGTACTAAACCTGGAATAGTAACATTTGATCCACAAAATGGGGAAGTCCCTATTAAAAATGATATTATAAAAATATATACACCAAATGGATGGTTATTAGATGGCGTTCATTATGATGATGGAGAAACAATAACAGTACTTGATGATAGTACAATTACTCCTGATTACACCGAAACAGTAAGTGTTCAATTCCCAAGTAATCCAGTTAAAACTTATTACACATTTAAAGGCTGGTATAGTGCTATGAATGGTGGAGATAAAGTAGAAAATTATAATGAAGCAGAAAGTATTACTTTATATGCACATTATTATCAAACTAATCCAGATGGAGAAGAGTATATATTACCTTCAGAACATCCTGAAAGACCAACTGAAACTCTTGCTACAGTAACATTTGATCCTCATAATGGTGATCCTATTACAACAAGTACAGTAACAAAAAAGTGGATTGCTAAAGGATGGTTAGTTGATGGTGAATTACATTATAACGGAGATATAATTTATAAAACTCCAGATACTGTAATTGAACCAAACTATACTTATGTTATAGTTCCAGCACAATTTCCAATAGCACCAACTAGAGGTAATGAAAGATATACCGGTTGGTTTACTGAAGAAATTGGTGGAGAACAAGTTAAACGTTATTCTGGAACTGAAAATATTACGCTTCATGCACAATACACAGATAGTTATGCAATATTAAAAACTGGTAGAGAAGTTAATAATATTATGGAAAACAGACGCCCCAATTCATTTAAACCTGCAACATATGAAGAATATCAAACTGCAACTACTACCACAATTATTTCTACTGATGATTCACCTTACCCTGTATATTTTTGGGTTTCAAGCACTGGTGCACATTATTATTCGGATGCTGATGTTATATATTTTAATGAAGATTCAAATTACTTCTTTGCATTTAATTATTATAATTTGTGTGATATTGATTTATCAAAGATGAATTCGTCCTATGTAACTGACTTTGGTTACTTCTTCTGGGATACTTGTTCAACTGGTCGTGGTACGCTTCCACTTAATCAACTTGATACAAGCAATGGTATAAATTTTAGTTATATGTTTGATGGTACAGGTATGAGTAGCTTTGATTTTAGTAATTTTAATACAAGTAGAGCAACAAACATGAACGTTTTTCTATCAAATAATGATAATTTAACTTCTTTAGATTTAACACCTCTTGATACTAGTCATGTAACTGATATGCATTATATGTTTAGTGGTAATGATAAAATGACAAGTTATGATTTAAGTAATTGGGACACAAGCAGCGTAACAGATATGTCAATGATGTTCTCTTATAATAATAGTCTGGTTTCGTTAGATTTATCTAGTTTTGATACGAGAAATGCAACATCAATTGGTGCTCTCGTATCAGATTGTCCTAAACTTGAAAGTATTAATTTATCTTCATTTAATACAAGTAATGTTACAAATATGTATGCTATGTTTAAAAATGATAAAAGTCTAAAAGAACTAGATTTAAGTAGCTTTGACACAAGTAAAGTAACAACTACGCAGGAAATGTTCCGCGATGCTACAAGCCTTGAAAAAATATGGGTATCTGATAAATGGGATATGTCTAGTGTTACAACTGGAAATAATGCGTTTTGGAATGATACTAATATTATTGGTCAAAGAGGAACAACATATGAACCTCTACGTAGACATGGTGATAATAGTACAAATAGTGGTGCATTTATTGATGAAGCTCCTGATAGACCTGGATACTTATGGAATAAATATGCTACTAAATATACAATAACATTACCTGATGGTATTGAAGAAGTATATGAAGGTGCACCATTTGTGGTACCTACTAATACATATCCTAAGAATCTTGAAATAGAGTATACAATTACTTTTGATCCGATGAATGGCGAAGAAGTAATAACATCTAGCAAGATGATGACATATGAACCTGTAGGATTTACTGATGGCGAAAATGTATATGAAAGCGGCAGTACAATCTATGTTACTGGTGATATGACATTAACTCCATATTATAATGAAGTTGTTGTTGAACCAGACTTCCCAGAAGATCCAGTTAAGGATGGTAATGAATTTGTTGGATGGTTCACTGAAGGTGAAGATGAAGTTACTTCATTAGATAACATAGATACAGATACTACTTTATATGCTCATTATGAGGCTACATATGGTAGAGTATTAGAATCGATTGTATATACAGTAACTGATAAAACTAACGCTAGAATAGTTATTGGTGCTGAACCAAATACTACATTAATTGATTTTAAAGATAATATGATTAATCCTAATGAATTTATTAAGATATATGATCTAGATAATAATGAATTATTAGATGATGATATAGTTAAAACAGGATTAATAATTAAACTTGAAATTAATGGTACAGTATATGATGAAGCTATTATGATTGTTAGAGGAGATATTGATGGTGATGGTATAATTTCAGTTTCAGATGAAGCTATGCTTACAGATCATATCTTATCAATTAGTGTAATAGATGATTATAGATTCTATGCTGCAGATATTGAAGAAGATGAATTGCTTGATGTAGTTGATGATTCTTTAATAACTGATTACATTTTAGGAATAATTGATTCTTTAAATGAATAAAAAAGAAGACTTTGTCTTCTTTTTTTTATTTAAAAAAATGTGTAAAACATTGACTTTAATACTTGCAAAAATGTATAATAAAATATAATAGAGAAATATTATAGGGAAGGGTTAGTATGAAATATATAAGAAACAACATCAACTATAATATATTTGCAAAATTAGTATTAATGCTAATTCTTTTTGTGCTTGTAATAAATAAAGTAGATGCTGCTACTATATCTTTTGAATCTCATGGTGGACCAGATGTAGATAGTTATGAAATATCTACTGATACTTTAGGAACCCTTCCTAGTCCTACTATGGATGGATATTTATTTGATGGCTGGTATAAAGAAGCAGATTATTTAAATAAAGTATCAAGTAAGACTGAAGTTACTGGAGATATGACTCTTCATGCTAGATGGGTTTATAATCCATTCCCATTTGTATATCCATATCATGCTGAAGATTTTATATGTACAGGATCAACTTATGTTAATACAGGAGTAAGTTTATATACAGGACCAAATGGTGATGAAGAGGGTACTTGGGATAAAGATTATGAAATAGGGTTTACTATTGAAGAATATGATTATACTAATCAACCTGAGAATCAATCAGTATTCATGAATACTAAATATGAAAACACAGCAGCAGGATGGCCAGGATTAGTAGTTAGAAAAGCTGTGGAGAAAATAGAAATAACACAAACTATTGATAGCGGTAAAGTTCAAAGATATATAACTGATTTAACATTCCCAATGAATGTTAAAGTTAAAAGAAAGGATAAAGTGGTTTATTACCAAGTTAATGGTGGTAGACTTTATACTGTTCAAGATATGAGTACATTTACTAAATATTTTGATACACCAGTATATTTCTGTGCAGGAGATAATGGTTCTGGAGGAGTACAAAGATATTTAAAAGGAACTATTTCTAATTATTATGTAAGAATGGGTACTTATGAAGATTTAGAAACTCATACAGTAACATATCCAGATGGTACTATCAAAGTACATGGACATAACGAAGTAGTAGAATTAGGTAGTAATGATGGGCCAGCTGATGTTGAAAATATTACTTTAACATTTAAACCTAATAATGGTGGTTCTAATATTACAGAAACTAAAACAAAGACTACTACTCATCATGGTTTCTATGTAGGAGAAGTTCATTATGATAGTGATGCTACTTTAGTAGTAGATGAAGATAAAGTAATTGAATATGATAATGATGTAGATGTAACAGGTTCATTTGATTTCCCTGCTGATCCAGAAAAAGAACATTATACTTTTGATGGATGGTTTGATGAAAATGATATAGAATATACTTCATATGATGGAGAAGAAGATTTAATTCTTGATGCTAGATATACTGGTGAGAATATAACTATTCATACTCCAAGTGGGGATGAAGTAGTTCATTATGGTGATACTTATAACTTAGGAACAAATGATATTGTTAAAGCAAATGATAATATCGCTGAAGTAACATTTAAATTACATAATAATGAAAGTGATATTATTGATCATGTTCAAAGAGTATATACTCCAAATGGATGGAAAGTAGGGGATACTACTTATACTGATAATGAAGATATAACTATAACTGAAGAAATAACTATTGAACCAGATTATATTGATACAATAGAAGGAGTAACATTCCCAAGTAATCCTATAAAAGAAGGTTATGATTTTGATGCTTGGTATACTGCTGAAACTGGTGGAAACAAAGTTGAATCATATGTTGGAACAAATGATATTACATTACATGCTCAATATATTGATCATGTTCCAATAATAACTACTCCATATGGAACATATACACCTGATGAAAATGGTGATTTCACTTTAGGAACTAATAATTATTATAAAAGTGATATAAATCATACTTCTATATATCTTTATCCAAATAATGGTAGTGGTACTTCTTATAGGTATTTAAGAACTAAATATACTGAGAATGGTTGGTCAATTGATGGAGTTCATTATGATGATGGTGAAACTATTCATGTGACTAAAGATATAGAAGTTATTCCTGATTATATTGAAACTGTTCAATATCCAACATTCTATAATCCTGTAAGAACAGGTTATACATTCCTTGGATGGTATACTGCTATGGTAGGTGGAGATAGAGTAACTGAAGTAACAGATCTAAATGGACCTAGCAGATTGAATTTGTATGGTCATTGGCAAGATGATTCTTCACATGGTAATTATAAATTACCAATAAATAATATAGAAAAAGCTACTGAGCATAGAGCAACAGTAACATTTAAATTTAATAATGGAAGAGCAGATGCTACAGCTGAAGTTCAAACTAGATATTTCCCTAACGGATGGTTAGTTGATGGAGTTCACCATGATAGTAATGTATTTATAGAAAAAGATGAAAATACTGTTATTGAACCAGATTATATTGTAACTAGAATTAATGCTTTATTCCCAAATACTCCAACTAAATCTGGATATGAATTCGTTGGATGGTATACTGAAGATAATGGACAAGGTGAACATATAACAGTTTTAAATATGGATTCAGATTTAACAATATATGCTTACTATACTAATGACTATGCATATTTAAAAGGAAGATCTGGTCTTAACTTACCAACTTGGGGTGATGAATGTACACTTAGACCAGGAACTGAAGAAGAATATAATTATGCTGTGGACAATGGTTTGACTATTTCTAATCAAGCAAAAGATAATTCACCAAATCCTGTATATATGTGGGTAAATGGAAATGATATTTTATATTATTCTCCTGCAGAAGTAATATTTATGGATTCTGATGCAGGTCAAATATTCCAAAATAAACGTTTTTATAAAATTGATTTAAGTGGTTTAAACTCTATCAAAGTAACAACTTGTTTCAATTTGTTCGTATACAGTTATGTTCATGAAATAGATTTAACTGGATGGGATACATCTAATGTTACAAACATGCGTGAAATGTTTGCGTATACAGCAGATGATAGTCTTGACCTTTCAGGATTTAATACAAGTAAAGTAACAACTATGCAATCTATGTTTAGTAGAGCAATGTACTTACATGACCTTGACATAAGTAACTTTGACACAAGAAATGTAAGAGACTTTAGCTCTATGTTTTATAACGCATTTGACAGTTCAAAACATGATATAGTGCTTGACTTAAATCATTTTGATACAAGTAGTGCAACAAATATGAGTGGATTCTTTTCTAATACTGATAGTTTAAAAGAAATTAGGATGGATACTTGGAATACATCTAATGTTACAGGCATGGCTTATATGTTTTCTGCTTTTGGTACATCAACTGTAATCGACCTTACAAATTTTGATACACATAATGTTACTGATATGACTAAAATGTTTTATGGACTATATGATGTGAAGACTATTTATGTATCACCAGATAAGTGGGATTTGAGTAATGTAACTTCTTATGATAATATGTTTGATCGTGCTCCTAACTTAGTTGGACAAAAAGGAACAAAATATAATGCAAATAATGCTAAAGATAAAACATATGCTCATATAGATGAAGGTACAGATAATCCTGGATACTTATCATATCGTTATCCAGAAATATATACAGTTACAGTATTAGATGAATCAACAATAGTAAATAAGGGTGATAAATATACATTGCCTACAAATAAGGAAGTATCTGAAATACCAGATGTTGATATTTCAACAGTAACATTTAAATATCATGATGGTGTAACTGATGATACTACAAGTACTGTAAGAAATACACATATGCCTAGTGGATGGACTATTAATGATGTTCATTATGATGATGGTGAACAAGTAACAGTTAATGAAGATTTAGTTGCTATACCTGATTTTGTTGAAGTTATAGCAGGAGCTGAATTCCCAGAACCTACAAGAGAAGGTTATACATTCCTTGGATGGTATGATGAAGAAACTGGAGGTAATAAAGTTGAATCTTATGATGGTGAAAACGATATAATATTACATGCACAATGGGAAGCAACTTATCCAACAGATTTAGGTATTGATTCTGATGATATAACAATAGTAGCTGGAGAAACTCATCAAATGTTAATTACATTTATTCCTGATGGAACTGCTGATGAATTAACATTTGATAATTATGATACAAATGTAATTAATATTACAAGTGAAGGATTAATTACTGGTTTATCAGTTGGTACTACAACTATTACAATTAGTACAACAAATACTGATATTTCTAAAACAGTAAATGTTACAGTAATTGGAGATTTAATAACAAGTAGTATTCTTGATGTTAAAACAAAATCTTTAGCTAGAATAATAATTGGTGAAGAACCAGGAGTTACTATAAGTGATTTCTTAGATAAGTTAGATAATCCTAGAGAATATCTAGAAGTATATGATCAAGAAGATAACTTAATATCTAGTGATGATTATGATAGTATTAATGTTTCCACAGGATTAACAGTAAAACTTGTTATATTTGGTTCTACTACTGATGAAGCAAAAGTTATTGTTCGTGGAGATATTGATGAAGATGGTATAGTTTCAGTTTCAGATGAAGCTATGCTTGCAGATCATATTTTAACTATTAGCTTAATAGAAGATTATAGATTCTATGCTGCTGATATAGAAGAAGATGATTTACTAGATGTAGTAGATGATTCTATGATAACTGATTATATCTTAGGAATTATTAATTCATTAAATGAATAAAAGAAGGTTTAACCTTCTTTTTTATTGATTTTATAATAGAAATAATATATAATTTAAGTATAAATAGTAAAGGGAAGTGATCTATATGGCACAAAAGAGTACAAAAAAGGGGACAACTAAAAAGGAAACTACAAAAACAGTTAAGAAAACTACAACAAAAAAACCAGTAAAAAAGGTAACACCTAAGAAAGAAACTATTAAAAAAGAAGAACCTAAAAAAGTAGTTAAAGTAGAAGAACCAGTAGTAGAAGTAAAAGAAGAAATTAAAGAAGAAAAAAAGACTATATTTACTAAAAGAAATATAATTATTTTAGTAGCAATAATTGTTGTAATAAATATAGCAGTAGCAGCAATTCTTATCTATAATAATCCTAAAAATAAAATAACTAGAAGAATGAAAGAAATGGGTAAAGATTTCTATACTAGTTATTTATATGAAACTCTAAAAGAAGGTAGAACTGATAAGGAATTAAGCGAAGTATTAGCTAAATATAAAGATACTGGTATCAAGATAAATTTAAGAAATTTAGCTCAATATGATTCAGGAAAATATAAAAAAGAAATTGAGACTTTTAAGAGTGATAAAAAGGAATGTAGTAAGAATAATACTAGAGTAATTATTTATCCAAAATCACCATATAAAAAATCTGATTATAAAATAAAAATTGAATTAGATTGTGGCTTTTAAAAATTAACAAGAAATTGTTAATTTTTTTATCGAAAAATGTAGTATTTTATAAAAAAATATGATACTATATATTATATATAATAGAATAGTGTAGTGTAGTGAGGTAAAATATGAAAAAGAATTTAAAGATTTTTGCTCTTATGCTAGTAGCTTTAATGGCTTTTAGCGTAGGAATCACAAAAGCTTATGCGGAAGGAGAACACGAATTTTCTTTCAGAGCATTCAAATGTGTTACCTATGATCCTGATGAAGGATGTCTAGGACCAAATGGAGATGGAGAAACACCAGAATTTGATTATGATAACCTGGTAGTTAACCAAGGAGAAGTTATTAAACTTGGTATTTACTATAAACCAGGGGCACAAACATTCTGGAATATGTCAGCATTCGTCTTCTATAATCAAAATTTAACATCGGCAATTCATGATGAAGATGATGCATTATTGCTAGAACAAACAGGAACAGAGTATACAACTGATAATCCTGGACCATATCCACCAAAAGGAACATCTGCTTCCAATAAAACTAAAACTAACTGGATAGTTCAATTCAATGATGCTACACAAGATCATGCAATAGCTTCTATCATAAAAGATACTGCTGGAACAGAAGCATCAAGAAAATACTTAGAACAAGAAGGAATCTTATACTATGTATATTTCAAAGTGAAAGATGATGCTACTCCAGGAGCTACATTAGCATTCAATTATGATATGAGCCCTGGTAAAACAATGATAGCTAATAAATCAGCAGTAACAAATCAAGATATTGAATTCACAATATATGAAGAACAATCTGATGATAATACTTTAGCTACACTAACAGTTAAAAACGGAAGTACAGTTTATCCTTTAACTCCTGAGTTCGTGCCAGGAAGTAAAGAAAATAAAGTATTTACTGCATATGTACCAGATAATATTACTTCAGTAATAATAGATGCTACAGAACATGAAGAACATGCTACAGTATCTGGAACTGGTACTAAATCAAATTTACAATACGGTAATAATAGTTATGATATTTCAGTTTTATCTCAATCAGGACAAACTGAAGTATACACAGTAAAAGTTTATAGAATTAATGGTCAAAATACATTAAGCGCATTAAGTTTATCAAATGTAGACTTTGGAACATTTAGTTCTGCTACAACAAGTTATACAGCAACAGTACCATATACTACAGATAAAACTAATGTAACTGCTACAGCAACAGCAGGAAGTAAAGCAACTTTAACAGGAACAGGAAATAACAAAACATTAAATGTTGGTTCAAATGCTGTTTCAGTAAAAGTTACTCCAGAAAGTTGTAATAGTGCATATAGTGAAGTACCTGGTAATACATGTACTGAAAAGACTTATACAGTTAATGTAACAAGAAGTGAACCTTCTACTATATCTACACTAAATGACTTAAGAGTAGATGGAGATACAGTTCCAGGATTTACTGCTGGAGATCCATCAAGTACTTATACATTAACTGATGTAGGTTATGATAAATCAAGTATCGAAATAACTTATGTTAAAGGTCAAGATAATGAAACTGTAACTGGTGATGGTACTAAGAACTTAAGCGTTGGCCAAAACTCATTTGATGTAGTAGTAACTGCACAAGATGGTACAACAAAAACTACATACACTATTAAAGTTTATAGAAAAAATAATAATGCAAATTTAAGTGCATTAAATGTAACTTCTAGTAAGACTGGTTCATTAAGCCCAGCATTTACAGCAAATACTACAAGTTATACTTATAATACAGATGCTGATGAAACATCAGTAAATATTAGTTATACTAAAGCAGATGAACATGCTACAGTAGTAACTACTCCAGAAAATTTAACTGGAATTAACCCAAGAACTACTTCTTCAGTAACAATTGAAGTTACTCCAGAAGACACTACAAAAACTAAGAAAACTTATACAATAACATTTGCAGTAGCTAAATCAAGTAATGCTAACTTAAGTGATTTAACATTAGACGGAGCTACAGTAACTAACTTCGATAAAGATACATTATCTTATGATATAACTTATCCACAAGATAAAGCATCAGTTGAAATAGGAGCTACTCCAGAAGATGATAGAGTTAAATCTATTAGCAATACTGGAACTAAAGATTTAGATTATGGTCTAAATACAGTTAAATTATTAGTAACTGCAGAAGATAATACAACAACAAAAGAATATACATTAAATATTACAAGAACTAAGAAAGATAATGCTAATTTATCAGACTTAAAAGTAGATAATGTTCAAGTTCCAGGATTTGCAGCAGATAAGTTAGTATATGATTTAGATGATGTTAATTACACTAAATCATCAGTAAATATTACTTATACAAAAGCTGATGGTGATGCTACAGTAACTGGTGATGGTACTAGAAACTTAAGTGTTGGAGACAACGAATTAGTAGTAACAGTAACAGCACAAAATGGAACAACAACAAAAGAATATAAGATTAATATTCATAGAAAGAGTAATGATGCTACACTTAGTGCATTAAGTGTAACAAGTGATCCTGCTGGAACATTAAGTCCTGCATTCTCAAGTGGTACTACAAGTTATACTTATAGTATTGGTGCAGATGTAACTAGTGTTACAGTAGCAGGAACTACAAATCATAGTTTAGCTTCAGTAACTGAAGCACAAACAGTAAATCCAAGAACTACTTCTTCAGTAACATTAACAGTTACAGCAGAAGATACTGGATATACAGAAGATTATATAGTTGCATTCGAAATGGCTAAATCAAGTAATGCTAACTTAAGTGATTTAACAATAGATGGAACAACAGTAGATGGATTTGATCCAAATGAAACAACATATAATATAACAGTTCCAACTACTACAGAGGGTGTTCTTGTAGGAGCTACTTCAGAAGATGATAGAATTAAATCTATTTCAGGATTAGAATATTATTCATTAGACTATGGTTTAAATGAAATTCCTGTAACAGTAACTGCAGAAGATGGAACAACAACTAAGACTTATACATTAAATGTAACAAGAACTAAGAAATCAGATGCTGAATTCCTAGACTTACAAGTAGATGATGTTACAGTACCAGGATTCAGTGCTAGTGATCCAAGTGGAACAACTTATGATTTAGGTTCAGTAGTAAGTACAAAAACAAGTATTGAAATAACAGTATTAAAGAGCGATTCTGATGCTACAGTAACTGGTGATGGTACTAAGAACTTAGCAATAGGTGATAATACATTCCCAGTAACAATAACAGCACAAAATGGCACAGATAGTAAAACATATAACATCAAGATTAAGAGAATGAATAATGCAAATAACTTAGAATCATTAACAATTACTTCAGATCCTGCCGGAACATTAGATCCAGCATTCGATCCAGAAACAACAGGATATACATATAATGTATCTGCTGATGAAAATGAAGTAACAATTAGTGCTACAGTTCCAGAAGGAAGCGGTGCTAGAGTAGAAGGAGATGGAACTTATAATCCTGCTACTACTCCAGTAGTTACAATTAAAGTATTTGCAGAAGATAATACAGAAAAAGATTATGTAATCAATTTAGTTAGAGCTGATTCAAGCAATGCTAACTTAAGTGATTTAACAATAGACGGATCAACAATAGATGGATTTGATCCAAATGAAACAGAATATAATATTACAGTTCCAAGTGATAAAGCTACATTAGAAATTGGTGCTACAGCTGCTGATGATAGAATTCAATCATTAACAGGTGATGGTGAAAAAGATTTAGGATTTGGAAATAACCAATTCCCAATTACAGTAGTTGCACAAGATGGAACACAAAAAGTATATTATATTAATGTAACAAGAGCTCTTAAGAACAATGCAAATTTAAGTGATTTAACAGCAGATGATGTTACAGTACCAGGATTTGATCCAGATGATCCAACTGGCACAGTATATGACTTAGGAGAAGTTAATAGTGATAAAGCTACAATAGTAATTGGTGCAGTATTAGCAGACACTGATGCTAGAGTAACTGGTGATGGAACTAAGACATTAGAAACTGGTGTTAATGAATTCCCAGTAACAGTAACTGCTCAAGATAATACAACAAGTAAGACATATATAATTAAAGTTAAGAAATTAAGTAGTGATTCAAGCTTATCTGGTATCGAAATTCAAGCAGATACAACTGGAAACTTAGATCCAGAATTTGATCCTACAAAGACAGATTATACTTATACATCTGATCCAGATGAAGATGAAGTAACTATAGTTGTTACACCAGCTCCAGGAGCTACAGCAGTTATAGTTGGTCATCCAGATGGAAAAGTAAATCCACAAGATGGAGAAGATGTTCAAGTAATAGTAACTGCAGAAGATGGTTCTAATACAATATATACAATTCATGTTGAAAGAGGATTATCTGATAACAATTACTTAGATCAATTAGAAGTTGAAGGATTTAATATAAGCCCAGACTTTGATAAAGATGAAGACCATTATACATTAACAGTTGATGCTGATGTAGATAAGGTTACTATAATAGCTCATCCAGAAGATGATAGAGCTAGTATAGCTAATAATAGTGATGTTGGAGAAAAAGATTTAAGCTTTGGTTCTAACCCATTCACTATAACAGTTAAAGCAGAAAATGGTGATGAAAGACCATACTATATAACAATTGAAAGAGAATTAAATGATGATGTTAAATTATCAGACTTAAAAGTTAATGGAGAAACAATAAATGGATTTGATCCAGAAACTCCATCATATGACTTAGGAGAAGTTGGAAATGATGTTGAATCATTAACAATTACTGGTACTCCACAAGATGATAATGCAACAGTAGAAGTTGAAGGTGCAGATGAAAATGGTGTTGTACCACTAGAAGTTGGGGAAAATACTATTAAAGTTAAAGTAACTGCACAAGATGGAACAGAAGGTTTCTATACTATAACAGTAGATAGAGCAGCAGATGACAATAATGACTTAAAAGCATTAGAAGTTGAAGATTACACATTAGACCCTGAATTTGATCCTAATGTTACAGGATATTCAATAACTGTTCCATATGATGAAGATAGTGTAGTAGTTAATGCAACTCCTGATGATGATACTGCTACAGTAGAAGTTGAAGGAAATGAAAATTTACAACCTGGTGAAAATACAATTACAGTAACAGTTAAAGCAGATGATGGTTCAGAAAAAGTTTATACTATAACAGTAACTAAAGAACAAGAACCAGAAGAAGATGAAAAAATAACTTCTCAAATTCGTACAATAGCTGATGGATTTATTAAAGACGTTGTTTATAAATCTTTACCAGAACAATTAAAAGATGAATGCGATAATGAAAACTGGAAATTACATATATTTGCCGAGGACGAAGAAGTATCTGAAGACCAAAAACTTGGTACAGGTATGGTAATCAAATTAATTAAGGATGATAGAGTTCACGATAGTGATATCTTAGTAATAAAAGGTGAAATTACTGGAGACGGAATGATTAAAGTTGGAGACGTCGTTGCAGTAGTTAATAACTACCTTGATGCTGATGAAAATCCATTAGAAGGTGCTTATTTCTTAGCAGCAGATATGGATGACAGTGGAACAATCAGGGTTGGAGATGTTGTTGCTATAGTTAACATCTATCTTGGAGATTAAGAATAGGAAAGGGAAGTAAAAATGAAAAGAATATTTAAGAGTTTAATAATTGCATTCATAGCATTATTTGCAAGTATATCTACAGTACTAGCGGCAGGAAGCGTTAATGTAACGCTTTCTCCTAACAGTACTACGATTACTAAAGGTAGTAATGTTGTTGTTACTATTAAAGTTAGTAACATAACAGGTGCCAATAATGATCAAGTAGCTGGTGCTGGAGGATTTATTAATTATGATTCAGAATATCTACAATTTGTATCTTATGCAAATTCAAACAATTGGTCTGGATCTGCTCAAAGTAAAGGCACTGGAAAATACAAATATATTACATATGATATGGGATCTGGAGCAGTAGGAAACGGTGGAGCTGTTGGAGTATTCACATTTAAAACATTAAAGAGTGGATCTACAACAATATCTATGACAGACCCTGATTTCTCAGATGACAGATCAACAGAATTAGTTGCAACTGTATCAAATGCAACAATTACAATAAATGAACCTGCACCTGCACTTGATAGTGACTCTAAATTAAAGAGCTTAGGTGTAGAAGGATATACAATTAGTCCAACATTTAATGCTAATACAAAAGCATATTCAGTAACAGTTCCAGAAGGAACTACATCAGTTAATGTTACTGCAGCAGCTAATAGTACAAAAGCTAAATCAGTAACAGGAACTGGACAACAAGATTTAACTGGAGATGTAACTACATTAACAGTTAAATGTACTGCAGAAAATAATTCTAGTACAACATATACAATAACAGTTAATAGAGAAAAACATGTTGAACCAGAACCACAACCAGAAGAAAAGAGCAATGATGCTACTTTAAAGAGTTTAGATATTTCTGGTTATGGTTATAGTCCAGCATTTGATCCAAATACTACTTCATACTCAATGACAGTCGCTAATGGTGTAACTGGTCTAGATGTAACAGCTTGGCCAACACATGATAAAGCAACATTAAAAATTGATGGACAATATGACTGGGTAGTTGGAAGAAATAAAATCTATATAACAGTTACAGCAGAAGATGGTAAAACAACTAAGACTTATGAAGTTAATGTTACAAGACAAGCTTCAAATCCAAAAGTAAAATCTAGTGATAAAAACGTTGATTTAAAGATCTTAAACGATCATATAATTGAACCTTTATTCACTAATGATAATAATGATTATACTGTTACAGTGCCATATGATATTAAGAAACTTGATTTAAGTGTAGTACCATATGATAGTAATGCATCAGTATCAATAAGTGGTAATGAAAAATTTACTACTGAAGGACCAAATACAGTAACTATTAAAGTAACTGCAGAAGATGGTTCTTCTAAAACAATTACTTTAAATGTAGTAAGAACAGAATATAAACCTAATACAGATTTATTAGATTTAAAAGTTAAAGATTATGAAATGAAGCCTAAATTTAAGGCTAGCACTACTAAATATAGTGTTACAGTACCTTATAAAGTAAATAAAGTTAAAGTAATAGTTAAAGCTCCAAAAGGTGCTAAATATGTAATAACTGGTGCTGATAACTTAAGAGTAGGTAAGAATGCAGTACTTGTTAAAGTAACTGATGAAAAAGGTTTCGTTAAATATTACACAATTGATGTTAATAAAGAAGCTAAGAAATTATTCTTAGGTATTGGATGGATTCCATTCTTAATAATATTATTCTTATTATTACTTTTATTACTTCTATTATTATTACTTCTTAGAAGAAGAAAGAAAAAAGAAGAAAAGAAAGAAGTAGAAGAACCAGTAGAACAACCAAAAGATGAATCAGTTCATATCGATTTTAAACCTGAATTTAATTTCAATTCTAAAAATGGAACTGATGATGATACAATTTATTCTAATGGACCAATGATTAGTGGAGTTGATCCAAAGAAACTAATTGAAAATCAAGAAACTATAGTAGATGCTAAATATGATATCTATGATGATGTAGTTACTAAAGATGAATTAGTTGATGCATTAAATGAAGGAATTAAAACTAAAAATGTAGATAAACTTCAAATGCTTCTTGATCAAGAGAATCTTAATAGAAAAAAGAAAAGAATAAAAAAGAAAGAAGCAGAATCTGAAGATGAGTATGAACCTGCTCATTCATCAGATGATTATGAATAGTTGTATTATTATTAAAATAATGATATAATTTATATATAGGAGGCTAATATGGATAAGAAAAAAATAGGAATAATTGCTGGGGTTGCAGTAGTTGTTATAGCAGTAGTAGTTGGAGTAATTCTTTTCTTAGGAAGATCTAATGAAAAGCAATTAAATGCTAATTTAACTAAATTAGGAAGACAATTCTATGAAGAATTCTATTATCCAAGTCAAGAAAAATCTCAAGAAGATGTTAAAGCATTTGTTAAGAAATTTGAAAAGACTGGTATTAAAATTAACTTAGAAAATATTGCTAAAATTAGTAAAGTTGATCAAGATTTAGTTAAATCTATGGTTAATAATAAAACTAAAAAAGAATGTGATAAAAAAGAATCAACTGTAACTATTTATCCAGAAAAACCATACGGAAAAAGCAACTATAAGATAGAAGTTAATCTAGAATGTGGTTTTAAGAAATAACGAAAAAATGATAGTAAAACTATCATTTTTTTATGTTATAATTATATTAGGTGATTATATGAGTAAAAAAGCTAAAAGATTCTTAATTGCAGGTATTGGATCATTAGTATTATCTATAGTAGCAATAATTATAATTGTGCCTACATTATTTTCAGCACAATATAATAAAAAAGGAATAAGTCATTTCTTAGTAATAACTATAGATAGATCTGTACCTAAAACTTATTTAGGAGAATTAGAAGGACATAAAATATATATAGAAGATTTAGATATAGAAGAAACTAATTTCAGAACTATAAAGGCTGAAAATATGCCTATTAGCGAGGCTTTAGATAAAGAACTAGTATCTATTAAAGAATGGGAAAAATATGCCTTTAAAGTGGTTAAAAAAGGCGAATATAAGATATTAAAATATGAAAATTATGAAATAGCTATAAATGATAATGAATGTGTCATAAGACCATTAACTAAATAGGAGGTATATATGGCTAAATATTGTACAAATTGTGGTAAAGAAGTAGAAAAAAATGATATATTTTGCCAATACTGTGGGAAACAATTGGTAGAAGAAAAAGAATTAGTTAAAGAAGGAGAAATAGTAGTTGATCCTAATAGAAATAACCCTTTAGCATTAGCAGGATTTATAGTATCATTATGTTCATTATTTATAAGCTTCTGGGGAGTAACTGCTATTGTAGGAATTGTTTTATCATCTGTAGGATTATCTAAAATAAAAAAGACTAATGAAAATGGTAAAGGATTTGCAATTGCAGGAATTATAATAGGTGGAGCAAGTATTTTTTTAAATATTATTGGTTTTATAATTCTATTATTCTTATCATTATGGGCATAATAATAAGGTGACATCATGAATAGCAAAATAGGTTTATTTGATAGTGGATTAGGAGGATTATCTATCCTAAAAGGACTATTAAAAGAACTTCCTAATGAAGATTATCTATTCTATGAAGATAGTATAAATAACCCTTATGGTAGTAAAACAGATGAAGAATTATTTGATATTACTTCAAATATAGTAGATTATTTGATAAAAGAAAATTGTAAATTAATAGTAATAGCATGTAATACTGCTACTACATCTTGCATGAAAAAATTAAGAGAAAAATATCCTAATACTATCTTTGTAGGAACAGTACCTGCTATTAAAGTAGCATATGATAATCATTATAAAGAAGTAATAAATTTATCTACACCATCTACTAGAAATTCTAAAAGAGTAGATGAACTTATATCTATGTTTATAAGTGATGATGAACATATATATAATATATCCGGAGAAAATCTAGCTAATTTAATAGAATTAGATAAGAAAGATGAAATAGATAAATTATTACATAATTTATTAGATGAATATAAAGATTTAGCAGATGCATTAGTACTAGGTTGTACTCATTACTCATTAATAAAAGAAGAAATAAATAAAGTATTACCTAATACAGATTTACTTGATGGAGTAGAGGGTATAGCAAGAGAAGTTAAAAGACAATTAACAAATAATAATTTATTAAATAATAAATCTGAAAAAGGCTCTATTAAAATAGTAAATAGTAAATCAGATGATTTAATAAAAAGAAGTATGGAAATACTATAGGGAAGGAAAAGGGATTATATGATATATATAATAATGTTTTTTGTATTATTCTTTGGTCTACCATCTTTAATTGTTTTTATTATCTCCACAATAAAAGGTGAGTCAACAACCGCAAAGGTAAGTAAGGAAAGAAAAATCCAAAAAAGTATAAAAAATAAGGCGGAAACTAAAGAAGACCTTTCTGATGAAGAAAAACAGTATATTGCTGTTAAAGCCAAAAACATTATTATTTTTAATGACTTGAATATGAAAAATCAGTTAGCTCAAAGAAGTAACGACATAAGAGATTTTTCCACAGAAGACATATATAATAAATTAAAGAAAATAGTTTGGTTTTACTGTTCCATAGATTCTTATGATTATTATGTTGTGTATGGAAAGAGAGCGAACCTGAGGTTAGATACAGATGATCTTATAATACTGCATCATTTACTTAATCTATTCATTTTTGAAAAAGGTATTGACGTTACAAAATACTTAAGCACAGAAAATTTTATGAGAGATGTTGGACGCGCATTTAATTGGGCAAGTAGTAATAAAGACAGTTGGTTATTTAAACGTAAGCCAACTCAACTTGAGGAAAAAACTTTCCATGAATTCAATAATGCTATGTTTGGGTATGAACAAAAGGTTGTAGAAGGAGATTGCTTAGAAGAATATGTTAAAATGAAAAACGCATTTTATGAATTCTTTGATGCTATCGAATAAAAAAACACTAACAATTTGTTAGTGTTTTATTTTTTTTAATGGCAGGGGTGGAGAGAATCGAACTCCCAACAAAAGTTTTGGAGACTCCTATTATACCATTTAACTACACCCCTAAATGGGTACGAATAAATAATATCATATTTATTATATTTTATCAATAAAAAACTAGATAAATCTAGTTTTTATTAAATAATCCTTTAATACTATCTATACCATTATTAACATTATCTTTAACAGTATCTTTAGTTTCTAATAATTCTTTATATGGTCTTAATGTTTCTTCTACTTTTCTATATAGAATATAACCACTTACTAAGATAGCAATTACTAATAATGCAATAGCACTAACTTTTATTATTAAGATACTTTTTCTTCTTTTTTCGATTTTTTCTAACTTTTCTAATCGTTTCTCAAGTTCTAATATTTTTTGATCCATATTAACACCTCTATATATATTATAACATAAATATAACTCTTTTTTTTATCTCTAAAATATAGTATAATTGTTCTTGGTGATATTATGAAAATAATAAAGATAGGTGCTTTATGGTGTCCAGCTTGTATAATAACAGGTAATGCACTAAAAAAGTTACAAAAAGAATATGATTTTGAATTAGTAGAGTTAGATTCTGATATGGATGATATTTCTGAATATCATCCAGATGAGATATTACCAGTATTAATATTTATGAAAGATAATAAAGAAATAGATAGATTAAATGGAGAAAAGAATTATAAAGAAATAGAAGAGGTATTAAAGAAGTATGAATAGATTTATTAGATATTTTATAATTTTATTATTACTAATACTAGTTCCAGTATCTGCAGAAGCTAAATCTAAATATAATATATATTTATTCTATGGAGAAACTTGTCCACATTGTGCGGAGGAAGAAGAATTTTTTGAAGAATATTTAAAAGAAAATAATGATATTAAGCTTGTTAAATATGAAGTATGGAATAGTAAAGAAAATAGAGAATTACTTGTTAAAGTACAAGATGAAATTAATGATCATGGTAGTGGTGTTCCATATCTAGTTATTGGAGAAAATGCAATAATAGGATATAGAAAAGGATCTACAGATAAAGAAATAGAAAAAGAAATAAATGCTTATAGAACTAAAAAGAATCCAGTTGATGTTATAAAACTAATAGATGAAGGATCACATATTGAAAAAATAAAATGTGGTGATGGAGAAGAATATAATGAAGAGACTGGAGTATGTGAAAAGATAACTGAGGAAAAACCAAAAGATAAAGAATATGAATTACCAATACTTGGTAAAGTAAATGCTAAAACTGTATCATTACCATTATTATCTATAGTACTTGGCTTTGTAGATGGTTTTAATCCATGTGCTATGTGGATATTATTATTCTTAATTACTCTATTAATTAATAACAAAGATAAAAAGAAACTAATAATACTAGGATTAACATTCATTATATTTTCTGGATTAACATATTTAGGCATTATGCTAACTTGGTTAAATTTAGCAATGTTTATAAATCAAATATCAATAATTAGATTTATAGTGGCATTAATCGCATTAATCGCTGGTTTTATTAATTTAAATAACTTCTATAAAGCTACTAAAAAAGACGATGGATGTGAAGTAGTTAAACCTACTAAAAGAAAGAAGATAATAGATTCAATTAAAAAAATAGTTAATGAAAAGAAATTTATAATAGCATTATGTGGAATTATAATTCTTGCATTCAGTGTTAATATAATTGAATTAACATGTTCACTTGGATTACCAGTTATGTTTACTCAAATATTATCTTTAAATGAATTATCATTAGCAGAGTATATTATATATATGTTCTTATATATATTATTCTTCTTAATAGATGATATTATAGTATTTAGTATAGCTATGTTTACTATGGAAGCTACTGGTATATCTACCAAGTATAATAAGTATTCTCATTTAATAGGTGGAATTATTATGATTATCATAGGTATTTTACTATTTGTTAAGCCAGAATGGTTAATGTTTCAATTTAAGTAGTTTACTTCTCCTTTAAAATTTTGTATAATATATTTTAGAGTAGAAGGTGTTTGTCTATGGATACAAAGGAAATGATTTACATCCAAAATAGTGATGGTTCAAAAGAAGAAGTAGAATTAGTAACTTATTTAATTAGTGATGATAATATGAAATCTTATCTAGTGTATTCTAAAGGCGAAAAAACCGGAGTAGAAGAAGACGAGGTCATTTATATTTCACGTGTTGTTTATGATGGAGCAGTTATTAAACTACGAGAAATTGAAGATGATACCGAATGGTCTGAAGTACAAAGATTACTAAAGAAAATTGCTAATGCTTAAGATGAGGCGGTGTTTTAGTGGATTTTGATGAATTAATTGATAGAAATTCAGAAGAGTTTTCACGTAATTTAAAGATTACGTTTTTTGACGTTGCTGCTAAAAACCAAATGATGATGGATCAGATTGAATTAGCCTTATCTCAAGAAACGGATCAAGAAAGAATAGATTCTTTACAAAGATTATGGGCAGATTGTCATGATGGTGTTAAAGGATGTATTAATGGTACTTATTTAATATCTACTGCTTTAAGACAGTTAGATGAATGTAAACGTGTATATGATTCTTTATTAGCACTAAAAAAAGAACCTATTATTGTAAAAGAAAATCCTCAAAACAATGTTGCTAATACATCTGTAGATGCGATTGTAGATGCACCTATTGTTGAAGAGGTTGAGAATACTGTTCCTGTTATACAAGAAGCAGTAGCAACTGAAGAACCTACGATGTTACCTCCAATTGTTGCAGAAGAAGTTTTCCCAGAAGAGACTCCTGCACCAGTTGTTGAAGAGGTAGTACCAGTTGAAGAGGTTCCTACGATGTTACCTCCAATTACGTTAGAAGGTAGTTCTTCTCCAATAGAAGAATTAGAACCAGTGGTTAGCGAACCGGCTATTGTTCAAACAGAAGAAGTTCCTACAGAAGTGTTAGAAGAACCATCATCTATGTTTTCTTCTAGAGAACCATCATCTATGTTTTCTTCTAGAGAACCATCTGCTGAAAGTGTAGATGAAACAAGTAAGCCAGTTATTTTGGCAAATGAA
>JAEEGJ010009705.1_pt1 | contig 25542 bp, 21 predicted proteins | sample 8958761 | NCBI WGS metagenome assembly JAEEGJ01 (sample SAMN16246546, study PRJNA631951) | gut metagenome | biome: gut microbiome; feature: rumen; material: RS-attached | host: Bos | place: Iran: Karaj | collected 2018-10 | reverse complement strand
GTCTGATCTTTTCTTGCGGGGTAAAGGTAGCTATTTCCGCGCTTTCAAACAAGAGGCGGAACAGCTCACCCTCAAAGCCTTCCGGTTTCCCGGGGAGGTTCTCCATGTTGTGCAGGGCGTAGCAGAACTTCTCCAGGATGGTCGACTCCGGCGAGATCGTGCGGCAGTTCGGAAGCTCCAGGAAGATGTACTGGATGCGGTCGGTCATCCGTTCTCCGGTGGACCACTCCCGCAGGTCGAAGCGGTACAGCACGTTGTCGGATCCGTCATGGTACGAGAAGTCCATCAGGCCGATGAAATAGACCGCGGGGAAGTCATAGGAGTCCCGCCCCGAGACCATCTGCTCCTGGACGGCGAAGGTCGAGTTGAACAGGGCACGCTCATAGAAGTTCTTCTGGCGGGCGAGCTGCATCTCCACGACGAACCGGGTTCCGTCCTCGTCGGTGCATTCGACATCGACACGGATGCCCTTCATGTCGGGGTAGGGGCTCTCGTGCTCCTGCGGGGCATAGGTCAGGGATGCGATCCGATGCTCGGGAATCACCTCCTGGAGGAAGAGCATCAGCAGGCGCTGCCGGCCTTCCATGCCGAATGTGCGTTTGAACCAGTAGTCGAGGAGGATGCAGGCGTACCGCCCGGGCGTTTTCGTTGTCTTCATGGCTTTTTTCCACAAAGCTGGGAAAAAGAGCCGTTTCCCAAAAAGATAAAACGTTTAAGTTCCAAATCGACCTTTCAGGCATCTGGAAGGCCGTAATTGAGCCCCGCCAACTCCCTCAAAACCGCACATTTCACGCAACTTTCCGACATTTTTGCGTAAAGAGCCCGCGCCCACAGTCGTCAAAGGCCGGTTTGGAACGGGAAACCTCAAACGGATTTTCGGCGGGTTTGGCGGAAAACGCGGAAATTGCTAAATTTATCCCCTGGCAGAACGAATAACACTATGGCAAGAGCACCACGTTGTCCGAAATGCGGTTCTTTGGATACCGCCACCACCTGGGAGAACAAATTAAAGAAAGGTTTTGGTTTGGCTAAAGAGATAGGTTGGGCCTTCCTCGATCCGGCAGGGAAACTTCGTGATTCGATTTTTGGAGATGACAATCATCAAGCGGGAGAAAACGAGTATGTCTGCCATCATTGCGGCCACGTCTGGACGGACAAGGATGACCGGCTTCCCAAGAAACAGATCAGCAGGAGCACTCCGAAAATTAGCGCTTCATCGGCAAAGATCGGTACGAGTCAGGACAGAAAAATGGTCTTGGATGTTTTGGGCAAATGCGAACATCGGGAGGGGAAAGTGTCGGAAACCAGCGTCCTCAGGACCGAGCCTAAAGCACTGAGGATCGCCCTTCAAGAGTACGGGATTTCTTTGTCAACATCGAAACTGTCAGGCACCAACACGTACAAGGGGATGATTGACTTGATTATTTCCGAAGGGCAGCATTGGCGTCTCAAGGATCTTCAGCAGCCCGCGGCTCCAGCCGTGGAGACAAAGCCGGTCAAAAAGGCGGAATCGCCCAAGAGTAGGGAATCCAAGCCCAAGCCTCAAGCCGCCCGGGTCGCTTCTCGGAAAGAAAAATGCCGTATTTTTATCAGCTACAAGCGCTTGGACAAAAACACGGTAATTCCGCTTGCTGAAGAGATTGAGTCGCGCCTGGGCGTGAAGTGCTGGATTGATCTGTCCGGCATCGAGTCATCCGAGCAGTTCGAGCACAAGATCTGCAAAGCGCTGGATGCGGCCGAGGTCGTATTGTTCATGTATTCCAAGCATCATTTGAACATCGACCTTGAGCAGGATTGGACGCTGAAGGAACTGGGGTACGCCCGGCATGAACACAAGCGGGTATTGTTGGTTAATCTTGACAGGACTGAATTGTACGGTTCTTTTTTACTCCATTTTATTACGACGAACAATATCGATATTCTGGACTCGGATCAGAAAGAGAAAATGTTCAGCGATTTGCGCCTGTGGCTGAAACTGGAAGAACCCAAAGCGGCGTCATCAAGTGCCGGGGACACTCCGGAACAGCAGTATCAGAAGGCTTTGGAACTCTTCCGGGGTGCCAATGCCAAGTTGGATGGCTTGAAGGCGTTCACTCTGCTGAAGAAAGCCGCCGCATCAGAGTATGTCGATGCCATGTACGAACTGGCGGTCTGTTATGACCGTGGCAGGGGTATCAAGGCTGACGGAAGCAAGGCCTTCCATTGGTATAAGAAGGCCGCTGATGCGGGACACGCGGATGCGTTGGTCATGGTGGGCCGCCATTACCTGTCCGCCGAGGAAAAAGATGAAGAGAAGGCCATCGAGTGTTTCCTCCAGGCCGAAGAAAAAGGAAGCCCCAAAGCGATGTTTTCTCTGGGGTGCTGCTATGAGCTGGGTCTGGGTGTGGAGGAAGATAGTGAAATTGCTCTTGAGTGGTATCGGAAGGCTGCCGAACTGGGAGACAAAGACGCAATGGATAAGATCGGGCGTCATTAGCCTGCTCATATCCGGGCATATTTCTTGCACGATTTGCGGGGCAGGTTATAATGTGCAAGTGATATGAAAGCAAAACTGATTCTTGTCTGTGCGTTGACGGTCTTGTGCGGAAGTGCTTTCGCCCAGGACATCATCCATACGATCGACGGCCGTTCCATCGAGGCCAAGGTTCTCGAAATCTCCGACGAAGATATCCTCTACAAAACCTTTGACAACCAAGATGGTCCGGACTACCGGATGTCCGTGGACCGGGTCCTTCGGATTGTCTTCCAGAATGGTACGGAGAGATCTTTCGCTCCGCCGTCCCTCCTTGTCCCGAGCCCGTACGCCTTTGACGCTTACGGCCCTTATGGACCGCTCGAATACCGCTGGGGCCATTATTATGACCGCCGCGGGCGGCTGTATGCCGACCAGCTTCGTGACTATCTGGGCGTGTCTCTCTATGGAAGCGATTACCTGAAAGCCGACAGGCAGCTCACGTGGGGCTTACTGCTCACCATAACCGGCGCGACCGTTCTGGTCGGCTCCCTGGTGGCTGGCGGAGCGAGTGCGGAATACAACAGGAGTGTCTCCACAATGAACTTGCCCTATCACATGCAGGAAAACGCGAAAGACTCGCAGGCTCCGTATTATGTCGCAGGACTCGTCGGTGCGGCCTGCCTGGGTACCGGAATCACGCTCTGGATCAAGGGCGACAGGAAACTGAACGCCATTGCCGATGATTACAACCAGCGTTACGGAAGCAAGAACTACGGCTATCGCCCCAGCCTGAACCTCGGCTCCACCGGAAGCGGAATCGGCCTGGCCCTGAACTTCTGATCCGCCCAAAACCAGGAGGCAGGCTGCAATACTCAGCCCTGCCTCTCTATCCGCAGAGACCCATCCTCCTCCCGGACGATGACATCTCCCTCATACACGGAGACAAACCCCTCGCCCGTGTCCACCGACAACATCGAAAACCCCATGCAAAAATACGGCGCCAGCACCTTGTCCCCGCACAGGCGCTTGATGTCGTCGTAGTTGGTGCCGAAAAATTGTATCTTTTCCATGGATTCGCAGTTCTTTGATTTTCAAAGGTACGAAGAATTGAGAAGAAACATTATATTTGCAACAGGATTCGTCGAAGGGGACTTCGTTTGAAGGGATGACAACCCTCCCAAGGCAACTTGGTCCGAGCCCCATTTCAAAGCCGTTACCTGACGGCTTTATTTTTTGTCAGAGCTGGTCTTTTCCCGGTGATTCCATTGTACACTCACGCAGCGTACAAGGGCACGGACACTGAGCGGTGCTTTTATGTACGCTGCTCGCCGGAAACGGGCTTCCGCTGGGGTTCGGCCGGAAGTGTGTACAAGTTATCGGGCATATGGCACGTTTTGTCTGTACGCTGAAGCAGTGTACAAGCCTCGCTTGGACGGGGGGACAGTCTCAGAACAACGATTCCATGTACAAGTCTCGCGGATTTGGCCGATATGTACCCCGATTTCGGAAGACTTGGTCTGAAAACCTCGGCCGGAAGCACATTTTGATGCACAAGCGAGACTTGTACATCCATACAGAAGGCCCCTCCCTGGGCGGCAAGGGCCGATATCGGGCTATGGTCCACCACGACCATTGACAGAGCGCGCTAATGGCCACGTCCCGTGCGGCTGTTTGGCGGCCGTGCGGGGAAAGGCTATCCGCAAGATTTGGTGGAAGATTGATTCAACGCCAAGATTGTCCGATGTCCCAGTGGACAGCGTACATGGCCTTCGTTTTTTCAGGCGGCAAGTTGAACTCCTCCAGGATGAGCTGGTAGGCTTGCGGGTAATCCTCAATCCATTTCCCGACAGCTACTTCGAAGGTTCCGTCTTCCATATGGTAGAATATCCGTCCACGGGGCTTATCCTGATAAGCACCGATGAATGGCCCTTGTCCTCCATGCTGGTAGCGCTGAATACGGAATTCCTTTTTCCACACATCCTCGTGCATCTCGGAGCAGGTAATCCTTCCATCGGAAGCATTGGCTTTCGTGTAGTCGCTCACCCGGTGGGATACGACTCCGAACAATTGGTTCGTTGCCCGGTTGTACTAGAAGATGCCAACCTTGGGATCTCCATCTTTTCCCCGGTTGGCGGCCATCTGGCCCATGACGGATTGTTCGTCCTCCTTGGAGTAGGATTCCAGATTCACATTCTGAAGAGCAGTTTCCTTCGCTCCTATGGAGACGATGGTAACCGTATCTTCGTGGATAGAATAGATGAAGACCTGGCCTGGGGCGTATGTTCGTTGCCAAAGGTTGGAATACTCCCTTTCGAGTTTCGTGGGAGAACCGGAGCCCCGGTCAGGATGCAAAACCGTATCTTTCAGAAGAGATTTTACCTTTTCTGCCAACTCGGGAGCATCCGTCTTGAGTAGCTCGTACGACTCTTTCGAGCTAGTTGTCCAAAGCAGTTTCATAGCGCGTCGATATCCACTTCTTCCACTCTGCCTTTGGCGATGTCTTCCAGGCCGGACTGGATGGAACGCATCATTCTCTCAGACGCGAGGATGGCCTGGGTTCCCTTGATGGAGTTGTACTCATCCAGGGAGATCAGCACGGCTCCGGTGTTGCCGCGGTTGATGACAACGCTGTCTGAATCATAGATAACGGCATCCAAATACCGCTTCATGTTGGTCCTGAAATCCGATACACTTGTTGCTTTCATGGGTTCTGTACGTAATTATGTACATACAAATATAGAAAACAATCATCTATTTGCAAAATAAAAGGTGAATAGTTCCCATATTTAATGCGTTCAGTCAAGCTCGGTACTTTGATTTTGCCGAAAAGATGGATATCTTCGTCAAACAGAATCACTTGTAGAATATGTAGAATCATGAAGATTGCGATGAGATACCTGCTTTCCATCCTGGCGGCCGCATTGCTTTGCGCGTCCTGCTGCCTCCTGCGCGGCCAGAAGTCCGGTTTGGCCGATACCCAATGGACCAGCTCCTATGAAATGTTCGTGGCCGATGCCGGGACGGAAACGACCACCGTCACCTTGACCCTGGGCAGGAAAGATTTCGTCCTGGACTGGGAGAGCCATCTGCCGGCCCATCCCGCCACATTCGTGAATGCCGATGGCACCATCGACACAATCCCCGCCACGACCCGCCAGCACACCCAGAGCGGCACCTACAAGGTAAAATCCAACACACTCATTCTGACCGACGAATTCGGTGCCGTCCACAGGCTCAACATCGTTTCCGGCCAGCTGAAGTCAAATGACCTCACTTTTCAAGAGTTAGTCTTCACGCGCGTGATAGGTCGATAGATGGAAGAGATAGAAATAGAAGAGGTCTCTGTCCATATCCCCGGCCTTGCCGCCGGCTCCATGGCGCTTTCAGCCGCTCCGTGCAGGTGGGAAGGGGCTTGACGGAGAACTCCTCCTTTTGGTCCCGCAAGCGGGCCCAACGTCGTCAAACAGACTCCGTCATCCCTGCGGGACCACCCCTTCCCGCCTGCTCCGCTGTCGCTGAAAGCTTAATTCCGCCGGACGGCAAGAGCCGGGGAATTCTAAATTGACAAGCCTGGTATTTTTGAGCGTTTTTTTCGGATATAGATTAGGACTTCACCTCTTCCAAGAGAGATTGCTCTCGTTCTTTTCGCTCCTTTCTCTCCCGTGTGTTTTCATCCAACGTGTTGCTGAGAATCCGTTTAACGCCTGTGAACTATAGAAGTTCCGTTATCCCAATAGATTTCAAGTATTGGTATGTTGTATTATAATACTGCGGGTCTCTCGTCGGATCCTCCAGATCGCCATTTGGAATACAAATAACCATCCCCCGTCTTGCTCTTGTCAATAAGACACGATAAGCATTTATATGATACTGCTGTAACTTTTCGTTTTTCATCTTTTGCCAGCCGCTTGTCCTGAACATCCGATGCTTCCAACTTGCGTCATCATATATTAGATCTCCATCCCAAGCCACACATGCCCAGTCGATTTCAAGGCCTTGTACTTGGAATTCTGTCGCAATATCCTCCAAGTAATAGGATGAATGAACATCTTTACGGTCATTTAAAAACCAAGATTTAACATTCATGCTTTGACTATGGGAGACATCAATCGCTAACGGTCTCAGTCTTTGCGCTTTAGAGGATGCAAGAATTCCGTAGCGTTCATTTGTCTTCGCTTGATTTTTAAGCCACTGCTTTGCCTTGTTAAAATCTCTTGTAAGACGAATTGGATACTGCTTGTTTATGGAAGCAAAAAGTTTTTTTGCCTCTTTTAAGTTAGGAGATAATAGAGCATCTACGAAAGAGGATACATTTTCTGCTCTTAGTGATCTCAAATTAATCCTTAAGTGAAGGTCATTTTCCGTATGTAGATTACGTACGGCCGAGCAATCAATATCTTTTTGGAAAATGCCTGGGGCATACACATGCCAGTCTTTAAAATACTTAATTGATTCAATCCAATCACCAATTCCGGCTTCTCCATGATTAATATCTTGACCGTTTCCAATAAGGCAAACAACAACCGCCCAATCTTGATGACGATCCATACAAGAAAGCAAAAATCTCGCTTCAGACCATTCCGGGAAATTAGGCACTTTAGACTTCCCTCTTACAAATTTAGCATGTTCTTTCTTGTCCCAAGTTCTCTGGGCTTCGTCAAAAATCGCCACATGGTCATAAGGGAGATATTGCTCTCCTTCACCAGAATAATACCTCTTATTTTGAACAATTATTGCACGCTCTCCCTTTCCTTTAACAAGAATACCCCGAAGGTAGTCTTGTCGCCAGCGGTAAATCATTTGAATAAACTGCTTTACCTCAGATCCCGTCTGCGTCTTTGTTATCTTATGTTCTTTCTTATATTTCTTTCTCTCCTCTTTATCTGCAATTTGCTCTAGCTCGAGTTTTAGTGTTTCTTTCTTGCGAGCAACAGCATCGCGTGTCAACGCCTCTTGGAGAACTGTTACCAAAGGATGATTCCCGGATAAATAAACCGCCCTATTTTGTTCAATTCCAGATTCGTTTTCCTCTTGCTTATACTGAGTAGCAACAGAGAGTCCAATAAGGGTTTTCCCAGCACCAGGAACCCCCGTTATCATACAAAGAGACTTCTGTTTATTCACTTTTGACAAGCGAATAATGTCCATTATTCTTTTCGTGGTTATTACAAGACCTTCCCCTTCGGAATCGCTTCGTTTAATATCTTCAACCGTTTGCCCAGAAAATAGCTTTCTTGCAGCTTCAACTATGTCAGATGTAGGACAATAAGGGCTATGCAGCCAATTAAGAGCATTAATCGTACGTGTTGGAGAAATAGCTTTATCCGCCTTTTGAATCAGACTTGTTAGCCCCCGTCTATTAATAGTCACTATGTTGTATAAAGTCGGGTCCTCTTTTGACGGAGTAATATGGATTCTTCTGTCTGGAAGAGATTCTATGAGAAGGACAGGAACTAACGGAACATCGTATGATTCAAAGTGGAAATTCTTTAAGTCAATGACATATTGTTCCAGTTGCTCTTTATAAATAGTTAAATCCTGTTGACTTTCCCCGGTTTTGAATTCGATAATATAGAGGATATCGTTTATAATTAAGCCACAATCTATTCGACCGCCGACTCTCGGAATAGTATATTCAAAAAAGATATAATCGGAAGGGTTCACTTTTAGTGAAGCCAATTGTTCTTTGAGAATACGGATCTCTGCCAGCCAAGCTTCTTTCGTTCGGCTTTCGGCATTGAAGTATTCTTCATGAAAGATCTTTCCGAGAATTGAACTCTCTGATTCGGATAGGAAAGATTGAAGAGTATTATTATACTGGGCTTCGTTCATAATACGGGCGAACCTGGATTTTTTATTATTCGGTAGTTACGAAAGAGGAAATACATTATTGGGTGTTTTCTATCACTTCTATCTTAAAATTAGCACTCAACTCATCAGATACTTTCTGAAGAATCCGGACTTTTTCCTCTAGGCTGAAATGAGTTGATATCCAGTACCCGGACTTAATCTGGCGCTGATTTCTTTTATTGTTTGGGAAATCCGGCATCCGTACTGTCGAGATGACTGGTTGACCAAAGTCAATCTCTATTAGGAGATCCGGAAAATACTTCTCAATAACTGAAACGAATGTATCGACAGGTCTTTTATATTCTATTATTGTACCATCTTCTTCTGTAACCCGAAGGCGACGATATGCCCGTGTTGGTTTTTCTGAAAACTGCTCTATCTTTTCCTCTTTAGGAGGGCGTTTCCTCCATTTTGTGTTGTCGAAGAGATTAATCCAATCAACGACAGTCATAGCAGAATTAACAGACTCCGGATAAAACTTCTTCGCTATTGAAATCATCTCGTCATAATCCGGGTATTCCTCTCCTTTGTATAGGGGGAATAGAGCCACGATTACGCTACTGCTAAGAGAAATCAGTTTGCCTTTTTTGTCAAGTTCATAATCAACAAGACCAGGAATCGTTGACATAGTGTCTTCAGCCTCTTGTTGACGTTTGACAATACTTGAACCTTTCGCGACAAAGACAGTTTCTTCGGGGAAATAGTCACGTATGTGAGTGACGTAGTGGTATAGCATGAAGAACGGTATACAGATAACCTCTCCTCCATTATTGAGGGCCTGTTTTTCAATCTCTCCTGTTTTTGAAACACGTTCCTGGAGGGAAAGCCTGGAATAAAGTGAAACACTACTACCCACGTTGGCGCGTTGTTTACACCAATAAGGATTCCAGGTTGTATAGACCCTGTGTACTGCGTCATAGCCAAAGAGCAAGAACAAGTTCTTAGATTGTTTGAAAGATTCAAAAATATCCTTCTTTGGATACTGAATTCTCCAAACATCAGGGTTGTTGTTTGATAACTGAGCGGGAGACAAGTTCTTAATATACACATAGAAAGAAACTCCGTTCACCTCGATGGCAAACGGGTTGTTTCCCCATAAATGACCCACCTCGTGAATAGAAATGTCAGACAAAAAGGTGAGCATCAATTTCTTGGGAGAGATCTTTACTACATGTTCATTCATCCTAATACAGAGCGTAATACAATGAACTATCTCCTCTGTCAAAACCCTTGTCCCGAATATCAGTAAGATAGCTTAAATCGGCGCTAAACTTAACTTCTGTAACAAGAGGAGGGATGTGTTCCTTAAGTATTCTGGGAATATCATTGTGTTCAAAATAAGCGAGCCTGTCGCAGGCTTCTGAGTAATCAAAATAACGCCTCCTTGCCACATTAAAATCAGTCCCCAACGTGTCCACCATCACATCATAAACATGAATCTTAGTTTCGTCATCTTTAATTCTGAGAGAGATCCTGTCATAGAGGTCGTAAACGGACAAACCATTCTGGTCCTTAGCAGATTCGCGAGTGATGACTGAAGCAATAAGAAGCCGGGAACTGTCAGATGGATTCAACTGATCAAGCGAGAACTTGTGAATACGGTTCTCTCCAGAAGTGCTCTTTACCTCCAGTTTGTCTTGCCCCATTGTGAAGTCATACTTTGCCTCAGGTTGAGAGTGCCAAGCACGAGCCATAGTGACCGGATCTTTGCTCTGTTCTATTATAAGCAACTCTGCCCACAGCCCCTGCAACTTCCGAAGAGGTTTCTTTTTAATCTTAGAGAAGATAGATAACAGCTGCTCAATCTTAGCCGCGATGGCGAGATTTGTCGGTTTCTGGGGCAGAAGACTAAGCATCATATAAAACACATCGACAAACATACTCTGTAGTTGTTCGTTTTCCGAACGCAGGGTAATAATTGTAAAGCGCTCGCTATCTATGCATTTGTCATTTTCTATAATATTACAGACCATGTCATACTCAACCGACAGTAATTCCGCATTCAAGTTGTGAAGCATACTACTGTGGTCACTTGTCACAACAAAGAACTTGGAGTAGCCTTGTTCTGAGCACCCAATTTTGTGAGGCATTTCAGGCAGTGAGACTACACGATACCTGTTTTCCTCAATTGGTTCAAAATCATTATGCACTTTCTCAAATAGCGCTCTTGCAGTTGTTGACATATTCTATAACTCGTCTATCAATTTCTTGGAAAGGGTAGTATTGTATACCGCCTGCAACCGTTCTGGGAGATGAATGGCAATGGCGTACGTCTCGTTACTGTCAAACTCGGCCAGGGGAATTCCTTTCAGTTTCAAGTGATGGACCTGAACCGTAATATCCTTCTTGTCGTAAAGGTTTGTATCGCCGCAGTAGAATTCACTTTCTTCTTGAGTGTTCCGACCTTGAAAGAGTTCTACATGCCATACTGTACCCTTTTGAAGAGTAACGGTACGACCACGAAGAATATCACAACTCATGAATATCACCTTGACGTTATAGTCCTCGACCGTCTGTAAATACTGGAAATATCTCAACGACATTGCCTTTGTCATCATATCAGAGAAATCTCCGGTCTTGTAATCAGTAAAGAACTCGATAAAATCGCTAAGTTTCATTTCAACCATTGAATGCTTTCGAAATGCCCCCTCAGCATAGTTTTTCGAATCATAATTCGGCATCTGGAAGTCGCCAGCAGCAGAGAGATGCTTGGAAACGAATTCGGTAACGATTTCGTTATTCTCTTTCACCATATTGATGCTGCTTATAAATTCATATTTATTCCAGTCCACGAGTTTCGTCTTCACCATCTGTTTCGGCAAAACATTAAGTCTCGTCGGACGCAGATGAGGAGTCATCATGACGCAATGCTCATATTCTTTGAGAGAAGAACATTGCCCTAGTTTTCCCCTCAACTCTTCTTCGTGGCGTACATAGTCTTTATAGTCCCGGATTGATTCTTCCGGAAGATATACCCGGCAGGATTCAATGTAATCCATCTTGTAGCCAAAGAAACGGCACCTTTGCTCAATAGTATCTGCGTTAGCGATGCCGGTTGTATGGCGAGGCATATATGTAGTGGCAAGTTTCTCAACAGTGAAACCTCGATTGAGCATCTGGGCACCAATCAGGATATTCATCTTGTGAGCATCCCACTTTATGTTGTTAGAATCGTCCTCGCTCTCTCCAGTCAGGCGATAAATACGGCAGCTATTCACGACGTCCGGGATAAACTTTTCAACATCCTTGAAAGAAGGACGTCCTTCTTCAGGATAGAATTGAAGGGCCTTAGGCATTAATGCCTTAAATGCTGCCATCAGAGTCTGATGATCTTCATGGGAGGGAGATTTGTCAAAACTGTCACTCCATTCCGATATTTCGTCCTTAACCCATTTTTCGAAAGTTTTATTTCCCTCAATGATATCAGTGGGATGGACCATCATGGACAATTGTTTAATGTCTCCTCTATGATACCACTTTATCACCAGAACCACAGCCCATACATGCATCATCATTGCTTCACGAAGAGATGATGGCATCTGTGTCAATACATTCTTCTTTTTATGGAAGACCTCGTTTTTGGGAATTGGCACGATGAGCCCGCAGTTATATAGTTGCTTATCTTTATCCAAACCGAAGAATTTCTTTCCTCCAACATAGTCCTCTCCAGGAGTCAGAAGAGTATGGCTTTTGGGAGAAAGGAGATCCATTGTAGAGATAAGCAGATTCGCCTGAGGGGTTGCAGTGTATTGAATATATGAATTCCCTTGGAGTTGACTCCTCATTCGAAGAATGGCAGCATAAATGGCAGATTGCTTATCAAGTTCAGCATCATTCTCTTTCTTGCTGTTCTTTAGGCCGAAACTATTTAGCGAGGCCTGGTCAGCTTCATCGTCGATGATTAATGCCGTCTCGTGCCCGAGGGCTTTCTTCACCGTATCGTTGCTGAAAAGTGCAGTGACATTATCAATATACTTGCGGTGCTTGAGGATAGGGATTACCAATAGAGGCTTTTCTGATAGACGAAGTCCCTGAATAATTAATTGCGTATCTGTCGATGAAGGGTTCGGGATAAAATGGAACCTATAGACATCTTCCCTTAGATCTAAATCTTTTTCTAATCTGTCGGCAGTTTGGCCAAGAAGATTAGTGGTCACTCCGGTTAACACAATTGCCACGCGATAATTGTTATCGCGAGCCATTGCTAGGACGCCAGTGAAAGACATCGTCTTTCCGCTTTGAACATAGCCAACAACAAGATGAGTGGTCTCACGATTGTTGATGGCATCATGAGGATTACAGTGATTCAAAATACTGATGGTAGAATCTCTTAAGTTTGACGCACCCTGCTCGGATAGCCCACGACGAGCGCTCGTGGCCATTTTTGACTGGACAAAGTCTTGAAAGCATTCGCCACTTGTAACCTGTTGTAATTCCTTACCGTCGGTTTTCTTATTTTGAACTTCTACTTCCATTTCTGCAACTAAATTTTGCTCTGATTAATTAGCTCATTGAAATACTTCATCATTGTCTTAACAGAGCCACCACTATCAGACAACGACCTAAACTTTGCTACAGCTAGAGCTTTGATGAATTCCAGAATAGGCTTGGACGGTTCCCCATAGACCTTAAAGAAAGGCTGGTTTATGTTTACTTTGCATATCAAAGTTCCTTCTCGCATTTTAGAATGGTCATTCCAGAACAACTCATCTTCTTCCTCTCCGACAACAACTTTAAGGTCATATTCTTTACCACAGAACATAAATGTGGCAGAGTCCAGAACTACGACATCATTTTTCCCGGGGTCCTCGACAGGAGGTTCCACGACAGGGGGCGCAGGAGGAGTTGGTTCGGGACCAGGAGTCGGCTTATCCACCGGAGGCTCCGGTGGATTATCTATATCTATAGGAGGAGTTGGTGGCGTGGGCGCAGGATTGTCCACAATAGGTTTATTGGAAGGCTTAGGCTGTGGAACAGGGGAAGGCGTGGGTACAACAGGTCGCGTTATCTCTTCGATTTTCTTTGCGCCCTGGGTAAGAAGACTGGTGTCGTTAATCTTACACTTCCCAGCAGCAATTTTACACAAAGCCTCGAGTAAATCTGTCTCGTTAACACTGTTTTTACCAAAGGCGACAGTGAATCCGGAGATTTCCAATTCTCCAAAAACTCGGCGGTATTTTGCTGAACCAATCTGCCCATAGAACTCTTTCCCAACGAGTCTGTCACTTGGGTCGAATCCCATAACAACCCTGCGGTTTCTAAGAATCACGACACCTCGCTGTTCATCTTTGGTTTCCTGTAATAGAGCGATAAAGCCTGATAACTTGTGCCCCTTCTTATCATCGGCTTCAACATGTTTTTTCCAAGTAATATCTTCTCCGAGAAGGTCTTTATAAGAAGGAGCAACAAGGATAGGATAATCATTAAAATCAAGCAACTTATCCTCGACATAGAGAAGAATCTCTTTTTGACGCAAAAAACAACGATATATACTAGAGATACTCTCTATCAGGCCTTTGACGTTCGATTCAAGAAAGGCTCTTTCTGGCCAGAAGTCCGATAAGGTGATACTGGTGCCATGCTTTCTTGCCGGTTCAATGGCTTCGCTATAGGGCAATTTGTGGAGATCTTTTTGACAAACATCGGTAATGTCAACGTCAACAACCAGTGTCTTATCATCAGTTATAGACTTTGACTCTATATGCCAGCAGTTCCCAAGCCATGCCGCAGCCGCCTTCATACCTACGCCGAACTCATTCATTCCAATCCGAGTGATTTCATCGTCTGCAAGGTTCAAGACCACCTTGAATCGCTCTTCTGAAATACCGGCAGCATTATCTCTGATCGTAACGGATTTAGCCTTCATCTCTTTATCTTCAGCACTATACTCCCAGTCAAATGTGATGTCAACCCGCAATTTATACGTCGGGTCATCTACGCGAAGGGGATCTTTATTCTCTTCGAAGGACTGAATTGCATTGTCGATGAACTCAGCAAAGACCTGTGCCCACTTATAAGGATAATACCGATATCTAAGATATACGGTCTGTTTCGCTTCAATACTAAGTTCGCCCATAGCAATATTTCTGTATTAACGTGTTAGCAATCCGTTCAACAACTTGGGTGTTTACAGCATTCCCAAGAGCTTCATATATTCTTGTGGTCGTGAGACCGTTGAAATCTAAATCTTCCATACCTTGCAAAGCAGCCGCTTCCCTTATAGAGAGATAACGTCCATATTGAACGTCCTTTTTGGTCAGACCATACTCGGCAAGTTCTTCCCTGGTATAAACCTTAACCTTGTTCTTTGGAAGTTTAATCCAAGGAAGAATAGGAATTTGAGTACCGACTAGATTGAGTGCGGGAGAATATGTGGGTAATTTCACGCGAATTCCTGATGCTCGGAACTGAATAATTTTGGTAAATATCTTACCGTCATCATCTCCACCGCAATTCCATTCTAATTTCAGATGGCTGTTATCCCAATCTTCGATTAGCCTCCTCCAGCCTTTTAACCACCGTTCATTCTCCTCATAAAAGGTCCTGTTCTGTTCGATATATCGAATCTTCCAATCTGGGAAAACCTTATCCGTAGCCGTTTGGGCATAAATGGGGAGTTGTGCTAGACAGTCAGCTTTGGAGGGCCCATTGATAATCCATCCCAGTTTTCCTTTCCTGCCCCTGAGGTCCTTCCGCTGTTGGAATGCAGGAGCCAAATCCTTAAAACGATAGGAAGCACCAAACTCCATTGCCCATATCGGGAATGTGGGGATATGTATATTGTGCTTCAGAACCAGATCTATGAACTTCTGCCAAACTTTCAGTTGATAATGCGTCTTGAGGGAGAGTGGTTGAATGTTCTCGTCACTCTCATCAATAATCGAATTAATGTCGCAAACAGGGGTACCCTCCGAAACCGGGAACTCGAATGGAGACATCCAGTTTTCATTAACGATGTCTTTACGTACGCCTACTATGTATATTCTTTTGCGATGCTGTGGGTATCCGTATTCGTGGGGGGACAAAATCGCATCATAGACTTCATAACCAAGGTCGTACAAGCGATTCTTAATTGTGTTCCAAGTATTACCTTCATCATGGCCGCGTAGGTTGGCGACATTCTCCAGCAATAAGAAGGATGGCTTATTGCTTTCCTTTAGACGAATTATTTCGCAAATATAGTTGAACATGTTTCCCCGACCCTTTTCGTCAAGGAATCCTTGACGATAGCCGGCCTGACTGAAAGGCTGGCAAGGAAAGCCAGCACAGAGGATATCATGCTGAGGGATAGATGCGAGATCAACCTTTGTTATGTCGCCTTCAATTCTCGGCGTGTTGGGAAAGTTCTTCTTGTAAAGCGTTTGTAGGTCTGTGCGAAGTTCACTAGCAAACACACACTCGTGCCCCAATTTCTGGAGCGCGAGATGGAATCCACCAAGACCGGCGAACAGATCTATGAATCTCAATCCCATAGGATTATTTCTACTTTTGGGCAAAAATTGGACTTAATTTACAAAGTTAAAAAAATATCTGACGAGAGAATGGTGTATGTGTGTGTTTTTCGTATCTAAGCATACTCTAAATGTAGCCACCCCTAAAAGTGTCCTCCTGGTCAATGTTTTCAGAAACGAATAAGCATCCATTCCTGAAAGCAAAGCCCCTGGAGGTAAACTTATAACCGTCTCTTCCGTTCGAGCAAAAGAGTTCGAGGCTTGTCTTTATGAAGGATAGTTGTTGGCATTCCGTAAATTGCCCATATGTAGTTTACGGAATGCCAACAGACAAACAGAGTCGCATCTATTATGTTATGCATCATCCGGTTTCTCAGCATTGAGACTCGGACTGTCCTGCTGTCGTGCTTCCTCGAACTTTGACTTCATCGTGGGATTACCACGCGTCAATTTCTTTATTGTCAGGTCCTCTGCCTTGTCATTGGCAAGCCGGAGGTTGTTCTCAGAGCCGAGGAGCGCATCCTTGATCTTCTGGAGATGATCAATGGACTTGTCAATCTCCTCGATAGCCTTCCGGAACTTTTCACTGGCCAGCCGGTAGTTCCTTCCAAACTTGTCCTTGAAATCGAGAAGAGCGTTCTCAAAGTTGGTCACGTCGATCGACTGACTTTTTGCGATTACCAACTGGCGCTGATACTCGATGCTCTTCTTTGCGGCTTGCACGAGCAGGGTGATAAGCGGGACGAAGAACTGAGGGCGCACGACATACATCTTCTCGTATCTGTATGAGACATCGACGATGCCGTTATTATAGTACTCGCTCTCGGGCTCCAGGAGTGACACCAGCACTGCGTATTCGCAATTCTTTTCCTTCCTATCGGCATCGAGCTTCTTGAAGAAATCCTCGTTTCGGTGTTTGGTAGCCGTCTCATCCATTTCGTTCTTCATTTCGAACATGATGGAGATGTACTCGGTACCATCTTCATAGTCGCGGAATACGAAGTCTCCTTTGCTTCCTCCGGAAGCGTCGTTGTCCTTCTCGAAATAGGAGTTCGGAAGATACGGGCGTAACTTCGTGTTAAACTCCGTACTACAATGGATTTCAAGGGTCTCCCCTACCATTTTGGTCGACATTCTGGACTTCAAGTCCTTGTAGTAGTCAACCAGCTCCTGAGAACGCTTCAGTTTGTCCTCGTATTGCTCCTTGATACCATTCTCGCGGACCTCTGCTTCTGATTTGTCAAGCCTGGCCTGTGCCTTTAATTCGGAGATCTCCACATCCTTCTTCTGTAGGGCATCCTTTGCTTTCTGCTGCTCTTCAAGAATTGCAATCTTGAGTTTGCTGGCATTCTGCCCTATTACGGCTTTGAGGGAAGTAATCTCCTGTTCCTTGTCGGATACAGCAGCCTTAATCTCGAGATCCATGCTGTTCTGGAGGCCCGTGATCTGATCCTTCAGACGGGCAATTTCATTGTCCTTCTCTGTGATGGCCTGTTGCTTCTCGTTCAACTTCAGGTTGAATGTCTTGTCCGCCTCTGCCATGGAGGCTTTCTGTTCCGCATCCTTCATTTCAGATATCTCGGCCATTCGGCGTTCAATCTCTTCATTGAATTCAGCATTCTTGACCTGGCTGACGATTGATGCATAGTCAGCATCGTTTACGGTAAGCACACTACCGCAATTCGGACATTTGATTTCTTTCATCTATTGTTCCTTTTTTGTTTAGATTTCAATGGTTTCAGCTCGTTCAATCATGGCGACGAGAACGGCGTTCCGGTTGTTGCTATCTTTCTTAATGGCAGTGTTCGCAGCTTCTGCCATGGCTCCGTAGAAATGATATTTGTTCACGAAGTCGAGTTCCTCACGGAAGATATCCTTAAGCTGTAAAATCAGCCAACTCACTTCTCTGCAGAACGGAGTTATTACCCGGATGTAATCGCTCCATCCATTCGATGACGGGCACTCAGGATCATCGGATACTATAATATCCGCACCCCGAAAGTTTTCGGTGTTTTCCGACAGTTTCGAGACATCTTGGGCCACAATCAACTCGCGTAAGAGTTTAAGTTCTTCCTTGTGCATTTTCTTCCGTTTTTTCTGAACAAAAGTATCCGAAATAACAAAAAACTTACATTTTCTTCGAACTTTTTTTGAGGCATGCATTATACTTTTATTTATTAAGATAATCGCGAAGAAGAATGTAATATTTCAGAGCAACACACTATATTTGTATTGTTTAGATAATGATAAACAAGAACGCAATACTCCGCTTTGAGGTCATCAATGAGTGCCTCACATCCCGGAAAGGATTCACCATTTCCGAGTTGGTTGACGCATGCAACAAGCGCCTAAGCGAGACCCCTGGATGCGAAGGCGTAACCGTTAAGAACAGGCAGGTTCTCTATGATATGGATGACATGCGCGCGATATACGGTGTGGAGATTATCGCCACAAAGGATGAGAAAGACCGCCGTGTCACGCGTTTCAGCTACGCCGAAGGCACCAAAAACATACATGGCGATAGACTGATGGACGAAGACTACGGGGACTTCAGCCAGGCGATCTGGCTATTGGAATCACTCGTTGGACTCCCCTATGTCAAGAAAGCAGCTGAAACCTTAAAGAAACGCATTGGTTCAGATGGCCGCTCGAGTCAGGTCTTCTCCGTTGAGAGTAACGAGCAACTCACAGGCTTCGACCAACTGAGCACCTATTTCAACTACATCCGGCATGGCTGGGCAATCAGAATAACATATAAGGCAAGATATAATGAAGAAACAAGGTTCCTCTTCCAGCCTTATTTCCTCAAGCAGTACAACAGCCGATGGTTCCTCTTCGGATGGAACTATGACTTCATCCACAGGGATGGCACTACCGGTATAATACAAAACCTGGCTGTAGACAGAATCCTCGACAAAAAGGTTGATATGACCCGATTCTCCATGGGCTACAGACCGAGGGTGAACGACATTGACTTCACCCATTATTTTGATGACATAATAGGAGTCACGAGGATTCCCCGTACAAAGGTTGAACACATCACCCTCAAAGTCAATGATGACTATGACTGGAACAGGCTTCTGACAAAGCCCTTGCATACATCCCAGGTTTCGGATGAGGAGAGCAGGACAATAACTATAGACGTGCGTCCCAACCCAGAACTCTATTCAACTTTGTGCCAGTTCGAGCATGTAGAAGTGGTGAGCCCACAGGCAGTCCGCGATGAACACATCGCCCGCCTTAGAAGGATTTTGGCTCAGCACAAGGGTTAGTTGCACCTCCACTGCATGTATTTTTCAAAAATATGCCCAACACTGCCATATTTCTTCGATTATAACTGAAAATAGTTTTGCAATGATGAAATAATGACTCATCTTTGCACTCGAAACTAGCGTGAGCAGTTGCGTCTCCTTTTTTATCAAACCCAAAAACGAGACACAATGAAGACTCTCAAAAACTCCGGCGCAGCAGTTCGCAACAGTTTCATCAACGAGTTCGCTTTCGGCGATAAGTCAAAGGCAATCCATGCCCTTATTAAGAGGGCTCATGAATCTCACCGTTTCGACGGAATCAACTCCGACGATTTCATATATAAAGGCATTGGTCGAACTCAGGCAAGTGCCCGTTGCGTACATATCTCTCAGGCAAGGGTTTCTGCCTGAGAGAAGTATCTTCCTACTATTTTTTATTAACCAAAACTGAAAACAATGGAAGGAAGAAAATTCTACGCTACTCAGTTCAGTGCAACCACTGCAAAGAATGAACAGGAAGAGAGGATGATTGCTGTATGTAATGCTGCCCGCATTGGAACGGCGAAAGGGATGAATAAATATCACCCACTCCGCCTCAAGAAGGAGGATTTCGAGGATGCGATGTCAGATGCAGTCCTCAATGCTCTCCTCCATGTCAATGATTGCACTGGTGGCATTTCATACGCGAACAAGTGCGGATACAGCAGCGCTCTAAAGGCATGTATGGTTGCCGCGAAAAAAGCTACCATGACAACAAGGATCGAGGAAAGCTGGAATGAAGAGGAGGGATGGAGAGTCAACCATGAAGTCTTCAAGAAAGAACTTGAAGAGAATGCAATGAAAAACGATCTCGAGGCAAAGGAAGAGCAGTCGATCGCAGCCTTCAGGGAGTCCCTAATAAAGTCTCGAATAACGATGCTTCCCAAAGAAGACCAGATCATGATTAAACTCCGGGGGCTCGGACTACCTTTCAAAGAGATATCGAAAAAGATGGGGTGCAGCATCGGCTCCATTCAGAAGCGTTCTCATGACTGCAAGAAACGCTTCACAAAACTACTTGACAGTTGCGGATACTATGGCCTTTTATGATCAAAGGATCATAGTATAATTAGAATCAAAAAATAATCCTAACTTTGGGATAACATGGAAAAGACTCAGCATACAGACAGCACATTCAATCTTGAGAGAGAACTGGACCTAATTGCGGAGCAGGCACGTGGTTGCGACAGGATGACCGTGGCATGTAGCATGGCTCTGATCATTTGCCTGGCACATGGCAGGAAATTCCAAAACGGGATTTATACTCCCGATCCGTCAGACAGGAACTGCCGTTATTACGACCAGATCGTTTCAGCCCTCAGCGAAGCGTGGGACAACTTCGTATACATCGGCAGGGATGAGAAACTCGGAGAGAGGATCGAAAGAATCCAGGCCGCAAAGCTTCCGAAATCAGCATTCCGTAACGCCTTGAACAAGTGGTTGGACGTGATTGACCAGGCTGGGGGCAATGAAACTCTTAACGAACCCAAAGAGCTTCGGGAACTTGTCATCGAACTTCTACACCCTGACCGCGTAGTCTTCAATCCGTTTGGCGGAACGGCTAAGTACGGCGAGATGCTTAAACTCGGGGACGGATACGTCGGCAATGCTACATCCCGCGAGTCTTGGGGCATTGGACTGATCCGGCTCTTGATGGCAGGAAGCCCTTCAAGGGAATGGTATTGTGAAACTGTTCCGTTCCAACTGGAAAGCGACAATATCCATATAGCGTATCCAAATGTAATCACGACTTTGCCCTTAAGGTATTCCGTTACCGAAAATGATGGAAGGTCTGTTCCAATAGATGATTTCATTCTTTCCAGAACAGACGATTTTCTCATGGAGAGTGGAAGGATGGTTGCCATCGTTCCTGTCAGTTTCTTAAACAGAGGAGGAAAATCTGCCGAGATTAGAAAGAAACTCACTGAGGAAGGATGGCTTGCAAATGTCATAACCCTTCCGATGAAGGTGTTCCAGCATTACTCCAGAATACAAACAGCAATCATTATCCTGGAGAAGGATGAACATAGGCCGGCACATTTCCTCAATGCCACCAAATGTATCAAGCAAGAGAAACTTGACACGAAGGGAATCTTGAAACTGATGGGCATTGAGAACTATTCCATCCCTGTCAGTCTTGATAGGATTCGTGAGAGAGGTTATTCCTGGCACCCAGCAAAGTACGAGGACGACGTTCCTTATATACTTGAGCCTGGCCACAGCAAGCGCCAACTCAAATCCTTCATCATACCCACGGGGCGGAAGGAATATGTCTCGGGACAAATCAGATGCGTCACTCTCTCCGACCTTTCAAATGATCCGTTCTCATTCCACAAGAGTCAGAATGACATCAAGATAATGGATCTCAAGAAACGCCAAAATGAAGAGATCGAGAAAAACGTAGCAGAAGTGAGACAGTTGGAATCTAAACTCGTCGATCTTAATGCCAAATACAAAGCGGCTCAGGAAGAAGTCGATGCCATGCGGTCCCTTGCGGAAATTGACTCAAAGGGGAGACGGGAAAAATTACTGAACCAGAAAGAAGCTCTCAACTTAGAAATCAGGCAAGCCGTTAAGGAACTGGATGACATCCGTTCGGAGTTTCACAGGATGGGGGCAGACGGTGTTATTCCCGATGCCATATACGATCGTCTTTCTGTAAGAGAAAACGATATTAATAGGCGACTAGATTACCTAAAGGAACAAAGTCGGCAACTAGAACTCACGCGGACTGACGACACCGTTGAAATGAAACTCAAGGCCCGGTTGGATACGCTGGAGCATATCAAAGCTAGAATAGCCGACCTCCAGGAACGCCTGGAAAGAGCTAATAAGAAACTGGTTAGACGGGCAGGCCTCGCAACCCCGGAGACAGCCGGAGCCTTCCGCAAGGTTGTTCATCCTGCTCTGATAATTGGCGGAAACAAACCAAAGGTTCAGTTCGCTTATGTGGAAGCCAGTCCTTCTTCGCCAGTTTATATCGGCCCGTCAAGTTGCCATGCCTTCAAAGTTGACCAGGATCATATTGACCTTGGGTACCTCGTATACATCATCAGCACAACCGAATTTAAGGACTACGGTGCAAGCCTTCCTATCATCACGGAAGCGGAGATACTTGAAAGCTATGTTGACATCATCAATGACATCGACGAGCAAAGGGCTTTTGTCCATGAGCGGGAGATGGATGCCAATCCTCTCAAAAGAGAAATTGACGCAATGCGCCGTGAGTTCGATACTGCCAATGTAAAGTATGACAGGGCAATCGGATACAAGAGGCATGAAATGGGGCACTACATGTACCAGATCGGGAACAGCTTCAACCGCATATACAGAATCATCAGAGAGGAAGCAGACTTCCGCCGCAAGGAAGAAGTATACCGTCAGATGTACATGATAGAGGACAGCATGAAGGGGATCAATGGCATGCTTGACAGACTCGGAGAGAAAGATATATTCGGTCAAGGAAGTCCTCTGGATCTTCTGGATTATTTCGACATGTACATAGCCACCTCACATCCTGACGGATATGAGATAGGTCTGACTATTGATAGAACGACTATTGACCCCGACATGAAACTGATTTGTCTGATGAATCAGGATGCATTTGACAGTGCTATCCATTGTATCAGGCAGAATGCGGAGGGTCATGGCTTTAAGGACGACCCATCTAGAAATGACTACAGAGTCCAGATTATGCTTTCATATGACAGGGAAAGTGATAGGATTGTCATAGACTTCATCAACAATGGAACTCCGATGGACAAAGGTGTTGACGACGACCTATATGCCAGCCCGGAAGGGAGGGCGGGGAAGCATCAGAATACAGGCACTGGTGGAGCTTTTGTCTGTGATATGGCAAAGTTTTACGGCGGCGAATGTCATGTTAACCCAGAAGGTGTCTACAAAATGTTTGACGTTCAGACAACAATCAGAATAATACTTCCATACTACCATGAATAGCGCAAAGAAGATACACACCCTTTGGGTGGATGACCGCCCAGATGACAACCTCATTGATAACTGTCAGGATGAGGGGATACAGATTGTAAAGGCATTGAACTCAAACGAGGGAATAACATATCTTCACAGTAACTGGAAGGATATCGATTTCATAATTCTGGATGCTCGTGGCACCAGAGAAGGAGATGTGACCGACGGTGATACTGGAGGAGTGTACGATATGTTGTCAGCCATACAGGAATACAAGCGGGAAAAGAAGATTCCTTGCTGCATTTATTCGGCATACATCGATGACCAAAAGGTGAAAGAACTGAACAATCAGTATCAAGGGCTGAAGCTCTTCAAAAAGAATGACCCGAAAACCAAAAGCCCTATCTTCGATCCATACAGGGAGTTGATAGATTATATCAAATCAGAGTCTTCAAAACTTGAAGAGCGGCAGATCAAAAACATGTATGCTGATGTCCTTGACGCTGCTGACGTCCTGCATTTCAGCGATGAATACAAAAATACACTGATGCTATTCCTGAAGGCACTTTCCTTTGATGCACACAGGAGCGAATGCCCAGGGCCCGAGGAAATGAGGGATATCATCGAATATATATGCAAACGTTATTATGAGGCCGGGCTGATTCCTAGGGAGTGCTTCAAGGCAGCAGGGAACAAACTCAGCGAGATCAACATTACCGATGCGATGAAGTACCTCTGCGGAGAAAAGCCTGACAATATTCTTGGACAAAAAAACCCTATGGGAGTCTTTGACTCCCAAGGGCCCGTCCTTCCTGCACTTATGACCACTCTCATGGACACCTCGCTCAACTACACACAGAAATGCAAACACGACGGATATCGGGTAGCTGGTGAGGATGTCATAGATATAAACCACAAACTGAACGAATATGAAAGTGGAATCAAGACCCCTCTCTATAAGTTTTCAGCACTTCTGAACCTCTGCGACTTCATCCAGTATTCTGCCGAGTATATTAACAATCACAGCGAAGTCGAAGAAAACAAAAAGCGCTGCGTACGCTTAGAGAATTACTGCCTTCGTGATTCAAACGGTAACTCCACCAGAGTTTGCATTGTTGAAAAGGATCATATCAATAACATCTATCATGTTGGAGATTACATAAAACTGAATCCAAGAGGAACAAAGAACAAGGGTAAGGCACCTGTCAGCGAGGGAGACAAAATCATCATTACCAAATTGAGCACAAATACAGACCGATCAGACAACAAGTATCGCTTTTATGCTGCTGATTATACAATCATATAAAAAACTGGGGAGGCCGTTCTAAACAGCCTCCCCTTTTTCCCCATTTCCATGTCTAGCGCTTCAGGACGAAGCACATCATAAGTTTCACGAAATCCTCTCCTCCCAACGATGTGTAGAAGATTGGCTCACCGGTATCCTGATAGGAGTCAGGGAATGTTTCTACTGATTCGACTTCATGGATTACGGTCCGAAAAGGACTGACCAAACGAATTGTCTGTACATTCTTGGGGACGTAACTGTCCTCGACAGATGGATCAAAGAAATCGTTTACATTTTCCATGGTCACATCGTAATATGGACCAGGCATTCCATCAAGTTCATCTATCAGGGAATCTTCCACTGGGAATACAGCCTCTGTCCCATTAAGATATGGCTTAAAGGCAATCGCCTTGTGTGCCTTTGGAAGGTTATCCTCTTCAAGAGGGTAATCGAACAGGCCCAGTTTCCCCTTGCATGGAATCGGCTCGTCAAAGACGAATGGATCGGTAAAGATCCATTTAATCTGGCCTTCTCCCCCATCCCAAAGGGAGTCAGTAGACCTTGTGCTGCCTACTAGGGTCGCATATCCGATGATACTGCCAAGAGGAGCATCATCGTTGTTTGGAATCCAACCGTAGCGTGTAGCATTTGCTATTGCAGAGCACCACTCAAATGGGATGGTGTCGAAAAAGCTCTTTGGAATCTTCGCTGATGAGGCATGGATAAGAATCCGCTTGCCGATGAGATCATTTGAAGGTGCCCATGTGCGGTTCTCAACGTCCTTTACACCTGAGATAAGCAGTGACGCCCAAGGTTGTCTGACTGAAAGTGTTTTCATCCGTTTTTTGTTGCTGGTTGTTTAAGCCAATTATATCCGGATTATTTGAATACTTACATTAATATCTTTAGATAGGATCGAATTCCAAGATAATGTGGCGCCAGATCTGACGATATTGCCCTCCCAAAGAACAGGGAGGGCGAATTCGTCAACAGGAGGCCTACGTGAACTTTGCTTTCGCACAAAAAAGAACCACGACACCAACTACGACCAACAGAGCCTCGAATATTATGATTGCCAACGTCAGGACCCTGGATAAGAGTCAAACGCCTTGCCCCTCCGCAATACTCTTCAAATCTTTGTTGTATTGAGTGAAAAATCCCTTCTACTCCAGTTTGTATTCATAAAGGGCCTGTTTTTTCTGATCAGAAAGGAGTTATCTCCAGATAAGCCTGATTATTGATTAAATCACCCGCAGGGTCGTCGTTTCCAAACGCGCTCCG
>JAEEGJ010009704.1_pt1 | contig 25544 bp, 20 predicted proteins | sample 8958761 | NCBI WGS metagenome assembly JAEEGJ01 (sample SAMN16246546, study PRJNA631951) | gut metagenome | biome: gut microbiome; feature: rumen; material: RS-attached | host: Bos | place: Iran: Karaj | collected 2018-10 | reverse complement strand
GGGCCATTTTCACCACGTTACGGAGAATGATTTCGTCGTGGGAATTGGCCTTGCCGATGTTGTTCAGGAGGGACTTGTCGATCTTGACGACGCTGATGTTGTAGTCCTTGAGAACGTTCAAGGTGGAATAGCCCGTGCCGAAGTCATCGATGGCGACGCCGATATTGTTCTTGCGCATGATGTCAATGAACTTCTGCATGGCGATGGAATCGTCAAAATCCGACACTTCGGTCAGTTCCACTTCGATGTACTTGCCGTCAAGTTCATACTTTTTCAGGATTCCGAGAATGCGGTCGGCAAAATCTTGGTTGCGCAAATGCAACTTGGAGAAGTTTGAAGATATGCGTACGGGGTCGATACCTGCTTTGATCCATTCGTGAAGGTCGTTGCAGGCGGTTTCAAAAACGTAAAAGTCCAGTTCGCAAATGGACCCTTCCCTTTCCAAAATGGGAATAAAGTCCATGGGGGGCACGATGGTTTTGTGACGGACCCACCGCACCAGGGCCTCGGCACCATTCATGCGTTTGTCGGTCAGGGATACCTTGGGCTGGTAGAACACCACCAGTTCGCGGTTCCTGAGGGCGTTGTGGAACTCGCTGGAAATTTCCCTCTGGTGGATAGACTGAATCTGCATTTCCTTGGTGAAGAAAACAATATCTCGGTTCTTGATGGCTCTTGCGGCCATCATTGCCGTAGATGCGTTGTTCAGTGCATCGCCGACAATCACGTTTTCTTCGATAGGGTAGACGCCCATGCGGGCTTGAATGCGGATATCTACGGGTTTGGGACCCTGGCTCAAGCTCAGTTCGGTGACTTTGAACTTCTCGATAAATTCGTTTTGGCGTTCCTTCTTGGTGAGGATAAAGAAGTTGTCACCGCCCAGTCTTGCAACGAGTTCAGTTTTGTCCAGGAACAAGAGAATTTGCTTTACGAAAGTCCTGAGGGCGAGGTCGCCCATATTGTTGCCCAAGGACTTGTTGATATACTTGAAGTTCTTCAAGTTAATAAAGAAGGCGGTGTAGTCCTTGAGATTTTCCCTGATAAACTGCTGGGTGAAGGCAAAAATGCCTGCCTGGTTATAGGCGCCCGTCATACCGTCGGAAATGGCGACCTTGCGGGTATTACCCATAAGGCGTGCGCGGCCGGAGAGGATAAAGAAGTCCCAGCTCAGCAGTTGGACGAACTTTCTTTCAAAATCAGTAAAAGTGTGGCCTTCAATGGGATGGGCCTGGAATGTAAAGGACCCCTGCTCGCCGGTAGTCATAGTTTCGGAAAAATCCGGGGTGGCCGGGCGCGTAGGGAGCTTTTCCTTGTCATGGTAGGCTGTAAATTCCCCAGAAATGCCATTTGGTGCAAATTGGCTGACCGGTGCGTAAAAAATGCAGTGGATTAGGCCGATGTTTGCGTTTTTTGCGAGGGGAGGAAGGTTTCTGGCCATGATAGCGAATATTTCGTCTGTACTGAAGACAGGACCCAAGAGCTTGGACCTGAAATCAAGATAGATGTCGTTGTACAGCGGAATATCCATTACATCCTCAACATCAACATACCAAAACCGCGCCAAAACTATAAAAAAATTATATAGGTTGCAAGCTTATTTCTTTCCTATGTGGGCAAATTCACTCAGAACACCTTTAATATAAGCTTTTCCAAAAGAAAGTGTGCGACAAGTCACAAAAATGTAGGCAAACAAATTAGATTAATCTAACTCGGAATATATATTACATTCATCTTTTCTTTGCTCTTTAGCCTCTCTCCTTTACTCTAAAAAGCTATCTTTACGCTCGCATTTAAAGAGGTAACCTCCTATGAGTAATGAGGCAGAAAAGCCGAATTTCATTACGACTTCTCTTGACTTTTTGGTCAATTGGGGCCGTACGAACTCCCTATGGCCGTTTCCGTATGGTACGGCATGCTGTGCAATCGAATTCATGAGTACCGAAGTGGGCCGCTACGACTTGTCACGTATCGGGTCAGAATACGTCCGCTTTACGCCGCGCCAGTCCGATGTGCTGCTTGTGGCAGGTACGATTTCTTACAAGCAAGCTCCGATTCTCAAGCGCATGTACGAACAGATGGCCGAACCCCGCTGGGTGATTGCCATGGGCGCTTGCGCAAGCTCTGGCGGTTTCTATGACTGCTACTGCACGGTGCCGGGCATTGACCACATTATTCCGGTGGATGTCTATATCGGCGGTTGCCCCTCTCGTCCGGAAGCTTTCTTCGAAGCCATGTTTGACCTTCAGAAGAAGATCAAGGATGAATCTTATATGAAGCAGCGCGCCGAACGCGTGAAAGATCAGCTCGAAATGATCAAGGCGAAGACCGAACAGGCGAAGGCGGAAGCCCGTGAGTTCGCTCGCGAAAAGACTGCCGAACTCAAGGAATTCGTGGCTGAAAAAGAGCAGGAACTTGTCAAGAAAGCCCAGTTCTGGAAGGAGTAATGATGGAATCCGTGATTGACATTCTAGAATCCAAGTTTGGCGCTAAGCGTGATGAAAAGGCCAAGTGGGATGCCTGTGTGGTGGTTCCCAAGGAATACCTGCATAATGCGGTTGAATTCTTGAAGAACGACCCGTCGATGCAGTTTGATATGCTCCTGGACTTGGCTGGTATCGACTACCTGACTTACCCGAACCATGAAGGTCCCCGTTTTGCCGTGAGTTACGCCTTTAAGTGCGTTAAGAAGCCGGGCTCTCGCGTCCGTCTTAAGGTGCTGGTCAGCGAGGCTGACCTGAAGGTTCCGACCATTACTGATTTGTATGCAAGCGCCAATTGGCTCGAACGCGAAGTCTATGACCAGTACGGTATCGTGTTCGAAGGACACCCCGACCTGCGCCGCATTCTGAACCATGTTGAATTTGTGGGTCACCCGCTCCGCAAGGATTACCCTGCCCAGAAGCGTCAGTGGCTCTCGACGACCGATTTCCTGATTCCGGAACTGGAAAAGCGTCTGGAAGACAAGGGATACAGGATTATCCAGCGTTCCAAGGAAATCATGCCTGTCGAAGAAGAATACCTTGAAGGGAGTATCAGAGAATGATCGTACTTGACCCGAATGGCGAAAAAGTAAACCTGATGGCCCTGAACGTGGGCCCCACGCACCCGGCAACTCACCACTGCGTGCGCTTGCTGGCTGCCCTCGATGGTGAAACCATCGTGGCCGGTGTTCATGAAATCGGCTTTATGCACCGCGGCTTCGAAAAGATGGTCGAACGCGGCACCTGGCAGCAGGTGATTCCTTACACCGACCGCTTGAACTACTGCTCGGCCATGATGAACAACATCGCGTTCTGCCGCGCTGTGGAAAACATGTACGGTATCGAAATCCCGGAACGCACCAAGGTGCTCCGCGTGATTGTGAACGAACTCTCCCGTATCAACGACCACTTTATTTGCGTGGCTGCAGCATTCCAGGACCTGGGCGGTACCACTCCGTTCATGTACGCCTTTAACCCGCGTGAAGAAATCATGCTGATTTGGGAAAAGCTCACGGGCGCACGCCTCACGAACAGCTTTGCCCGTATCGGTGGCCTCTACCGCGACAGCTACAACGGCTTCGAAGAAGATGTGCTCGCTGCTTGCAAGTCGGTGGAAAAGGCCCTCAAGGACCTGCATGCTTGCTTGGACCGCAACCGTATCTTCCTCGACCGTACCGTGGGTGTCGGCAAGATTTCTGCCGAACGCGCTATCAGCTACGGCTGGACTGGTCCGTGTCTGCGCGCAACGGGTGTCGAAAGCGACCTCCGCAAGGACGAACCTTACTACGACTACGAAACCTACGACTGGGAAGTCGTGGTCGGCACGCAGGGAGACGCTAACGACCGTCTGCAGGTGCGCCTTGCTGAAATCGAAGAATCTGTGAAGATTGTGCGTCAGGCCCTGAAGCGCCTCGCTCCAGGCCCGGTCGACATCGTCGACCCACGCATCCGCGTGCCCGCACACAAGCTGGCCTACCAGGACATGGAAGCACTTATCGGCCGCTTCAAGAGCGTATACGAAGGCATCCGCGTGCCCGAAGGCGAATACTACTGCGCAAGCGAATGCGCGAACGGCGAACTGGGCTTTACCATCGTTTCTGATGGTAGCGGCCACCCGTACCGTATCAAGGTGCGTTCCCCGTCGTTTGCCCATGTGTCTGCATTTAACGAACTGGTCGAAGGCCTTACCCTTGCCGACTCTATGGCAACATTGCCTGGCCTCAACATGATTGCTGGAGAACTTGACCGATGACACAACATATTCAAGGTGCAGTTCAGTTTGTATCGAACAACCATTTGAAGTTCGACGGCCCGAGCGAAGCGATTCCTGCGCTCCCGGATCCGGGTCAGACTTTTGGATACGTGAACAAGGCTGTTCCGCAGCCCTCTACTAAGGAATTGCTTGAAAAGCTCGACACTCCTGAAATCAAGGAACGTTGCGCCGACTTGCTCAGCCGCTACCCGGTGGGCCAGGGCGCTCTGCTTGAAGTTCTTTGGCTGGTGCAGGGTGTGTTCGGCTGGGTTCCGACCGAAGGTATCCGCTGGGCAGCTAACGTTTGTGGTTGCGCTCCGGCACATGCTCTCGGTGTCGCTACTTTCTATACCATGTACAACCACGCTCCCAAGGGCAGGTTCCTGTTGCAGTTCTGCCGCAATATCAGCTGCGCCATCAAGGGTGCACAGCCGCTGATCAAGTATGTCGAAAACAAGCTCGGCGTTAAGAGCGGCGAAACCACTCCCGACGGCATGTTCACGGTTCTTCAGGTGGAATGCCTGGGTAGCTGCGGTAACGGCCCGATGATGTTGGTGAACGACGATTTCGCTACCGATGTGGTGGATGACCAGCTCAAGATGAAGCGCGGTACGACTCTTACCGAAGCTAGCATCGATCGCATTATCGACTGGTGCAAGGCCCACGTGAACGATATGCCGAAACACGATGTTCTCGGCGGAATCGTGAAGGGCCACGGCGGTCACCCCGGTGCTCCGGGCGCTACGGCAAAGCCGCAGGTTGCTGACTATGCTCCGCCTTCTCCGGTTTTGAACGTGAAGGCTGAAGCTGACGAAAATGGTGCTACCCTCACTTGGAAGGGCGCCCCTGAATTCACGAAGATTGTCGTCGAAAAGAAGGACGGCAGCAACTGGGTCGCTGTCGGTGAACCCGGCGTGAAGGACAAGGCTTTTGTGGACGCAGCCGGTAAGGTCGGCGATGTGTACCGCATGATTGCCACTTCGGGCGAACGCACTGCAAAACCTTCCAAGGAAGCGGTTACCACTCAGAAGCCCGCTCCGGTAGAGGAGGCTAAGTAATTATGGCTGAAGTAGTAAAAGTTTGTACAGGAAATTTTGGCAAGGGCGCCCAGGACATTGAAGTCTACAAGAAGCTGGGCGGCTACGCAAACATTTCGGATCGCTTGTTCAACATGAGCCAGTTCGAAGTGATTGACTACGTGCAGCGTTCCGGTCTCCGTGGCCGTGGCGGTGCAGGCTTCCCGACCGGTATGAAGTGGAGCTTTGTTCCGCGCAATTCCGGCAAGCCCGTGTACATCGTGGTGAACGCTGACGAAGGCGAAGGCGGTACCTTTAAGGATCACTTCCTGATGATGGAAGATCCGCACCGCTTGATCGAAGGCTTGATTATTGCTGCTTGGGCTCTCGGTAGCCGCGCCGCATATATCTACTGCCGTGGCGAATTCCTGCCCTGCATCGAAAGCTTGAACAAGGCTTTGAACCAGGCATACGCAGCCGGTTACCTCGGCGAAAACATTTGCGGAACCAAGTTCAGTTTCGATATCTTTGTTCACCGTGGCGCTGGCGCCTACATTTGCGGTGAAGAAACTGCTCTTATCAACTCTCTCGAAGGCCAGAAGGGTCAGCCCCGCCTGAAGCCGCCTTTCCCGGCGGTGAGCGGTGCATGGAAGTCTCCGACTTGCGTGAACAACGTCGAGACCATTATGGCTCTCCCCTGGATTTTCCAGCATGAACCCGAAGAATACGCCAAGATGGGTACTCCCCGTGCAGGCGGTACCAAGGTGTTCTGCATCTCGGGCGACGTGAAGAATCCGGGTGTGTACGAAGCTCCGCTCGGCACCCCGATGATGACGATGATTAACGAATATGCCGGTGGTGTCGTAGGTGGAAACCTGAAGGCCGTGCTTCCGGGTGGTTCTTCTTGCGCTCCGCTGAACGCAGGCGAATGCGCCGTGGCCACCATGGACTACGAATGCCTCGCTTCCATGAAGACGATGTTCGGTTCGGGTGCCATGATCGTGATTAACGATACGCACAACATGGCAGAACTCCTGAACGTGCTCGGCAACTTCTACAGCCACGAATCTTGCGGCCAGTGCACTCCGTGCCGCGAAGGTACGGGTCTTTTGCACCGCATTCTGAACCAGATTGTGGATGGCAAGGGTCACGACGGCGATGTGGAACTCATGCAGAGCCTGAGTGGTGGATTTGGCGGCGTGACGATTTGCCCGCTTTCCATTTCTCTCGGTGGCCCGGTGTCTAGCTACACCGCAAAGTTCAGAGCCGACTTCGATGAATTGATTGCAAAGAACCCCGAACATGCCAAGCCGCGTGTTCAGGAAAACTATCGTCCTGGAATTTTCTGGTAATAATATGAGTAACTACTACAACATGCCGAAACTCCCGACTGAGAACAGCCCGAAGGTGGAAATCTTCGTGGACGACAAGCCGGTGATGGTTCCAGGCGATACAAACCTCCTCGAAGCCCTGAAGGCTGTCGGGATTGAAACTCCTCACGTTTGTTACCACCCGTATTTGCCGGTGTCCGGTAACTGCCGCCAGTGCCTGGTGGAACAAGAAGGCCCCCGCGGTCGCATGCTGGTGATTGCCTGCTATACGCCGGTGGCTCCGGGTATGAAGATTTATACGCCGGCATCCAGTGCCCGCGTGAAGAACGCCCGCAAGGCCACCCAGGAATTCATGCTGGTGAACCACCCGCTCGATTGCCCCATTTGCGACAAGGCCGGTGAATGCACCCTGCAAGAAAACTACATGGAAGCCGGTCAGTGCGAATCCCGCATGCGCCCCGAATACGGCAAGAACTATCACGGCAATCCTGCCCATCAGTTTATTGATGCCAAGGGTCAGCTCCGTGGCGGTAAGCACGTGGATCTCGGTCCCCGCGTCTTGCTTGACGAAGAACGCTGCGTGCAGTGCGATCGTTGCGTGCGCTTTATGCGTAGCATCGCTGGTTCCGAACAGCTGCAGCTCGCTGGCCGTGCCGACCATACTTACATTACTACCTTCCCGGGTGAAAAGCTGGACCACGAATACGACTTGTGCGTCACCGACGTTTGCCCGGTGGGTGCCATGACCGCGAAGTACTTCCGCTTCCAGAAGCGCGTATGGCTCCTTTCTCACACGCCGACCATTTCGATGGATGACTCTCTCGGTGCAAACATCTGGCTTGATTATGCCGACGGTCACATTTATCGTGTGATGCCGCGTTGCAACCCCGAAGTGAACCGCAGCTGGCTCTCTAACACCAGCCGCCTCGCTTTCCAGAACTTCGACAAGAACCGCTTGCCGGCTGTGGAACTGGATGCTCTGAAGGCCGCTCTTAAGAACGGGGGCAAGGTCGCCCTTGTTGCTGGTGGCTCTTGTACCATCGAAGATCTCGCTGCACTTCGTATGCTCAAGGAAACCCTGGGCGACTCCGCCGAACTCTTCGGCGGCACCTTCAAGAAGGTGGGTGCCCCCGACGGCATCGCCATGAGTGGCGACCCGCTGGCTAACCGCGCCGGTTTCAAGCTGCTGGGCATTCCCGATAATAATTTGGACAATCTCGTCGATCGCCTCAGAAGCGACCTGGTGAAGGGCGCTCCTGAATTCAAGGTGCTCGTTACGGTGAATGCGGATATCTTCGGCGAAGCAGGCGATGTTGCTGCCGCTCTCGAAAAGATTCCGACCCGCATCGCCCTCTCTGCATTCGACGATGCTACTGCCAAGAAGGCCACGCTGGCTTTCGGTATCCGCCACTGGAGCGAAGTCCAGGGCACCATGGTAAACAGCATGAACATCCTTCAGAAGCTGAATGCTTGCCCGGTTTGTCCCGACGAAAAACTCCGCCCCGCTTACGAGGTGCTTTCTGACCTTGCTGGCTGCAAGTTCGAAAGTGCTTTCGATGCCTTCAAGAAGGCTGGCGAATATGCAAGCGTCTTGGCTGGACTTTCTTACGATACCATCAAGAGCACTGGTAAGTTGCTCGAAGGAGGTAACGCCTAATGGATATTATTGAATCCAAAACTTGGGTGGAATGGCTCATTACCATCGCAAAGTTTGGTTTCTGCTTTGTGCCGGTTCTCTACATTCTGCTCTTGATTCCTATGGAACGTCGTGGTGCAGGTTTTATGCAGGACCGCCAGGGCCCGAACCGCTCTTACATCAAGGTTCCGTTCTTCGGTAAGGTTCGCCTGTTCGGCTATGTGCAGAACATGTGCGACGGTACCAAGCTTTTCTTCAAGGAAATGTTTGCTCCGACCGGTTCCAAGAAGTTCCTTTACTATGTGGCTCCGGCCATTCCCTTTGCCATCGTGTTCCTTAGCCCGTGCGTCATTCCTTGGTTTGGCCCGCTGGTGTTTGAATGGGGCGGCAAGGTGGTTCGCATCGCAGGCCCGATTGTGGATTCCGAAGTGGGCATCCTGTTGCTCTTCGGCTTCAGCTCCCTTTCTGCCTACGGTGCCGTGCTGGCGGGGCTTAGCTCCCGTTCCAAGTACAGCTACCTCGGTTCCTTGCGTACCACTGCAATGACCATTAGCTACGAAGTCTGCCAGGGCCTTTCCATGATGGGCCTCCTGGTGCTCGCAGGTTCCTTCAGCCTCACCGACATCGTGAGCTGGCAAGAAAACCATGTGTGGGGCATTGTCGCCCAGCCGGTGGCTTTCTTCTGCTTCTTGATTGCAACGATCGCTGAAACGGGCCGAGCTCCGTTCGACGTGGCCGAAGGTGAACCTGAACTCGTTGCCGGTTACCATACCGAATATGGTGCCATGCAGTTCGGCCTGTTCTACATGGGCGAATATTCGCACATTTGCATCAGCAGCCTTTTAGTGGCAACGCTCTTCTTGGGCGGTTACTCGGTCCCGTTCGTGACGACCGAAACCATTCAGGCTCACATGGGTGGCTCCCTAGCCATTCTCTGCTGGGTGCTGGCTTTCCTCGCTCTTGCATTCCTCCACATGATTTACCGTTACTCTCGTAAGCTCGCTGCTTCCAAGCAGAGCAACAAGATGGAAATCCTGCGCGAATACACTCTCTACAAGACTATCGGTTGGGTGGCCGCTGCCGCATTCATTGCTGCCGGCGTCTGCTCCTGGATGTTCTATAACCCGCAAATCACCATGATTGACGGCGTTGCCGTGAATACTTTGGGCGCTGCTCTCGGTACGGCACTCATCCACTTGCTGGTGCTCCTCGTGAAGAGCGTGTTCTTCTGCTGGGTGTGGATTTGGGTCCGCTGGACGCTCCCGCGTTTCCGCTACGACCACATTATGCATCTCGGCTGGAAGATTATTCTGAACATCGCTATTTTGAACCTCGTTGTGACCGCTGTGGTTGCAAAGCTTATGGGAGGTAACTAATGGCTCGCGTTATTAAACAGAGACCCATGAACTGGGTGGAACGCCTCTACATTTTCGAGGCCATTCGCGGCTTGTGGACAACCCTCAAGCACGCTGCCCGCGGCCTGTTCCGCTACGAAACCTTGCCGACCATTTCTTATCCGGAAGGTCAGCCCGAAGTCCTTAGCGGCTATCGCGCCAAGCACCGTCTGATGCTTCGTCCCGATGGAACGCCCCGTTGCGTGGCCTGCGGCATGTGCGCTGCAGCTTGCCCCGCTCACTGTATTTATATCGAAGCGACTGCCAGTGACGATCCCCGTATCGAAAAGAAGGTGAAACGCTTTGATATCGACCATTTGACCTGCGTGTTCTGCGGCCTTTGCGTTGAAGCCTGTCCGGTGGATGCTCTCCGTATGGATACCAAGGAAATCATCTTTGAACATCGCACCCGCGAAGAATTCGTGGCAAACCTCAAGACTCTCACTAGCTGGGATCCGAAGGATTACCCCGAAGATGAACAGAGCCAGAAGGCTCCGGGTGGAACAAAGAATGCCCAGGCTCGCGCTGTCTGGGGAATGGAGGTAAAGTAATGCTTGCCCTGATTTATTTCGTTGTTCTCGCCGCTATAGCCGTGGTGGCCGCCCTTGGCGTGCTCTTCTCGAAGCACCCGCTGTATGGCGGTCTTTCGCTGGTGCTCACCATGCTTTCTTTGGCCGGTATCTATGGCCTGATTGGTAGCCCCTTTATCGGCGTTGTTCAGATTATGGTTTACGCCGGTGCTATCATGATGCTTCTGGTGTTCGTGATCTCGGTCTTGAACGCCGCCAAGGATTCCAAGACGCCCATGTTCGATGGTGTGTCTATCTTCGTGATTCTTGCAGCCCTTGCCCTTGCCGGTCTCGTGGGCTTTGCTCTGGTGCTTTCTCCCATGGGCTTCGACGTTACGACGCTCCGCGGCTCTGTGGAAATGACTTCCAAGAATCTCTTTGATACCTCGAAGACGGGCCCCGGTTACTTTGTCTTGTTCGAAGTGCTTGGCTTGTTGTTGCTTTCTTCCATGGGCGCTGCCGTGCTGATGGCAAAGAAGCGCTTGAGCTCCGAAGTCTCCGAAGAAGATCATAAGGAGGATAAGTAATGGAACTCCAACCGATTTACATCCAGATTCTTGCCCTGGTGATTTTTACCATCGGCTTGATTGTCGCCCTTTCTCGCCGCAATGTGTTCTTTGTGCTCATGGGTATTGAACTTGCGCTCAATGCCGTGAACCTTTCCTTTGTGGGCTTTGCAAAGACGCTTCCGGCCGACTTGAGCGTGGCGGGCCAAATCTTCCCGCTGTTCTCGATTGCCGTCGCTGCTGCCGAAGCTTGCGTGGGCCTCGCTCTTGTCATCCTCATTTTCCGCAACCGTGAAAGTGTCGATTCCGACAACTATTCCAATATGAAGGGGTAAGCAATGACAAATTTACCGCTTTGGATCATTCCTCTTTTCCCGCTCCTCGGAACGATTCTTCTGGGTGCAATTGCCGTGATTTCTTCGGGTAGCAAGAAAGGCCCCTCCGAAGGTTTCGTGGGCGCCCTCTCGGTGCTGTTCCCGGTAATCTCGTTTGTGTGCGTTGTCTTGCTCGCATTTGGCATGCCTGAAGAAGGTATTCGGCAGACGCTTTGCAACTGGATCGACATCCCGATGCTCAAGGTCGATATCGGATTCCTGTTCGACGGCCTCTCTCGTGTGATGCTCCTGTTCGTGACTGGTATCGGTTCCCTCATTGCTCTCTACTCGATTGGTTACATGCACGGTGACCGCGGCTTTACCCGCTTCTTCGCCTACATCAACCTCTTCCTGTTCAGCATGATTGTGCTGGTGCTTTCCGACAGCCTGCTGCTCACCTTCCTCGGTTGGGAAGGCGTGGGCCTCTGCTCTTACTTGCTGATTGGTTTCTGGAATCACGACCTGAATAACTGCAAGGCTGCAAACAAGGCCTTCATCGTGAACCGCGTGGGTGATATCGGTTTCTTGCTCGGCATGCTTTGCCTTGCAACGCTGGGTGGCTCCGCAATCCTCAACTACGAAGCCTTGAACAAGTTCGTTGAAATGCTTATTGCCGGTGGCCATGTGGAACTTGCTGCCCCGATTCTGATGATTGCTGGCCTCCTGTTCTTTGTGGGTTGCACCGGTAAGTCCGCTCAGATTCCGCTCCTTACCTGGTTGCCCGATGCCATGGCTGGTCCGACCCCTGTGTCTGCCCTTATCCATGCCGCTACCATGGTGACCTCTGGCGTGTATCTGTTGGCCCGTCTTTCCCGCATGTTCGTGCTTGTGCCCGAAGTGCTGCTTGTTATCTTGATTGTGGGTATGCTCACTGCTTTCTGGGCGGCCGTTGCAGGTCTCTTCCAGAACGACATCAAGAAGGTGCTTGCCTACTCGACCATTTCTCAGCTGGGTTACATGTTCATGGCTGCAGGCGCTTCTGCTTTCGACGCCTCCATCTTCCACGTGTTCACCCACGCCTTCTTCAAGGCAGCCCTCTTCTTGGGTGCCGGTGCCGTGATTCACTCCCTGGCAGGCGAACAGGATATGCGCCGCATGGGTGGCCTTATCAAGAAGACTCCGGTAACCGCTTGCGTGATGATTTTCGCCTTCTTGGCCATTATCGGTTTCCCGGGCTTTGCTGGCTTCTGGTCCAAGGACCTCATCTTGGAACGTCTCTACACGAACGCTCCTTTCGGTGAGTTCTTCTACTTTGCCGGTCTCCTTACGGCTGTGATTACGGCTGTCTACATGGGCCGTCTCATCATCATGACCTTCTTCGGTGAATACCGAGGTTCCAAGGAAAGCGAAGAACATATTCACGAAGCTCCGGCCAGCATGCTGGTTCCCATGGTGATTCTCGCTTTCGGTGCCGTGTTTGCCGGTTACCTGTGGGCCGATTCCATGGGCATCAAGTTCTTTGCAAATACGCTTGCTCCGGTGGTGGGCGAGGCTCAGAGCTACAGCCTGGGGGCAGCTATCCATCACGTGAACGCCTTGACGTTCGCTTGCTTTGGTACGGCTGCCGCACTCCTGGGTATGATTATCGCTTATGTGGTTTACGGCCGTGCCCGCATTCCGCAAATCTCTGCTAAGGAGAGCAGCGCACCCGTTGGCTCCAAGGCCGATTGGACGTTCTTCTTTGACTACATCCATGAAATTTTCATTACCATAACCAAGGCCGCCGCCTTTATCGCGGACATGGTTGTCGATAAGATTCTGCAGACTATTCAGTGGACGGTGGGTTCCATTGCCGAAATCGTTGGCGATGGCGTGAGCACCTTCCAGGTGCGCAAGGTGCGTGTGCAGCTTACGCTTAGCTTGCTGGGTGTCGCTGCCTTAGTTGCCGTTGTACTTTTGACCGGAGGATTGTTCTAATGCTTTTACATCTTCTTGTCCTTGCTCCTTTTGCCGCCGCGATTTTGATGATCGCCACCTCCAAGGAAGATCCCAAGTCTTCTTCTAGGCTTGCCTTCCTGTTTGGCTTTGCCTTTGTGGCGATGTCCATTGCCTTGATCGCTAGCGGTAACCAGGCCACCGAAGCAATCGAATGGTTCCACATTCCTGGTGCCAAGGGTGCCGTTTACTACTACCTGTACAGCCATGGACTGGGCGCCTGGATGGTGTTCCTTTCTAGTGCGCTTTCCCTTGTGGCCCTGATGACGGCCCGCAATTCCCTCGACAAGAACTACCGTAACTTCGCCATCGGCATCTTCGCCTTGATGGGTGCCATGAACGGTACGTTCCTCGCTGCAGACGCGGTGCTGTTCTTCTTCTTCTTCGAAGCCATGGTGTTCCCCGCCGCAGTGCTCATTGCAGGTTTCGGTGGTAAGGAACGTCGCAAGGCCGCCATGACCTTCGCGATTTACACCTTGGTGGGCTCTGCCCCGATGATGGTCGCCCTCTGGTACCTGATTACCTTGGCAGACAATTCCCTGGTGCTTTCCCTTGCTGTGGCTCTCCAGAACCTTGATCCGGCAACCCAGACCACGCTTCTGCTTTGCTTCTTGCTGGCCTTCTTGGTGAAGACTCCGATTTTCCCCTTCCACGGTTGGCAGGCGATTACCTATGCTGAAGCTCCGGCTCCGCTTTCGGCTATCCTTACGGGTGCCATGAGTAAGGCTGGCGTGTTCGGTTTCATTGCCTGGATTCTTCCGATTTTCCCGCTTTCGATGGAAGTGGTGGACTCCATGATGTGGCTGGGCTTGGTTACGGCCATTTACGGCGCCCTGATGGCCCTCCGTGCAACCGATGGCAAGAAGCTCTTGGCTTTCAGCTCCATGAGCCATTTGGGCCTTGCTGTGGCTGGCGTATTCAGTCTCTCTGAATCCATGCTCCCGGCGGTCTTGGTACTCTTGGTTGCTCACGGTCTTTCCGCTGGCGCCCAGTTCTACCTGATGGGTATTGCAGAACGCTTTGCCGGTACTCGCGATATCGAACAGCTGGGTGGTCTTGCGGCTCGCAACCCCATATTCGGTTCCCTCTTCGGATTCCTGGCCGTGCTTTCTCTCGCGGTTCCGGGTACTGCCGGATTCGTTGGCGAATTTACCGTGCTTATGTCCCTGTGGGATATGGGTCCGCTTCCGGCATTGGCTGCTGGTCTTTGCCTGATTCTTTCGGCAACCTACATGCTCCGCTTTGTGCAGAAGGTCATCTTTGGAAAGCCTGCCCGTGAATATGAAGACGGCAAGCGCATGACAGCAATCGAAGGTTCTTCCATCGGTGTCATGGGTGTCCTTCTTCTAGTGTTCGGCATGCATCCGGCCTTCATTACTAATGCACTCCAGCTCTTTGACGAAAGCGCTGTGCAAGAAATGAACAAGCTGACGCACCCTGCCGAAGATGCCCAGACGGTTGAAGCTTCTGCCGATACCACGGGCGAAGCCATTGCGGACGAAAACATTGCTGCCGTGGCACAGCCCATGACTGACGATGATTTGCGTCAGCTGGATTCCAACTTGAAGGCGAATGGATTTAGTGACGAAGAACGCGCTTCGCTGATTGCCCAACTGAAGAACATGAGCGAATCTGAAGTTGCCGATGCTCAGGAAGAAGGCGCGCTTGAACAAAACGAGGCCAATGTGAAGGAGGCTTCTGAAAATGAGTAATTACGTGAATCTCTTGCCGGTAATCCTCGTGGCTTTGGGCGCGCTGATGACCCTTGCCGCAGAACCGTTCATCAAGGACGAAAACAAGCACAAGATTCTGCCTTGGGTGGCATCTTTGTTTATCGCTCTTGGTGCAGGCGCTTACTACTTTACCACCAACGACATCTTTATGGACTTGTACGCCATGGATCCGATCCGTCGCGTGCTGGGTCTTTCCGTGATGCTCTGCGCTTTCCTCGGGATTGCTGGACTCCAGTGGACCCTCGGTCACGAAAAGTTCAAGGGTGGCGAAGCTTACGCTCTCTTGCTGCTTGCAACTTGCGGCGCAACGCTCATGACCCAGGCTATCGACTTCCTCGCCCTTTTCTTGGGTATGGAATTGGCTAGCTTCCCGATTTACGCCTTGGTGGGCCTTCGCCGCAAGGACGTGAATGCTAACGAAGGTGCTTTCAAGTACTTCGTTTCGGGTTCGGTCTTTAGTGCGATCTTCTTGTACGGTGTGGCTCTCATTTACGGTGCCACCGGTTCTACCCACATCTTTGCCTCTGTTATCGCTGGCCGTGGCCTGCTTTATGGCATGGGTGTTCTCTTGGCCATGTTTGCCCTCCTCTTCAAGGCCGGTGCCGCTCCGCTCCATTTCTGGGTGGCCGACGTCTATACGGGTGCCTCTGTGGCTGTGACGGGCTTTATGGCTGCCGTTGTCAAGGTGGGCGCTCTCGCTGCCTTGGGCACGCTCTGGCTCGGTTCCTTGGTGACCCGCATCGGTTCTGCTCCGGCATGGAACCTGGCCGAACAGGTGACTATCCGTGGCGAAAACAAGAGCCTCTTCTACGTGATTTTGGTGGTGGCTGTCCTGTCCATGGCTATCGGTGCTTTCGGTGGCCTTGCTCAGAAGTCCATCCGCCGCATTATGGCATACTCTGCCGTGATGAACGCAGGCTTTATCGTCATTGGCCTGTTGCTCCCGAACTATGCTACCGAAGGTACGGTGCAGATGGGGGCCATGTACTACTTCCTCATTACCTATGCAATCGGTAGCGCTGGCGCTTTGGCCGGTATCGCTTACCTTGCTGGTAAGGATGACAGGAACGAATCCTTGGAAGACATCCAGGGCCGTGGACGCAAGCGCCCCTACGTGGCCATTGCTACGACGGTTTGCTTGGCTAGCCTTGCTGGTATGCCGCCTGTGGCCGGTTTCCTTGCCAAGTTTACGCTGTTCACCGACGCTCTTGCCGGTGGATTGGGCGTTGTCGCTGCCATTGCCTTTGCCCTTTCGCTGGTGGCTGCAGTGTTCTACCTGCGCATTGCCTTCGTGCTGTTCATGCCCCTCAAGGCTGAATGTGCCTGCAAGTGCTGCTGCGGCAAGAATACGGTTTATACCTACCTGTTACGCTTTGCTGTGACCCTTGCTGCCATCGCGCTGATTCTTGTGGGTATCTTCCCCAAGGTAGCGCTGATTCTGCAATAGCGAATAAAAACGCAAAGTTTTAAAGAAACCGCCTTTCGGGGCGGTTTTTTGTCGTTTTATCGGAGTTTTGCATACAAAATGTCCTATCTGTATACAGAGGACTTATATTTATAAACATGAAATTGAAAGGGTGGGTTGTATTTTTTCTTTTTTCGACATTCCTCGTTATAGAGGGATGTTCGATGTATGATTATAATGAATATACCATATCGCTAAACGAAGCCAATGTCTATTCTGCTTATTGGCAACCCGCCGATTCCTTGCTGTTCAATTTCGCTGCCGATACAAATCATGCCGGCAAATATAATTTTTACAAGTATGAAACTCGTGCAAAGGAATTGAAGAACAAATCGGACGGTAAGACTGTTTATGCAATCTCTGTCTATAGCGATGTGAGTGATCAAACGGATGTCTTTTCGATAGGGCTAGGATTGTCTGTCGTAAAAAATCAAGACGAGTATAGCGCCTACAGGTTTCCCGACACACTGTTCGTAGACATATACGGTTGCTCCGATTATGGCTGTACAAAGGCCGAAAAAATTGTTGTCCATAATGTAGATTACAGCTTTACGAAACTTTTGAAAAACAATGATTTTGAAATTTCTACGCCACAAGGCAGTTTTTCTACGAGAGACTTCGGATACGATTGCGACGTGGTCAAGGATTATTTTTTCCATTTGAAAATCGAACTGGACGATGTCAAGCTTGATTTGGACGCGCAGAAAGGCTCTGAATCTTGCTATGAGAGGAGTAACCCATGGTGTATTTATTGCTAGTACTTGCAATGGCCTTTGCGGGTTGTTCCGATTGGTATTACGAAGCGGCCGATACGGATTATTTCAAAGTTAAGGAACATAATCTTCGGGGGCAATACCCTATTAATGGTCGTACGATTGAAGGCAATGTTGATCTTGCGCTCGAAAAGAGTCCTTTCACTCCAGAAAAAGTTTTACTTATCCAGCTAGATAGTTCGCTTGCAGAAGTCGATACGATCAACGGTGAAAATCTCGAAAAAGATTCGGTTGATTATAGATTCCCTTCGCATGATTACAAATATCCGTATGTGAAAATTCAAGTAAAAGGAAAATGGAAATATCTTGGCTCTAAAGCGGTCCCGTTGACGCTTGAAACAATCTGCGATATTTCGAATGTGTGGAGCCCAAACGTCAACCTGATGACGCACTTGGAAGTCCCGCTGGTGGAATCGCTTGTTGCCGACGAATATCCGTTCGACGCGGCGAAGCAGCTGGCTATGCAAAGGTTCACCGAAAACTTCGGCTTTGAATTCTTGAAACTGCCTGCGGAGTCTTCCCGTCGCGAATTCAGTGAAATGGCTCCTTGGTACAAGTTCTTCTTGTTCGAAGGTTCGGATAGCGCCTTTGTTGAACGTATAGAAGATTTTCGCCTGGACATGGCAGACGGCGTTTATGATAATTCCGACCTAGTTGAATTTGCTGATTACATCATAGATGATTGGTTCCGTATGGATTCGCTCCTAAAAAGACCGGACTCCGTAAAACTGAACTGGACTTTTGTAGAATCTCTCGTTGAACATGCCTACGGGCTGGATGCTTGCGATGCTTTGTCGATAGGAGTTGTGCATGTCAATGTCAAGGGCTCTAAATACAAAGGAGATTCCCTCGTTTGCGACAAACGCCAAAATGGTGAATATGTCTTGCGTCCTTTGACTCCGTTGGATCGTCAGTTTGGCCCGTGCACGGCCATTGATTCCTCGACAAATGACATTGTCTCCGATGGAGATACCGCATACTATTACTGTCTTCACAACTCTTTTGAATATGGCTCTTGGTCCAAGGCTCCTATGTATTTGGTGGTCGAAAAATATATAGGGCCATGCAACGAAGATTTACGATTGGTTGAAGATACTCCAAACAGGAAAGTGACTCAAGAGGTAAGAACGAAATTTGGAGGAAATATTTATGTTTGTGGACACCATGCAAACCAATGGAGTTACGACGGAAACGATACGTTGGGCTTTTTCTTTGGCGAATGCAATGAAGATTCGTTATGGAAATTGAAAAAGTTGCAGGATTCTTCCGAGTTCGTATGTACGTTCGATTCGTGGGTTCCCGCAAACGATACACTCAGATTCCTTTCGAAACAACGCCCATGCGAAAGAGGCCGGGATTCGCTGCGTTCTTTCTCGTTTGATTCCACTTATTATGTGTGTGCCGAAATCCTTAGGGACAAAAAGCGTGTCTACACCTTCAAGGATACGACGCGCACATTTGCGGATTCGCTTGCCCGCAAGAATTATCTTGCAACGGAATGTGCAAATGTATCCGATACGGTAAAGTATATTGTGGATACGCTTGCAGGAAAGTATTACCATTGCCAAAACGGAACGGCTGGCTTCAAGTTCCACGAATCTGATTACAGTCACGCTAGAGATTATCTGAACAAACAGTACATAAAGACGCTTCCGCAATGCGCGACGAATGCCGATACGCTAGAATTGATTACTTACCCGTATTTCGAGAAGACCCAGGGAAGTGATATGGCTAAGTATTATCATTGTGCAAATGTCGGAGGAAAATATCAATATGAGGCACTTGATTACGACCAAGCTGTGACCTTGTCAGGGATTGCCGATGTAAGTGCGAGATACACATGCGATGCAAAATCGGATACGTTCTCTGTGGTTCGCGATAGCACTTATCGAAATTATTTCCACTGCGAAAAACAGAATGGGCGATATGCATTCGTTAGAATAACCGAAGCCGAGGCGAATTCATATAAGAGTTACGCTGATGCAAGAATGTTTGAACCTTGTACTCCTTCAGATACGATACAGTACCGGAGAGATGCGTATAATAATTTCTATTACTACTACTGTACCGACAAGGGCGGTAAACTGGAGTATGAAAGAATTCACATAGATTCCCTGGCGCAATTACTTGCGAACCAGTATAACAAGAGGGAATCTTGCGATGCATCTGTGGACAGATGGCGTACGAAGACATTTACACTATATTCGTATGAGCATATATATAAGGAGTATTATTTAGCGTGCAACTATAATGATCAGAATGATTTTGTATGGAATCTTGTCTCTGAAATGCGGTATAAATTGTCTAATATGATGGCAGAATCTTCTGCGCTTCACCTTTCGGCTTGTTCATCAGAAGAAATCGCTGCTCGCGGCTCTGCTGTCAAAGCTCAGAATGGATTCATAACCGATTCACGCGATGGTCGCAAGTATTCCGTGAAAGCGGTGGGAAAACAAGTCTGGATGACAGAAAACTTGGATTATTATGACACCCTTTCCATGCCCAATTTAATTGGAAATACGGGTTGCGCCGATTCAAGCAATTGTACGGAAAGCTCTCGTAGTTATTCTTGGTTCGGGGCAGTCAATTCAAAAGTAACCTACAATTTAGAAGAATTAAGACCGCAACTTTGTACGCCTATTCAGGGGGTGTGCCCTGTGGGGTGGCATATCCCATCGATGTTGGAATGGCAGAAACTATTTGACTATGCAGAAAAGAATGGCCTTGGTAGGGATTACGGTATAGGGTTAAAAAACAAGTGGAACTACCAATATGCGGTTTCTGAAGCGGGTGTTAACGGAGAAAAAATCAATATAGCCTACGGAGTGAATCCCTATAGTGGGAACTCTTACGAATATGCGCGTTACTATTTCCGAAGGACTTTCTTTTCTGTTCGTTGCGTAATGGATTAGGGAGATACCCGGACTGATGTTCCGGGATTTTTATTATCTTTCCTACCGAATAAAAAAGGAACAAATTATGGATAAGATTTATCGTTCTGGTATTGGCTTTGATGTTCACAAATTGGTGGAAGGTCGCAAGTGCATTATTGGTGGGGTAGACATTCCTTACGAAAAGGGGCTGCTCGGTCACAGTGATGCCGATGTGTTGCTGCACGCCATTAGCGACGCTTTGCTGGGGGCTGCGGGTCTCGGCGATATCGGCACGTACTTCCCGGATACGGACCCAGCCTTCAAGGGAGCCGACAGTTTGGAGCTTTTGCGCAAGGTGGGCGAAGAAGTCCGCAAAGCCGGTTTCGAAATCATCAATATCGACAGCATCGTGATGTGCGAACGCCCTAAGGTGAACCCGCACAAGGACGCCATGAAGGCAAACATCGCCCGTGTACTTGGAATCGATGTAAAACAGGTCGGCATCAAGGGCACCACGACCGAAAAGCTCGGGTTTACGGGCCGCGGCGAGGGCATTGCGAGCCAGGCTGTTGCCATGGTGCGTAGCCTTTAACTTTTTGCTATCTTTGGTCGCGTAAAGAGAGGTTTTTATGTCCGCAAATCCAATTATCGTGGTTGATTACAATGCCGGTAACCTGACATCGGTGATGAACGCCCTTGCCCACATTGGTGCCGAGGCAAAGTCCAGCCGCGATGCGGACGAAATCTCCAAGGCTTCTCGCCTGATTTTCCCGGGCGTGGGGGCTGCTGCCTCTGCCATGGAAACGCTTACCCGTACGGGAATCGGCGATGCCATTAAGGCGGTGGTAAAAGCGGGCAATCCTGTATTGGGTATTTGCATTGGCTGCCAGATTATTCTTGAAGAAAGCGAAGAAGATGGTGGCGTCAAGACGCTTGGACTTATTCCCGGCCGTGCGGTGCGCTTTAAAGATGAACCCGGTCTCAAGATTCCTCACATGGGTTGGAACCAGGTGAACTTTACCCGCGAGCACCCGATTATGAAGGGTATCCGTAGTGGAAGTGATTTTTACTATGTGCATTCCTACCATCCGGTGGTCCCGGAAGAATACTCTTTTGCCGAAACGACTTACGGTACGCAGACCTTCCAGGGCCTGATCGGTAAGGATAACCTGATTGCCTCCCAATTCCATCAGGAAAAGAGTGGCGACGTGGGCCTTGCCATGCTCAAAAACTTCTGCGACTGGAATGTCTAGGCAAATTAGTATGAGTCCTGGTGGCGAAGATGGAACTACACCTGGATTGTCTCGCTGAATCGAAATTAAATTGGCTGTAATAAATTTTTCTTGTTTTCGTAGCCTTGCGCCACTCGTAAGGCTTTTGACTTATTTCTATATTTACGGTACCAAATCAGATAAACAATTCACCGCCATGAGCCCGAACTAGCTGAAAGGCAGCGACGATGATCCGGTAGTGGCGTTCCGTAGGAATGTCCTATGACACTTATGATTCTTAAAATGATCGGTTGCCTTGCGCTCCTTATGTTCGGCATGAAGACCATGAGCGAAGGCTTGCAGAAACTCACGGGCGGTCACCTGCGTGCTGTCCTTGGAACCATGACCAAGCACCGCATCGGAGGCCTTCTCACTGGTACTTTTGTGACAGCCTCGGTGCAGTCTTCTACCGCTACGACCGTACTTACCGTAAGCTTCGTTAACGCTGGCCTGCTCACATTGAGTCAGGCCATTCCTGTTATCATGGGCGCAAACATCGGTACAACGGCCACGGCCTGGATCATGTCCATATTCGGGTTCCAGTTCAACATGAGCTCGGTGGTGTGGCCCTTCTTCGCCCTCGGCATCATCCTTTCTTACACCAAGAAGAATTCGACCAAGAGTATAGGCGAATTCGTGTTCGGTTTCGCGTTCATGTTCCTCGGCCTTACCACGCTGCGTGAAAATGCGGTGGCTATGGACTTGGCCCATAACCAGACGGTGATCAACTTCTTTGCGACGACCGGCGGTTGGGGAATCTTCAGCACGCTCCTGTTCTTGCTGTTGGGTAGCATCCTGACCATGTGTGTGCAGTCGTCTGCGGCCATCATGGCGATTACGCTCTTGCTCTGCAGCAGTGGAGTGCTTCCGATTTACCAGGGCATTGCGCTTGTGATGGGTGAAAACATCGGTACCACGGTGACTTCGAACCTTGCGGCCCTTTCGGCAAGTACGCAGGCTAGGCGTGCCGCCTTGGCGCACATGCTTTTCAACGTGTTCGGCGTAGTGTGGATTCTGATCGTGTTCCGCCCGTTCGTGAACATGGTGTGTAGCATCGTGGGTTTTGACCCGACGTTCGTGCCGCACACCGAAGAAGAAATTGCCCAGGCGGGCGTCCGTGTGACCTATGCGCTGTCAGCTTTCCACACGGCGTTCAACCTCTGCAACGTACTTATCCTTATCTGGTTCATCAAGCCGATGGAAAAAATCATCTGCAAGATTATCCGCGAAAAGGAAGATGGCGAGGATTTCAAGGTCAAGTTTATCAGTGCGGGCCTTATGAGTACCGCAGAACTTTCGCTTTTCGAAGCCCGCAAGGAAATCAACCTGTTTGCTGCCCGCACGCAGAAAATGTTCCGTATGGTCCCTGAACTGCTCGAGATGAAGGACGAAAACGATTTCGTGAAGCTCTTTGCCCGCATCGAGAAGTACGAAGGCATCAGCGACAACATGGAAATCGAAATTGCCAAGTACCTGAACCAGGTTTCCGAAGGCCGCTTGAGCCCCGAAAGTAAGACGAACATCCAGTCGATGCTCCGTGAAATTTCTGAAATCGAAAGTATCGGCGACGCTTGCTACAATATGGCCCGCGCCATCAACCGCAAGTTTAGGAGCTCCGACGACTTTACCGAAGAACAGTACAACCGCATCAAGCACATGATGCAGCTTTGCGACAAGGCTCTTACAAACATGATCGATGTCATTGGCGATGTGGTAACTGCCGACGCAAACCGTACGCTGAATATGGAGAACGAAATCAACGATTATCGCAAGCTCCTCAAGGAGAAAAATATTGCCGATATCGAATCGCAAAAGTACAGCTACCAGATGGGCGTGCACTACATGGACGTGGTGAACGATTGCGAAAAGCTGGGCGACTACGTGGTGAACGTTGTCGAGGCTCACACAAACAAGAAATTCGCGACGTAAATTCGCCTGTAAACTTCGCAATACTATATCACGATTTGGCTCACGTACGCTTTGTACGCTACGCCAAATCGTTCCTGGTTACTGAGACTCCGCGCTTTTAGCGCGGGAAATGGGCTTCGCCCATTGTTCGTCGAAGGATGTTGTAATCATATCTTGTCGGAAACTTGTTTCCGTTTCAAGATATAGATTAGGACCTAGCTCGTTTCTAGGTGAATTTTGGTAATAAGGGTTGCAATTCTGCGTCTCGCAATATTTTTATATTTGGTGCCTAGTTGGTTATAAATAAAAAAGGAGGGCTGTATGAAAAAAATTATAGCGTTGGTTTTTGCCTTGTTCTTTGCTACTGCGGCTGTCGCGGAATCGTTTGTGGCTTCGGAAAAGATTACGCAACAGGTTCTGGCTGGCAGCCTTACCCAGACTGTGGCTGCGGGCGATGAGATTGCGCCGATTAGAATTTTATATGAAAATATAGATGAAAATAAACATCAATCGGGTGGTATTTCTGACCTTGGCTTGACGGAAAAATGGACAGGTCCTGTTTGTGAAATTTTTGGGAAGATTAGCAGCAATATTGCTGCCCAAACGGTAAATGCTTATATCTTGGTGCAAGACGATGAAGGCAAGTATGCCAAGATGGATATAACATTTGAAATAAAAGAAAGAGAGTTTAAGTTTGAATGGAATGATGCTAGCGGAGAAATGAACCAAAGTGTCAAAGCGGGCGAAACCATGGTGCCTATCGTTTTTGATTATGAGGCAATTTCTGTATGGGGCGTGAGTGGACTGCCTTCCGGCCTTAAAGGGGATATTGATGAAGATGAGCATGCAATAATCATTGCTGGCACGGTGGATGAAACTGTTGTGTCTGGTGATTATGATTATAAGGTTATTGTTCAAGATAAAAATTCAAAAGAACATTCGTTGTCTGGAACAATTTCTGTGGAAGGTCTCCCGAATGTTGCGTCGATAAGTATTGTTGAAAATGAAAAGCAGAAGGTTGTTGCAGGCGATTCGATTAAGCCGATTGTGTTCAAGTTCGCAAATGTGAATGTCACTGAGAATATGGACAATTTTAAATTTGAACAAACTTTGCCCGGCTCGCTTAGAATAAGTGTCGAGGACGATGTTTTGACTATAAATGGAATTGTCGCGGGAAATGCGAAGGATGGTACTTATTCAATAAAAGTTATCGCAAAGGGCGAAAAAAACAATGATACGGCTTTTGCAAGCGTTGAAGTGGCTCATAAGCCTGTTGAGACTTCGTCATCCAGCGTTGTGGCATCTTCAAGCTCCGAGGCGTCTTCTAGTTCTGCTGTGTCCAGCAGCTCCGCTGAGTCGTCTTCGAGCGAAAAGACTACAAATATTGTGACGGCTGCAATGAATGATGTGAAGTTCGGCTATGCAAATAACGCGCTGACAATCGCGATGCCGACATCTTCGATGGTGCGTGTGCAAGTGTTCGACTTGACGGGGCATCTGGTTGAGTTTCTTGTAGAACCTGTTATGGGTTCCAGGAGCTTTAACCTCGCCCATCTGAACAGGGGCAATTACCTTGTGCGTATCGAAAGCAATAGCCAAATGAGCGTGACGAGAATCGCTGTCAAGTAAGGTGAGTGCCTGTAAAAGTTCGCAAGAATTGCGTTTTTTTCTGAAAACGAAAAAAGACTCCGCTGGTTGGCGGAGTCTTTTTAGGATCTTTTTGAATTTACTTAGATTCTAAAAAATCAAGAGCTTCGCCGGCAAGTTCCACGCAGCGGTTGCAGGGGATAACCTTGTTCGGGCGGATTTCGCTGCATTTGGTAAAGTTCTGTGCGCCGCGCTTGAAAAAGTCTTCGATGGCGTCGGCATGGTCAGGTTGCATCATTTTAGCCGCATAGAGAGCACCGCAGGAACCATTCGGGGCCTTGCCGCCACCGAAGTTCCTGAACATCTCGGCAGAGGCTGTTGCCTCGACTTCAGACTTGCCTGTTGCCCGAGCGTAACCGTACGCTACAGCCATGGCGCAGTTGCCGCGTTTGTCCGCATGGAATTTTTTTGAAATTTCCGCAATCGACATAAGATGTTCCCTTGTTAAAGTCTTCTAAACCGCAATATACAAAACTAAAAATCAAAGCGTGCAATCAGAAGGTTGCAAAAAGAAAAACTCCGCAAACAATATGCGGAGTTTCCATAAATCCAAAATTTGATTTGAATTACTTGTCAGTAAGCACTGCAACACCCGGGAGGACTTTACCTTCCAAGAGTTCGAGCGAAGCGCCACCACCCGTAGAGGTGTGGGTCACCTTCTTGTCAGCACCGTACTTCTTGGCAGCCGTAGCGGTATCGCCACCACCGATCACGGTGATTGCGCCAGCAGCGGTAGCTTCGACGATAGCGTCAGCCATAGCCTTGGTGGCCTTTTCGAAGGCTTCGAATTCGAACACGCCTGCAGGACCGTTCCAAACGATGGTCTTAGCGGACTTGATAGCGTTCACGAAGAGCTTGGTGGATTCAGCGCCCACATCGA
>JAEEGJ010009702.1_pt1 | contig 25550 bp, 18 predicted proteins | sample 8958761 | NCBI WGS metagenome assembly JAEEGJ01 (sample SAMN16246546, study PRJNA631951) | gut metagenome | biome: gut microbiome; feature: rumen; material: RS-attached | host: Bos | place: Iran: Karaj | collected 2018-10 | reverse complement strand
TTTCACCGGCGAGGACGCGGATTCCCACGCCAAAATCTACGTGGTTGCCGCCCGATGTGACGGCGCCGTCCCTGAGGAGGAGGCTTCCATAAGTGGTGTTTTCAAAAAAGAGGTCGCAGTAGCTGCCGCCACTGCGAAGTCCCTCTTCCGTCAGGCGGTCCAGCACCGGGGTGTCCACCTGGAAAATGTCAAAGTAGTAGGATTTAGGGTTGATCATTCTTGGGTTGATCGCTTTGATAGGGGACGCCGTCGTGGGCGAGCGGCGCCTTGGATATTTCCTTGGCAATGAATTCCGTCACGTTCTCGAGCGGCGTTGAAGGGGTCATTTGGTCTGTCACCAGGCTGCGTACCTTGTTGTACTTCTCCATGTCCCGGATAATGAGTCCTTTCTTGGAACCTTCCGCAATGACCTCGAAGGGAGGCTCGGAGTTGTCGGCGAGGATCCATTTGTCGCAGGTTTGCATGTACTCGTGGAACAGGTAGTTGAGGCCCATCTGGTAGCGGCGCCGGATGGTTTCTTCCGGGATGTCGTGGCCGCCGGCCCGCACGCGTTTGGCTACGCGCTCGATGGCAATCTCGGGCTTCGAAAGCCACAGGTACAGCACGGTGACGTAGTAGCCTTTGGCCTGTGCGTTGCGGGCCATCTTGAGCAGCGCCCGCGTAGCCAGCGTGGTCTCGATGCAGAAATCCTCCCTGCGGTCAAACAGGTACTGGACCTTGCGGAGCATCAGGCGGCTGGCCGTCACATAAGCGCTTTCCGGCGCGAAGGGCGACAGGTGCTTGGCGAATTCGTCGGAATTGACGAACTCGCTGCAGTCCAGCAGCTCCGGGAGCACGCCGTACGAAGCGGTGGTTTTCCCGGAGCCGTTAGGACCAGATATGATATAAAGTCTAGGCACTTATTCGGTAGCTGCTTCCAGTTTCTTCATCATGGCGAACATGAAGATGGCGCTGACCACGCAGACGCCCAGGAACACGGCCCAGACCACCCACAGGGGAATGTTGCCCCAGAGGTGACCGCCGATCTGCACCAGGAAGTTGCCCAGAGCGGTGGCGACGAACCACATACCCATCATCATACCCTTGTACTTGGGCGGAGCTACCTTGGACACAAAGGAGATGCCCATGGGGCTCAGCAGCAGTTCGCCGAAGGTGAGGATGAGATAGACGGAGATGAGCCAGTACGGGGAGACCAGGGTCTCGGGGGCGCCGGCGGCGCGGGCGGCAGCCTGTACGTCAGGCGTATTGAGGCCGATGGAGGCGAAAGCCAGGAGGGCAAACGCGATGGCCGCTACCAGCATACCGTATGCAATCTTGCGAGGTGCAGAGGGCTCCTTGCCCTTCTTGGCCAGGGAACCGAACACGGCCAGGGAAACCGGCGTGAGGGCTACCACATAGAAGGGGTTGAAGTGCTGGAAAATAGGGGCGCTGATCTCGATGGCGCCGCTGATGCGGCTGTACTGCCAGACGAGGTAGGCGCAGGCGAGGGCGACCACGCCGGTGCCGATCCACTTGCCCTTGCTGCTGGTCTCCTTGTCAAAGATAGAGAACAGAGCATATACGATGGCGATGACGGCTACCAGGTTCCACACGTTGAAAGGCATGGAGTTGATACCGGTGGCGCTGCGCTCGGTGAATTCGTCGGCGAAGTAGGTGAGGGTGAGACCGTTCTGGTGGAAGGACATCCAGAAGAAGATGACCACGGCGAACACCAGGAACAGGGCTACCATGCGCTTCTTGGTCTGCTCGGGGGTGAGGGTGTCCACCACCTGGGCTTTCTCGCTCTTGGCGTGACCGCCTTCCACGTGCTTGAACCAGCTGCGGAAAGCGTAGTAGATGGCGATGGAAACGACCAGGGATACGCAAGCCACGGCGAAGGAGAAGTGATAGGCGGAGTTGCCGTCAAATCCCAGGCTGATACCCCATTCGCGGATCTTGATGGCGGCGGTAGGGGCGAACAGTGCACCGATATTGATAGCCATGTAGAAGATGGAGAAGCCGGAGTCGCGTTTGTCGGCGTACTGGGGGTCGTTGTACAGGTCACCGACCATCACCTGGAGGTTACCCTTGAACAAGCCCGTTCCGAATCCGATAAGAACGAGGGCGGCCAGCATGGCTACGAGCGCTACGGTGCCGCTGCCCAGCGGAACGGAGAGCAGCAGGTATCCCAGGAACATGACCAGAATGCCGGAAGTGACCATCTTCCCGAAACCAAACTTATCGGCTAGGATACCGCCGACAAGCGGGAAGAAGTACACAAACATCAGGAATGAGCTGTAAATGGTTCCTGCCATACCGGCAGAAAGGCCGAAGTTGGCCCTGAGGAACAGGGCGAACACGGCGATCATGGTGTAGTAGCCAAAACGCTCACCGGTATTGGCAAGGGCCAGTGCAAAGAGGCCCTTCGGTTGTCCTTTAAACATAATGGGTTGCTATTATTTGTTGGGGATGTTCGCTAATACTGCCTTGAGGTACTCCCAGGTGCGGGCGACGGAGGCGATGTTCACTTTCTCGTCGGGGCTGTGGGGATATTTGATGGTGGGGCCGATGGAAGCCATTTCCCAGCTCGGATACTTGGCACCCATGATGGCGCATTCCAGGCCGCCGTGGGTGGCCATGATCTTCATGGGAGAGCCGTAGACCTTCTCATACTGGTCCATGCAAACCTTGTTGATCTCGGTTCCGAGGACGGGCGTCCAGCCGGAGTAGCCGCCCTTGAACACCACCTGGTCGGCCTCTGCGAGTTCGAAGATGCAGCGCACGCGCTGGGCAAGGGCTGCCTTGGCGCTGTCGACGGCGCTTCTCATGAGGCTGTGGACGGTGATTTTGCCTTTCTCCGTGCGGACGATGGCCATGTTGATGGAGGTCTCGGTGAGGCCTTCCATGGTCTGGCTCATGCGGATGACGTTGGACGGGCAGGCGAGAAGGGCTTTCACGGCACGCAGCATCACGCTGGGCTGGATGTGTTTGCCGGCTGCAGGAATGTCCTCCACGTAGAGGGCGGCGTCGGGGTCTGACTGGGCAAACTCTGCCTTGATTTCTGCGAATACGTTTTCGATGCACTCCTTCACGGCCTTGAGGTTCTCCTCAGGAAGGACAATCTCGACGACGGCCTCGAAGGGGATGGCATTGCGGAGGGAACCGCCGGTGAAGCTCACTACCTTAACGCCGAACATTTCCATGACGGGAAGGAGCATGCGGGCCATTACCTTGTTGGCGTTGGCGCGGTAGAGGGAGATGTCCATGCCGGAGTGGCCGCCCTTGAGGCCCTTGACGGTAAGCTTGAGGCCCTTGCTGCCTTCCGGCGTGTTGTACTTACGGTAGTTGAAAGTGGCCGATACGTCCAGGCCGCCGGCGCATCCCACGCAGAGCTCACCCTCTTCCTCGGAGTCCAGGTTGAGGAGGATGTCTCCCTTGAGGAGGCCGGGCTTCAGGGCATTGGCGCCGTCCATGCCGGTTTCTTCGGTATAGGTGGCCAGCACCTCGATGGGGCCGTGCTTGACGGAAGGATCTTCGATGGCGGAGAGGGCAAGGGCCAGGCCGATGCCGTTGTCTGCGCCCAGGGTGGTGCGGTCTGCGGTTACCCATTCACCGTCCACGTAGGCATTGATGGGATCCTTGAGGAAGTCGTGGCTGCTGTCGGAGGTTTTCTGGGGAACCATGTCCATGTGGCCCTGGAGGATGACGCCCTTGCATTTTTCCATGCCGGGGGTGGCGGGGACGCGGATGATGACGTTGGCGATGGGGCCTTCGCCGTCCTTGATGGTCTCAAAGCCGTGGGCCTTGCCCCAGCCTACCAGATACTCCACCACCTTTTCCTCGTGATAGGAAGGGCGGGGCAGCTGAGTGAATGCGTGGAAATTCTTCCAGACTACTTTGGGTTCTAAATCTTGGATGTTCATATGACAGTGTTTATTTGTATTGTACGAGATAGGCTTCTGTTCCCAGCTGGTAGACGGGAATGCGGGACTCCGTGAGGCGGATGCCGTCGCGGGTGAGCTTTACGCGGCAGATGGCCGGGATGCGGTAGCGGATGGGGGTTGCCTTTCCTTTGGATTTGCCTTCTTCCGGAACGGTCATTTCCTCGGGTTCCAGTTCAATGTAGTAGGGGACGCCTTTCTGGCCGTCCGGAACGGGGCCGTTGTCGGTGAGGCGGAAGGCCAGGTAGCGCTGCTCCCCGGGAACGGGAACAACGTCGAAGGAGGTGGTGTAGCGGCGCTTTACGGTGTAGCCCTCGAACAGGGCCATGTACTCTTTCTCGATGCGGTCCAGCTCCCTGAGGGCTGCACCCATGGCTTCTCCGGAGTAGGAGGCGTCGGTGTTGCCCGAGACAATGTTGAGGCGGTCCTTCTTCACGGAAAGGATCATCTCGGCGGCCTCCGCTGCCTTGTCTTCCAGGGTTTTGGCCGATTTTACCTTGTGCTCAACGGGAACCTGCACCACGGAGTCTTCCGTCTGGATGCTCTTGTAGGTGATGCGGGTTTCCTCCTTGACGGGACTGGCGACGCCGCCGGGGAAGGAGGCGCCGACGGGGGGAAGGAAGCGCCAGGCAAGCGCGCCGGCATCGGCCTTGCTCTGAAGCGCCACCAGGCCCTGCGCGGTGAGGGCGAGGAGGGCGGCGTTGTCGCTCTCGCAGCTGTAGAGGGCCTTCAGGTCTGCCTCCACGCGGGGGATGAGCTCCAGGGCGGTGACGGATGAGCGCACGGCATTGCGGTCCTTCACGTCCATGTTAAGGAATTTGCGGGCGTACGTGGCGTACGGGCCGGCGAAGAAGTCTTCCTGCTCCACCTCCACCTCAACGGTGAGGGTGGTGGAAGGAAGGGCATAAATGACATCCTGAGCTTTTGCCGCGGGAAGGAGGCAAAGGCCCAGGATGAAGGTTATCAGTTGTTTTTTCATTCTTGACAGATATAGCGTATCTGCAAATATAATGAAAAAAGCTAGTTTTTCCAGTATTCTTCAATTTCTTCCAGCGTCTTTCCCGTGGTTTCGGGTATATGGCGCCACATAATCCACAGATAGGGGAGGCAGCAGAAGGCGAACAGGAAGAAGGTTCCGGCCGGCGTAAGGTTCGTGAGCATCCAGGGGGTGAGCTGCCCGATGAGGTACGTCCCTACCCAGAGAGCCAGTCCCGCGATGGACATAGCCAGTCCCCGTACGCGTCCCGGGTACATCTCGCTGAGCAGCACGAAGACCACGGCGCTGATGGAGATGGCCGTCGAGAAGACGTAGAGGAGGAAGAAAGTGAGCAGGAAGCCCGGTCCGAGGCCCAGGGCGGCGCCCCAGGCGAAGTAGGTGCCGATGGCGACAAGGCACACGATCATGCTGCCGACGCCCCACCAGACCAGCTGCTTCCGCCCCACTTTGTCAATGATGAGGAGGGCGATGACGGTGGTGATCATGTTGACCGCCCCCACCAGGACGGTGGAGAACATGGACCCCTCGCTGGACAGGCCGGCATCCTGGAAGATCTCGGGGCCGTAGTAGAGGACGGCGTTCACGCCCATGAACTGCCCCAGGATGGCGATGGCCGATCCCACGAGGACAGCCTTGAGGATGCCGGGCTCGCGCAGGGCCTTCCACTCCTCGCTGCTGTCCTTGCGACGGGTGCGCACCTCCAGCCAGCGGGGACTTTCGGGGATGAAGAAGATGAGGATGACGAACAGGAGGTCCGGGATGGTCTCCATGCCCAGCATGCCCCGCCAGTACTCGCTGTTGAACATGCGGGCGCCGAGGGACGGGTCGGTGGAGTCTGCATCGGCTCCCTTCAGGACCAGGTAATTGATGAGGTAGGCCAGGAGAAAGCCGATGGTGACGGCTAGCTGGTACAGGGAAACCATGGTGCCGCGCCTGTCGGCCGGGGAGACCTCGGAAATGTACACCGGAGAGACGATGGACACGACGCCGATGCCGAACCCGCCGATGATGCGGTATACTATCAGCTGGGTGAAATCGCCGCACACAGCGCAGCCGATGGCCGATATGCTGAACATGACGGCCGATATGAACATGGTTTTCTTGCGTCCCAGGAAGTCGGACAGCATGCCGGCGACGGACACGCCCAGGATGGAGCCGATGAGGGCGCATCCCACATACCAGCCCTTTGAAAGCTCCGAGAGGGAGAACTGGCTGGCTACGATGCGGGTGGTGCCGGAGACAACGGCTGTGTCGTAGCCGAACAGGATGCCGCCGAGGGCGGCCACCATAGCCACGAACAGCACACGTCCGGCGCTCATTTCAGAGGCGTTTTTCATAAATTGAAGTACTCCTTGTAACGGTCATAGAGATGCCCGGCCTGCAGATAAGCGCTCTGGGGGCTCATGAAATGGCTGAATTCGAAGGTGATGGCTTTGTCGTAGCCGCAGCGCTTGGCGGCTTCCAACTTCATGCGCAGCTTGTCAAACTTGATGGGCAGGAAGCGGATGGGCATGTCGCGGTCGAAGGTCTCTGCGTTGGTCCAGCACTGCATGCCGTATTTGTCGGCGAGGCGCTTGTTTACGCTGAAGAAGGCGTCCAGCTCGTCATAGTCGATTTGCCCGTCCTGGAAAGCACAGGCGTCTACAAACTCGTGGATGCCGTCGAAAATCTCGTCCCACTCTTTCTCGTGCTGGGCCACGGAGACGGCCTGCTCCTTGGTGAGCTTGCCGCCGGCTGCATCCACGGCCTTCTTGCCATCGATCCAGGGGGAAATGAAGGTGGGCATGCCGCCCGACACCTCCTTGCACTGGCGGCCCAGGGTGCGGAAGCTCTCGATGGCGCCCCTGGTGGCGCGGGAAATCTCTCCGGAAATGTACCAGCCGCCGAAACTCTTGTACCTGGAGCCGTAGCGCTCCCAGATTTCGTCAATGACAAAGCGGTTGGCTTCCACCTCGTAGGACATGTCTCCCGTGTCCCAGTATTTGCCGCTGTCATACAGGCCCAGCATGAACTTCATGCCGTATTTCTGCGCCAGACGGCAGAACATGTCAATCTGATCTACCGAAGGCATGTAGCAGCCTTTCTTGAGGAGATAAGGGGACGGGTAGGTGATGAATTTGCGGTATCCGCAGCGAATGTCGATGACGGTGTCGATGCCGATGGCTTTCATGTAGCGGAAGTCCCGGTCCCACTCTTTTTCTCCCCAGTTCTGGTGCGGGATGTCGTGGGAAATCTCGTCCAGGAATGTGCCGGTGATGGGGAGGCCGGCGGCCTTGGGAACAATGAGCGTGCTCTCCAGGGAGGAATCCAGCTCAATTCCGTATTTGTCGTTTTCCCGGCTGCTCCGGCAGGCGGTGGCCATGAGCGGAGCTGCCATGGCAGCCAGGGCGCCTTTCTTTAAGAAGTCTCTTCTGTTTTCCATATTATGATAGTTCGTTGAGAATACGGTTTTTGCTGAGGAAGCTGGCGCCGATGGCTCCGGCCCGTTTTCCCAGGCGGGATACCTTGATGGCTGTGTCGTTGCTTACCAGGTTGAGCGAGAGTTTGTTGATGGCACTGCGCAGCGGGGGCATCAGGTATCTTTCCGTGACGGAGAGCTGGCCGCCTATAACCACGATGTCGGGGTTGAAGATGTTGATGAGGCCGGCAACGGCACGCCCCAAGGTGTATCCGACCTGCTCCACACATTCGATACAGAGGACGTCTTCCTTGGCGATGGCGTCCAGAATGCTGTCCAGCGTGATGGCTTCTCCCTGCGAGAATGCCTTGGAGAGCAGCGAGGACCGGCCCTGCTGCAGTTTCTCGACAATGAGCCGGTGAAGGGCCAGGCCGGACGCCCCGGTTTCCAGGCAGCCCACCTTTCCGCACTGGCATACGCAGTCGTTGTCCAGGAGGGGAAAGTGGCCGATTTCCCCGGAGAAGCCGGACTTGCCGTAATGGAGCTTGCCGTCCATAACCATGCCCATGCCGAGGCCCCATCCCACGTTGAGGAAAAGGATGTTTCCCTCGGCTCCTTTGAGACTTCCCATGTACTCGCCGTAAGCCATGGCGCGGGAGTCGTTCTCTACCACTACGCGCTGGCCGAATCCTTTCTCCAGCAGCTGGGAAATGGGCTTTTCCTCTCCCAGGAAGTATGAGTAGCTGTATCCGGTGCGGTGGTTGACGCGGCCGGTGAGGTTCACACCGTAGGCCCGGATGGATTTAAGATCTACGCCCGCCTTCTTCAGTTCTCCTTTGACGAGGGTGCATAAGGAGGCGACGGAGTCCTCCGTGGGCTGCAGGGTAAACGGAACGTCCTCGATGACGCAGGTGATGCTGCCCGAGAAATTGGAAACGGCGATGATAATGCTGTCCCGGTTTACGTCAACGCCTGCGAAATTGCCGGCGTCCGGGTTGAGGCCGTACAGGCTGGGGCGGCGCCCGGTTGCCAGTTCCAGTTTCCCAGTCTCGACCAGAAAGCCCTCCTGTATCATCTCGGTGACGATACGGGTGATCTTGGGAATGCTGGTTTCGAGCTCGTGGGCGAGGTCGTTGATGGAGTAGCAGTCATGATTGGCGCACAGCGACAGGATGGCTTTTTTCTCGGAGGCGTATCTGCCGTGTATGGTGCCGGTCAGTGTATTCATGGGTTTGTTTTTCGCAAAGATAGCCAGAATTCGGATAATCACAAAAGAAATTTCGTTGATACGTTAAAATATTCCGAGCGTTAATAACATTTCGTTAAAAAGTATTGGATACTTAATTTTCTTTTGTAAATTTGTAGCGGACTAAAACTGTAATCTCATTAGAAAGTATATCGTGATGAAAAACATTGACTTCGGAAAAATGGCTGAGCGCTATCGTAGTGAACTCTACGACAGTGTTTTACCTTTTTGGTTAAACAAGTCGCAGGATGACGTGTACGGCGGTTACTTCACTTGCCTGAACCGGGACGGCAGCGTCTTCGATACCGACAAGTTCGTGTGGCTGCAGGGAAGGGAAGTATGGATGTTCGCCATGCTTTATAATAAGGTAGAGAAAAATGAGGCCTGGCTGGAGTGCGCCCGCCAGGGCGCCCGCTTCCTGGATAAATACGGCCACGACGAGAACTATGACTTCTATTTCTCGCTCACGCGGGAAGGAAAGCCCATTATCGCTCCTTATAATATTTTCTCCAATACTTTTGCCTGCATGGCCTTCGCCCAGCTGGCCATTGCGACCGGGGATCCGTATTATGCACAGATTGCCCGCAAGACCTTCCAGCGCATCCTGGAGCGTCGCTCCAACCCCAAGGGAAAATGGCTCAAGGCCGTTCCCGGCACGCGTCCCATGAAGGACTTCGCCCTGCCCATGATCATCTGCAACATGGCCCTGGAGATTGAGCCCATCATCGAAGACAAGTCCCTCCTGGATAAAACCATCGAGGAAGCCCTGCACGAGGTCTTCGATGTCTTCTACCAGCCGGACCTGGGCGTCATGGTGGAGAATCTCGCCCCGGACGGCAGCCTCATCGACTGCTTCGAAGGACGCCGCGTCAATCCGGGCCACGACCTGGAGGCCCTGTGGTTCATGATGAACCTGGGCCTGCGCCTGAACCGCCAGGATATCATCGAGAAAAGCATGGAGATTGCGCTCCGTGTTATCGATTATGGCTGGGACAAGGAGTATGGCGGCATTTTCTACTTCATGGACCGCAAGGGTTATCCCACCCAGGAACTGGAGTGGGACCAGAAGCTCTGGTGGGTGCACCTGGAAAGTGCCATCTGCATGATTAAGGGCTATCAGCTCACCGGAAACGAGAAAGCCCTGGAGTGGTTCCTCAAGCTGGACGATTACCTGTGGACGCATTTCAAGGACGCCGAGTATCCCGAGTGGTTCGGTTATCTGAACCGCAGGGGAGAGGTGCTCCTGCCCCTGAAGGGCGGCAAGTGGAAGGGCTGCTTCCATGTGCCCAGAGGCCTCTATCAGATTGGCACCATCCTTCAGGCACTGGCCGACAAAAACTAAACACACTTAAAACATAACCTTATGAAACCTTTTTTCCGTTTCTTGACTGTTCTTCTGGCAAGCTGCCTGCTTGCGCAGGGAATGGCATTTGCGCAGACAAATGTCCGGGGGCGGGTGACAGATTCCGCAGGCCAGCCGCTTGCCGGGGTTACTGTCATGATCCAAGGCACGTCGGTCGGTACCAGTACCGATGCGGACGGCAACTGGAGCCTGCAGGTCCCGAAAGGCTCTGTCCTTGAATTCGCCTCCTTGGGAATGACTACCGTGACGCGCCCCTGGAAGGGCGAGCCCCGCATTGACATCTCGATGGGAGAGGATATCCTCTACCTGGAAGACGTCGTGGTGGTGGGTTACGGTACTGCGAAGAAAGAAACCCTTACGGCGGCCGTATCGGCCATCAAGGGTGACGAACTGCTCAAATCTCCCTCTACCAACGTGTCACAGGTGCTGGCCGGCAAGCTTTCCGGCCTTTCCTCTGTGCAGGAATCCGGCGAACCGGGCCTGGACCAGGCTTCGCTGCGTATCCGAGGTTCGGTCTACGGAGTCTCCTACGTGGTGGACGGTTTCCCGGTGAGCGACATCAATGATATCGATCCCGCCGACATCGAAAGCATCTCTGTCCTGAAGGACGGAGCCTCCGCCGCCGTATACGGCCTCAAGGCCGCAGGCGGTGTCATCATCGTCACCACCAAGAAGGGTAACAAGGGTGATGTGCACATCACCTATAACGGCTCCGTGGGCGTTTCCATGAATGCCAACTTCCCCGAATTCATGGACGGCCCCCAGTACGCCTACTATTACAACGTGGCCCAGATGATGGACCAGATGGCCAACGGAACCATCTCCTCCGCTTCGGAGTATGTTCCTTACTTCACGCAGGAGAATGTGGCCGCCATGACCAACGGCGACCCCACCGACGGCTGGGATAATGTGAACTACATCAAGAAGGTGTTCGGCACCGGTGTCAACAACAAGCACAACCTCACGCTCCAGGGCGGCAACGACAAGATCCGTTACTTCATCGGCGCCGGTTACCTGGGACAGAAGGGTAATATCGAAGGATACAATTATTCCCGTTTCAACCTGCGTGCGAACGTGGAATCCAAGGTGGGAAAATACCTCACCGTAACCGCCGGTCTCAGCGGTGTGCTCGGAAACCGCCGTACGCCCCGCTTCCTCTCCGGCGGCTCGGACGGCAGCGGTTCTTCCTACGAGGTGGGCTACTTCTCCGTGGCACACCAGACCATCGGCATGCTGCCCTTCCTTCCCGAAAAGATGGGCGACTACTACACGGGTGCCGTAGCCAACAACCAGTCCACCCCTTACAGCCCCCTTGCGGCTCTTTCGCTCTCCGGCAATAATCTCACGAAGAGTCTGTCGGCACAGGCCAACATGTCCATCTCCTGGGATATTCCCTGGGTGAAGGGCCTGCAGGTAAAGGTGAGCGGCGCTTACGACAATTCCAACTCCTATAACAAGAATCTGGCAACACCCTACTATGTGGTGACCCACGACCGCGCCGCCGACGGCTCCTGGTCCTGGAGCAGCCCCAAGGTGGATGTGAACGGAACGGCCGACGGCAATGTGCTGGGTGAAGGAAGCTGGTATGCCGAGTCCCTCACCGGACAGGCCGGGATCAGCTATACCGGCCGCTTCGGCAAGCACAATGTGGATGCCCTGGTCCTCGCCGAAATCCGCGACTACAAGACCAACAACCTGAGCGGCTACGTGAAAAATCTTCCGTTCGCCCTGCTCCCCGAACTCAGCAACGGTACGCCCACCAGCAAGCCTGTCATCGGCTCCAGCGATGCTTCCCGCAGCGCAGGTTACGTGGGCCGCGTCCGCTATAACTATGATGAGAAGTATCTGGCCGAGTTCACCGGCCGCCTGGACGGCTCCTATAAGTTTGCCGGCATGACCAGGACGCGCTGGGGATTTTTCCCCTCCGTTTCGCTGGGCTGGAGAGCCTCCAAGGAAGATTTCCTCCGCGATGTCTCTTTCCTCGACGACCTCAAGCTGCGCGCCAGCGCCGGCCTCCTCGGAAGTGACAACGTGAGCGCCTTCATGTTCCTGAGCCAGTACGCCAAGGGCGGAAAGGTGGTCTATACGGGGGCCGATGTGGCACCTTCGTACTACACCTCCGGCATCCCCAACAAGGACCTGAGCTGGGAAAAGACCCTCTCCTACAACCTGGGTCTGGACTTCTCCCTCTGGGGCGGGCTCCTGGGCGGAGAAATCGACGGCTTCTACAATTACACCTACGATATCCTTACCTATAACGGCGGCGGTCACTCTGCTTCGATGGGCGGGTATTTCCCCACCTACATCAACAAGAACGCCATCGATGCCCGCGGTATCGACATCCTCCTTACCCACAAGAACCGTTTCGAACTGGGCGGAAAGCCTTTCTTCTATGAGATAGGCGCCACGCTCACCTATTCCAAGACCCGCTGGCTGGTGTACCAGGACAGCCCCAACATCCCCGAATGGCAGAAGGTTACCGGTACTACTTACGGCGCTCTTTGGGGGTGGAAGGCCGACGGCCTGTACCGTTCCGAAGAGGAGATTGACAACTCGGCCTGGTACGGTACGCGCCCCAACGTGGGCGACATCCGCTACGTGGACCTCAACGGCGACGGCAAAATTGACTGGGACGACCGCGGTATCTTCGGAAAGTCCAACCGTCCGGAACTCACGTACGGCCTCAACCTCAACATGGGCTGGAACGGCTTCGACCTCAATCTCCAGTTCACCGGCGGTGCCCTGTTCCAGGTGTCTCTCACCGGTACCTACTTCAACGGCTACGACGACAACACCATCTGGACACAGACCTTCAAGGAAGGCGGAAACTCCCCGCTGTTCATGGTGGAGAACGCCTACAGCGTGTACAATCCGGAAGGAACCTGGCCGCGCCTGACCCTTGCCACCACCGGTCATGGCGGTGACAACGGCCTTTCTTCCAGCTTCTGGTGGCTGGACGGCAAGTATATCCGCCTGAAGACCGCCCAGTTGGGCTATACGCTCCCGAAGAGCCTCACCCGCCGCTTCGGTGTGGAGGGACTCCGCATCTTTGTGGAAGGCAACAACCTGTTTACCATCGACGGCCTTCCGAAGGGAATCGACCCCGAGTCTCCCGGCGTGAACAACGGTTACTACCCGCAGCAGCGCTACGTGATGGGCGGTATTACTTTAACCCTTTAATTCAGAAGCATCATGAAAAAGAACATCTTAGCTCTTGCAGCAGCCGTCGCGATGCTTTCTGGCCCGGCCTGCACCAAAATGCTGGACCTCACTCCGAAGGACAGCATCTCCGACAAGGTCATGTGGGCGACTCTGCCCACGGCCGAATATGCAGTCAACAGCATCTACTCCTACGTATACGACATTTACGTGGATTTCCCCTGCGTGGCCGGCATGACCGAGGCTCTCACGGATCAGCTCAAGTACGGCTCCTATCTGTACAACAGCCTCTGCTTCATCCCCTCCGAGATTGCTTACGGCGGGAACACGCTCACGGCTAACTATGTAGATGTCTATATGGGCTGCTGGGGCGGTCTGTACGGCGCCGTCCGCCGCACCAACGAAGCCATCGCCAACCTCCACTCGCTGGGAACCGGTCTGGAACAGGCCGACCAGACTCGTCTGGAAGGCGAACTCCGCCTGATGCGCGCCTGGCTCTACTTTGAACTGGTGAAGCGCTACAAGGACGTCATCCTCTACGACGAGGACCTCCAGGCCATTTCTACCAACAAGGCCCTCTCCACCGAGGCAGAAGCCTGGACCTTCATCAAGAAAGACCTTGCCTATGCTGAGGAGAACCTCCCCGTGAAGGCCAGTGCCAGGGGCCGCCTGGACAAGGGCGTCGCCTATGCCCTGGCTTCCCGCGCCCTTCTCTACGCCAAGGATTGGGACGGCGTCATCGCCGCCGCCGACAAGGTGAAGGAACTGGGCTACGACCTGGAGGACAATTATGCCGATGTGTTCAAGGGAAATGGCTGCGAAACCATTCTCCGCTATAACTTCTCCTACACCGACAACCTCACGCACTCCTTCGACTTCTACTATACTCCCGGCGGAGACTATGCCCTGGTGAACGAGCAGGGCGGCGGCTATGCCACCCCCACCCAGGAAATGGTAGAGAGCTACGAGCTGGCTACAGGCGGATTCCCCGACTGGACGCCCTGGCACGGTACCACTACCCAGACCCCTCCCTACGCCCAGCTGGAGCCCCGTTTCCAGGCTTCCATCCTGTATAACGGTGCTTCCTGGAAGAATCGCGAGATTGAGCCCTTCGTGGGCGGTGTGGACGGATGGGCCGAGTGGCGTAAGGAAACCCAGCCGCAGGGCCGTACCACCACCGGTTACTACCTGCGCAAGGGTGTGGACGAAAGCCACGACCTGGCCGTCCGCTCCCAGAGCATCCAGCCCTTTGTGATCCTGCGCTACGGCGAGGTGCTCCTGAACAAGGCCGAAGCCTGCTACCGCAGCAACGACGCCGCCGGCGCCAATGCCGCCGTCAAGGCCATCCGTGCCCGCGTGCATCTTCCTTACAGCGACCTCTCCGGAGATGCTCTCTGGGCCGCCATCCGGCAGGAGCGCAAGGTGGAACTGGCTTTCGAAGGACTCTGGTACTGGGATCTGCGCCGCTGGGGCGACGCTTCCAAGAACTATCCCGCTGGTCTCAATGCCTACCAGGTACACGGTCTCAAGATTGTGCCTGCCGCCATTGCCGGCCAGTTCGAATATTCCTATGTTTCCGTAGACGACAAGGACCGCAACTATCCCGCCCGGATGGACCGCTTCCCCCTGCCTTCCTCGGAACTGAACAACAATGCCAAGGTAGAACAATATGCAGAATGGAAATAGTGCTATGAAAAGACTCCTCACCATATTGTCTCTGGCGCTGGTAGCCGCAGCCTGCCACCAGCCCGAATACGTGGAGCCCACCGCCGAGCGGCAGGGCATCACCTCCCTGTCGGCCTTCTTCACCTTCGGTCCCTTCGAGGACCAGGAGATGGCCAAGCTGGACATCACGGATCCCGCGCAGTCGCGCTTCGTGATCCCCGTGCCCTTCTACTATCCCGAATCTTCCGACGACGAGACCGAGATCTACATGATCAAGGCCCGCGTCCGTGCCGAACTGCAGCCCAACTGCAAGATCGAGCCCGGCCTGAGCATCCTGGACCTCACCGAAGAGAACCACTTCACCTATACGGACGCTTCGGGCGTGTCCCGCGACATCGTCATCACCGGTGAGCGCGTGCACTCCTCCAAGTGCGAGCTCCTCACCTTCGACATCGTGGATCCTCCCATCAGCGGTATCGTGGACGAGGCTTCGAAGAAGATTTCGCTGGTGAGCGCCGACGACCTGTCTGCTGCCAAGGCCCAGGTCTCCATTTCGGCCCATGCCACGATTTCTCCGGATCCGTCACAGCCGCATGGCTACAACGACGGCATGCAGTTCACCGTGACCGCAGCCAACGGTGTGGACAAGGCGGTCTATACCGTGGTGAAGGAAGTGCCCGAGAAGATTGACTACGGCTTCAACGGCACCAGCGTGAAGAAGCTCTTCAACTTCGATCCCGTTTCCAACGTTGGTATGCCCGCCTACACGGAGCTGGTGAACATCTCCATGGCCGTGAGCGGCAACAACCTGGTTCTTTCCTGCGGTGACGGCGCTCCCGTATACTTGAACAAGCTTACGGGCGTGAAACTGGGTGCCATCGAGACCGCCTCGACGGATATCGCTTCTGTCACTTCCGACGAGGCGGGCAACATCCTGCTGTGCAACCATGTCGATGCCGGCGGCACCTTCACCCTGTGGAAGACCGCTTCCGTGGAGAATGCTCCCGTTGAATTCTACAGCTTTGTCAACAGCGCAGACCTTCCCATGGGCTACAAGGTGAAGGTGATGGGTAACCTGGACGCCGAAGCCCAGATCGTCGTGACCCTCGAGGGTATTGACGGCGTTACCACCTCCAGCAAGATCTGGGTGCTCAAGGTAGAAGGCGGTGCCGTGGTCTCCGAGACCCTGGTGGACTGCTCGGCTTCCGGCCTGGCCTGGGGCAGCGCTCCCGTGAACGTGAGCAGCCTGTGCGCGGCTTCCGTGAACCCCTCCGACGGCTGGTTCGGCGCCTGCTACGATCCCAACGTCCTCACCTGGGTGAAGGCCGATGGCAGCGCCGGTGCGACGGCTTCCACCTCCGACGGCAACAGCTGGGGCTGGAACTACAACTGCTTCGACTCCAAGCGCTTCAACAACGCTACGTACCTGGCCGGTCTGGTGGTGAGCCACTTCCCGCACTGGGGCATCGGTCCCAGGCTGTATGTGTACGATATCACCGACCCCGGCACCGTGAGCGGAGACTTCGAGTCTACATCGGCCCTGGTGATGTCCAACACCGGTATTGACTGGTTCCAGGCCGGCGGCGCCGGCGTTGCGGCCGGTGACGTGCTGGTGGCCCCTTCGGCCGACGGATTCATGCTGTATATCTATTACTACGACCATAACTCCCAGGTTGTGGGCGGTTATGTAGCAGACTGCATCAAACGATGAGATTCAACTATCTATATGCTTTCCTGGCGCTGCTGGGGGTAGCGTGCTCTTCCAAGGGGGGCACCACCCCCGAGTGGCCCTGGGAAACTCCCGACAAACCGGCCGAGGAGAAGCCGGCCGAGCCCAACCCCGGTATCGTGAAAGCGGGCTGGACCAATGTGTCCGCTTCCTATTCCACCCTTCCGGAAGGGATCCAGATTTACAAGAGCCCCGCGACCCTGGAGGGTGTGAAGGCCATCGCCTACATCGCAGTGGCCGACGTAGAAAAGATTAGCTGGGACGTGTGGAGCATTGACGATCCGGAGACCCAGGGCACCACGCAGAGCCTGAAGACACCCGCCCAGGTGTATTCCGACACGAAGGCCCCCGTGGTGATGAACGGCGGTTACTTCTTCTCCGAGGGAGGCAAGCAGTACAACGCTTCCGTCGCCGTGAGCGGCGGCAAGGTGTACGGCGTAAACCTCAACTATGCCTCCGAGGACTGGGTAACCTACTATTATCCCACCCGCGGCGTCTTCTACGAGAAGAACGGCACCCTGGCGGCCGGCTGGACCTATTATACCACGACGCACCAGCATTACCTGTACGGCAGCCCGGCCCAGAATGCCTGGGACAAGAGCCCGCTGCAGGCCCCGGACGCCAACTTCCCCGAAAAGGCTTTGGGCTTTGAAGCCTCTACGGCCATCGGCGCAGGTCCCGTGCTGGTTCACGGGGGAAAGGTGGTGAACAGCTGGAAGGCCGAGATGTTCTACGGCAACGGCTCGGACGACAAGATGCCCGAGGCCCGTCATCCCCGTACCGCTATCGGCAGCACCGGCTCCCGCCTGGTCCTGTTCGTGTGCGAAGGCCGCGGCATGACGGAGGGCGTCGCCGGCCTCACGACCGGTGAAGTGGCTTCCGTGATGAAGAGCCTGGGCTGCACCGAAGCGTTGAATCTGGATGGCGGCGGCTCTTCCTGCCTCCTGGTGGGCGGCAAGTCCACGATCCAGGAGAGCGACGGAAAGCTCCGTGCCGTAGGAAGCGCCATCATACTCAAGAAGAAATGAAAAAGATGCTGCTCATAGCTTCCCTTATCCTGGCGGCCGTTGCCTGTCAGGTAGAATCGGCCCATCCCTGGGACCCCAACTGGGGCGGCGGGGGAGAGACGCCCGTAGATCCGGAAAAGAAGCCGGAGGCCAAACCGCGCTATGTGTGGATTGACGCCGCCGCCAACTTCGACGACTACGGCAACAGCCGGGAAAAGATCCGCGAGGACTGCCAGAAGATTGCCCGTACCGGTTTCACGGACATTATCGTGGACGTGCGTCCCACGACGGGAGACGTGCTGTTCAAGTCTTCCGTGGCACCGGCCCTTACCCGCATCGACAAATGGCGGAACGGCAGCTATGTGTGGGCCCAGCGTACGGCCGACTTCGACTACCTGCAGGCCTTCATCGAGGAAGGACATGCCGCAGGTCTCAAGGTGAACGCCGCCATGAATACTCTGGTGGGCGGTTACCAGTGCCCCTACGGCCTGGGCCGGCAGGGCATGGTCTTCACTGACGAATCCAAGAAAGCCTGGTGCAGCGTACAGAACCGCGCAGGCGGACTGGCCAGCTGCCTGGACGACCCCGACTACGGCGCCCGTTTCCTGAATCCCGCCAACAAGGACGTGCAGGATTTCGTGATTACGCTGGTGGCCGAACTGGCCACCTACAAGGACCTGGACGGCATTGTGCTGGACCGCTGCCGCTACGACGACAGCGGCCTCATGAGCGACTTCTCCGAAACCAGCCGCAAGGCTTTCGAGCAGTATATCGGACAGAGCGTGGGCTCCTGGCCTTCGGCCGTCTTCGCTCCCGGTACCACCTCCCTGGGCGCCTCGGTTTCCACCCTGCAGCGCCAGTGGCTCACTTTCCGCGTCAAGACCATCCACGACCTGGTGGAAAAGGCTGCGAAGAAGGCCCATGAGGTGAATCCGGATATCCGCTTCGGCGTGTATGTGGGCGCCTGGTATTCCAGCTACTACACCAGCGGTGTGAACTGGGCCAGCCCTAAGTACAACTGCAAGCAGGAGTATTCCTGGGCATCGGCCGACTACCAAGCCGCCGGCTTCGCCGACCATCTGGACTTCCTCTTCCTGGGCGCCTACGCGGGTGCCGACAGCATTCACGGCTCCGGAGAGTGGTCCATGGAAGGCTTCTGCAAGCTGGGCGGCAAGCGCCTCGCGGGCGCCGTGCCCTATGCGGCGGGCCCGGATATCGGCAATGGCAGCGGCTTCGAGAACGGTGGGAAGGGCAGCCTGGTCCCGGAAATTGTGAAAACCTGTATCGCCAACGCGGACGGGCTCTTTATCTTCGATTTATGTCACATCAAGATGTTTGACTACTGGTCCTCTTTCCAAACGGGGATCGACGCATATTTAAAAACTGTAAATAACCAATAATATGAAAAAAGTATTCGTTTTCCTTCTGTCTGCTGCGGCTGTCCTGGCCGCCTGCACCAAGACGTCCGAAACGGCTACCCGGCTGGAAGTGGATGCCACAGAGATTACCGTGGGCGATAATCCCGAGGTGGCGCAGCTCACCGTTACGGCCGACGGTCCGTGGAAGATGGAAATCTCCGAAGACTGGGTGGTGGCTTCCCGCCTCAGCGGCACCGGAACGGCCAAGGTGAAGTTCGCCGTCCTTAAAAATACCGATTATTCTTCCCGTGAGGCCGTGGCGACCATCTCCTCCGGGACCCTTTCCCGGCAGGTGAAGCTGGTGCAGGCCCAGAAGAATTGTATTGCCATTGAGAATGTCTCCGTCGCCGTGGGATACGAGGCCGGTGAATACACTTGTACGGTACAGACCAATGTTCCGCTTACGGCTGTCTCCGATAGCGACTGGCTTACCGTCGCGAGCACCAAGGGACTTGTCGATGAAACTTATACCTTGAGTTATACGCTCAATCCCGGCCGCACAGATCGTATGGGACAGGTGCTTTTCAATGGCGGTGGCAAGACTAGTCTCATCACGCTGGTGCAGACTGCTTTCGAGCCTTCGTTCGAAGTGAGTGACGAGGGCGGCGTGGGCGCCTGGGGTACCTTATCGGCCCCCAAGGAAGGCCTGGAGTACAGCTTTACCGTTACCACCAACATGGACTATGTGGCCAGCGCTCCCGATGCCAGCTGGATCCACCTGGTGCAGGACGGCGCCACGGTGAAGGTGACCATTGACGCCAATGACGCCGCCGCCCGCGTGGACTACATCTACATGGGTTGCACCAAGGAGGGAGTAGACTACAGCGACTACGGCGCCATGATCAAGGTCTCCCAGAAGGGCCAGGCCCAGGCCGATCTGCTCTGGAAGCAGGATTTCTACTGGGCTATCTTCCCGCAGAGCACCCGCGTTTCCCTGGCCGTGGCCGGTGACTACTTCGTGCTGTATTCTCCCAATGCCATCACGCCCGGCTTCCATGTGATGAGCCGCGCCGACGGTACGGAAGTGACCGTAGCGGATTCCCCGCTGGCCAACGTGACGGGCGTAACCAACGATGATGCCGGCAACGTAATCGTGACCACCGGTGGCAACTATCCGCTGGAAACGGGCGTGGAGCAGATTCCGCTCAAGGTGTATGTCATGACGCAGGAAGAGTTCCTTTCCGGAACGGTGGGCGAGCCCATCATTACCTATATGGACGGCTTCTACGGCTACGGTCTGGACAATGCCCGGGTGACGGGCAATGCCAAGGGCGATGCCGTGCTGGTGATGACCTCCGGCTGCGGTGGCGGCGGCTCCTATGTCGTGGCCTGGGATATCAAGGACGGTGCTGCGACCAACGATCCCACCATCTATGCGTCCTGCGCCTCCATCGGCGGTGACCTTTGGGATTCCTTCCACGGTGTCTCCCTGGGCGCCGGTACTTCCAGCGCCGGCGGCTTCTACTTCGCCGGTTATCTGGGCGACTATAATCTCCATTATACGGCCCAGGGCGGCGACGCTACCTCATGGAGTGTGGTCTTTACCACCGGTTATACCTGGGAAGGCGCCATCAATGCCGGCGATGTGTTTACATATGACGGTCATAAGTATCTGGCCGTGCTGGGCATGAACTACTTTGCCTACTCCGACTGGGGCCTGAACCCCTGCACCCTGTGGGTGTTCAATGTGGACGACCCGGCCGCTCCCGTATTGATGATCAACCAGGAGTACTGGGCCAACGAGGAGAACTGGCAGTATGGCAGCAACACGGATATCCAGGTTGTAATGGAGGAAGGTGTGCCGATGGCATACTTGTTGGATGCAGCTGCGTCTACATACCGTAAACTTGAAATCCAACTTTAAGACTTTGAAACGCAGATCATTCCTTAAAGATGCGGCCCTTTTGACGGCAGCGGCGGTGATGGTACCGTCGCTGCCGTCCTGCGGCCGGAAAGGCGGCAGGACGGGGAATAAGATATCCGGAGATTTCCACTTCGGCCCCGACGGAACGTTCACCCTGCTGCAGTTTACCGATACGCACCACATCACCGGGGATCCCCGCTCGCAGCGGGCCCTGGACTGTGTGAACGAGGCCCTGGACGCCGTGAAGCCGGACCTGGTCATACATACGGGGGACATTGTCTTTGGCAAACCGGACATTCCGTCGGCCCATGAGATCCTGCAGCCTCTGGCTGATAGAAATATTCCCTTCGCCGTGGCCCTGGGAAACCATGATTCGCAGTTTGGCTCCTCCCGGGAGGCTATGTTTGAAGCCATTCGCGGCATTCCCGGCTGCGTCAATCTGCCGCCGAAGGAAGGAGTGTATGGCTGTTCCAACGATGTGATCACTCTCTCCGGGGCAGGGGGTGTGGAACGCGTATTCTACCTGTTTGACTCCATGGATGCCGTCGTGCTGAAAGGGGAGGAGAATGTCCACTGCTACGACTACATCCGGCACAGTCAGATCGAGTGGTACCGGCAGCATAGTGAACGCTTGCACCATGCGCCGGCGCTGGCTTTCTTCCATATTCCCCTGTGCGAGCTCAAGGAGGCGCTGGATGCGGGCGTGCAGCCCATCGCCGGCAACAACTGCGAGCCTCCGTGCCCGTCCCGCCTGAACAGCGGGCTCTTCGCCCAGTTCCGGGAGATGGGAGATGTTGAGGCCATTGTAACCGGCCACGACCACGACTGTGACTATGTGCTTCCCTGGGGCGGCCTGCATTTCATCTATGGCCGTTACAGCGGGGGAGACACCGTGTACAACCACCTGGGCCGGGCCGGCTGGTCGGAGCAAAAAATATCCGGCACCCGCGTTTTCCGTTTCCGGGAAGGGGTGCCGGGATATGAGACTTGGGTGCGCCTGCTGGGCGGGGAAGAGCAGCAAAGGCTCTCCCTTTAGATTTTGAGCTTGACGCCCAGTTTGGTGAGCACCCAGGCGATGGCAATGCAGACGGCGGTGTATAGGACGCATTTTCCTACGCCCACCCAGCCGCTGAGCCAGTCCGGAACGGCAGGACTTACCAGGATCCAGAGGGCGACGAATACATACGGTATCATGTACAGGGTGAGTGTGGCGGTTCCCGCCACACTCACTGGTTTAAACCAGCCGGTCCAGCCTTTGGCTTCCAGTACGCGGAGCAGGGTGTAAAGGGCCACCGATACGGCGCTCACATAGAGGCACCAGGGCAGGCTGCCCAGGTTCTTGGAAGCAATCCAGCCCTGGTTGGTAACCAGGCCCAGGACACCCAGTACGGCGGCAGCGGCCAGGCCGAAGCCCCACTTGGCGCGGGTGAGTTTCTTTTCACAAAGGGTGGTGAGCATGCCGCCCAGGGCCATGACGGCGATGTGGCCGTTTCCCTGGTGCAGGGCCTTGGCCATCTCTACCAGCATATTGCCGCGGATGGGGAGCTCGCCGTCCTTCATCTCCGTTCCCAGCAGGCAGGTGAGGCAGAAGAAGAGCCAGCACAGGGCAAGGGGCCAGACACGCGGACGGGCCAGCAGGTACGCCACCGAGCACAGGAGATAGGCCCAGCCGATCTGGCCCAGGATACCCCACCAGCCGGTCTTGAACAGGCCACCGTCTTCGGTGCGGTAGGTGACGGCCAGTACGGTGAGGAGGACGATTCCTGCCAGCTGCAGCCAGCGGGCCGGCTTCCAGTCCTTGGGGTAGACATTCCACACCAGGAAGAAGCCCGTGAGGTAGAGCAGCACGTACACGGCTTCGTTGCCGGCGATTTCCCGGGCTTCTCCGTTATAGATGAACACGCCCATGAGGATGAGGGAGAGGGTGCGCAGGAAAATGTGCCCCAGCGTGCTCTGGGTGCTGCAGCCCTTCTCATAGCGGCGCTCGATGGCATAGGGGATGGACATGCCCATCGCAAAGAGGAACATGGGAAAGACGTAGTCGGCCAGGCCCATGCCGTCTTCCCAGGTGTCGAAGTGCTCCAGGAAGTGGGGGACATCGTGAACCGTCCACAGTTCGTTTACAAAGATCATGAGGATCATGGTGATCCCCCTGAACATGTCAATGGCTAAGTTTCTTTTATTCATTGTTTGGTAAGTTTACCCAGGTTTCATTGGTCCAGTCGATGCTGCGGCCGGTTCCTTTCACTTCTCCCTTCACGCCCTTTTCCTGTAGTTCCCGGAATCCGGGGTCTCCGGGCTTGAGGTCCAGGAAGGGCAGCAGGTAGCAGCCGTGGTCCAGGAGGACGGACTGTACCTCGGAGGCGGGAACCTCCCGGGGCTGGCGGCGGCTCCGGGCCGACAGGGCTGCCAGGGCACCGGCGGCCTGGCCCATTCCCATGACGACGGGCTGCAGGCGGGTGCTTCCGTTCATTTCCCAGTCTACGGAGACGGCTTTGTCGGCCACCAGGAAGTTGTCGGTGGCGACGGGGATGAGCACGCCCATCGGCACGCTGAAGGAGGGGATTTTTCCGTACCAGAGGTGGCCCAGCTCTTCGCGGCGGGGATTCTGCATGTGATGGTGGTCCAGGGGATAGTCTCCCACGGCGATGGCGCGGGTGTAAAGGTCGGAGTCGTAGGGGTTCCTGGCGGCATCTACGGTCATGGTATCGCAGCCGGCAATGCGGCGGGCTTCGCGGTAATAGGGGTAGAAGGGAAGGCCGTCTTCGGTGGGGAAGACGTCATCGGCTATCCCCAGGCTGTTAAAGCCCAGCTCGGTTTGCAGGAAGTAGAGGTATCCGAGGGTGCGCCGTTTGGCCTGTCGGATCATTTCCCCGCGCTGTTCCCGGGACATGTCCAGGTACTCGGCAAAGTAGTCGTTGGCGCAGACGGGCCAGTTGAGCATGATGTGACCGTCGGGGAGGCGGCCGTAGGAGAGCATCATGCCGGAGCTCCAGAGCTTCTGGCCCAGGGGGTTCTTGCCGTCCAGGTTCGTGGCCATGGGATTGTCGCAGCAGTTGACGTATAGGCCCTTGTCGTATCCTTCCGGCTCCACGGCTGCGACGGGCTCCCCGTAATCTTTTACGATGGCTACGTAGGTGAGGTCCTGGGCCGATATGCGGTCGCGGAGCTCATCGGCCCCGACGGCCTCGGCGACGTCTCCGAGCTCGGTTCCGTCAACGAGGATGCGGGTGCGGATGCGGGTGCCGTCCGTGAGGGTGACGCGCCACCCGCTGCGGGTCTTCCGGAACTTCCGGGCCGATGTCCCGGTGAGGCAGCGGACGCCGGCACCATCGGCCATGTTTCTCAGGACATCGGCTCCGGTGCGGGGATTGAAAAGGATGTTGGAGACCCAGCCGGACCGGAGGGCGTCGTAGCCACCATAGCGCGCGGCGAGGGAGTCGGTGAATTCGCCGAAGAGGCCGCCGCGGAGGCGGTAGTTGCCGTCGATGGCGCTGACACCGGCGCTGGTGAGCATGCCGCCCAGCCAGGGCGTTTCTTCCACGATGCATGTTCTGGCGCCGTTTCTGGCAGCTTCGATGGCCGCACAGGTGCCGCCGGCGCCGCCGCCGATGATGAGTACGTCAACAGAGCGCCCGCACCCGGAGAGGGCGCAGGCGCAGAGGAGGGCTGTCAGGGTCTTGATCCTTATTTTTTCCATCTTTTATGTGTCCACAGATAGTTCCAGGGCTGTTTTTCGAGGTCTTCCTGGAGGAGGGCGTAGTAACGCTCCATCAGCTTGACGGGGTCTTCTCCCTTGGCGTTGTCCGAGATGGGGACGAAGGTCATGCGGTAGCCGCCTTCCTCGCGGCATTCGTATCTTAGGTAGACGACGGCCATGCCCAGTTTGGCGGCGAGGGCGGTGGCGCCTGTCATGATGGCGGTGGGCTGGTGCATGAATTCCACGGTGGGATGGTTGAGCTCGGGGGTGTAGGGGGACTGGTCGGTGATGAAGGAGTAGCCGAACTTGCGGCCTTTTCTTCCCAGGGCGAAGCGCAGGACTTCGGCGGTTTCCACGTAGCCTTCGAAGCCTTGGTCGCAGACGGGGGCGGTGCGGTTATCGGCCATCACCTGGTTCCAGACGGGGCTGTGCAGACGCATGTAGGTGACGGCGAAGTCTTCGGGCATGATGGAGAGCTCGGTGCCGTAGGAATAGTTGCGGATGCCGCCGATGAGCTCCCAGTTGCCGGTGTGGGCCTGGAGCATCATCAGCTGCGGGGCGCCGGCGTAGAGGCGGTTCAGTTCCTCGGGGTTGGTGATTTCTACGACGTGGCTGTCATGGAGGCGTTTACGGCCTTTGGGGCCCCTGCAGGCGCCGAACCAGATCATTTCCGTGAGGGTGGTGGCGAAGTGCCGGTAGAAGCGTTTGGATATGGCCGTGAGTTCGTCGTACTGTTTGTCCGGGAAACTGCGGGCCAGGTTGGTCATGACAACGTCTGTGCGGTAGTGGAGGACGCCGCGCACGAAGTCTCCGAGAACGCGGCCCCACCACTGATGCCAGCTCAGCGGCAGGCTGCCGACAAGGCGGAGGAGTCCGCCTGCCAGGGCTGCGCCAAATGTCTTCTTGTCTTTCATAATGCAGACACAAAGATAGTCATAATTATTTGTTTTTCCGGTAGAAAAGCGCTATATTTGCAGTCCTTTTTGGGCCTTTAGGGGACCAGAAAGCAATAAAACATTTATAAACAATTAATTAACAAACAATGGTTAACCAGTACGAAACCGTTTTCATTGCAACTCCCGTT
>JAEEGJ010009698.1_pt1 | contig 25557 bp, 27 predicted proteins | sample 8958761 | NCBI WGS metagenome assembly JAEEGJ01 (sample SAMN16246546, study PRJNA631951) | gut metagenome | biome: gut microbiome; feature: rumen; material: RS-attached | host: Bos | place: Iran: Karaj | collected 2018-10 | reverse complement strand
ATGATGGGCTTGTTGGCTTCAAGACGCTGACGCTGGGCATCGTTCAGGTTCTTCAGGTCTATCTCTTCACGGATAGGATAGAAAAGGACATCAACCGTGCCGTCGTTCTTACGGACAAGGGAGAATCGGGTACGATCCTTTACAATTTCCCCGTCATCAGCTGTCATCTGTACGGGGAGAACAGGAGAACGCTTGCCGTCGTAGATGTTCTGCAGGACATCCAATGGCAGGTCTTCTACCATTTCCTGTGTCAGTCCGTACCGTTGCAGAATGCCAAATGGCACCTCGTTTTCTGAGAATTTGTAATTCATATTACTTGAATTTAATAAATGATATAAATGAGAATTTTCAGGCAAATGTACTGGTTTGCCTGGTAGTTCCTTGAATGAGGGGTTAGGGTAGGATGGCCTTTTATGCTAAATTAAACTTATAGTATGAATTTACGGCATTTATCATACTATAACAACAAAAAATGTTATATGATAGGGAAAAGCAAGGCTTATCTTTGCTACGCACGATGAATGGCAGTAATTTCGCGGCATGAAACACATCATCACATTATCAGCACTGACCATTTGGAGCTTAATCAGCTGCCCAGATGCCTGTGCCCAGTTTAACACCATCTCTTCCAACAGCCAGAGACCCAAGATCCTGACCTCGGAAACTGTTGTGAATGAAGAATGCCCTTCAGAACAGGGAACGACCGTTCCGAAGGACACATTATCAGAGTCATCTGAAGATAGCATAGCCTTATATGACAGGTACTTCAGCGTCTCTTATCCTCTCGACGAGATAAAGGTAAACTCCAAGTTCGGAATGCGGAAGCACCCTGTTACCAAGAAGTATTGTATGCATAACGGCCTTGACTTGAAAGCCCATTATGAACAGGTATATTCAATGCTGCCAGGTGAAGTCATCGGAGTAGGGCAGGACAGCCGTTCCGGGAAATACGTGACAGTCAGGACGGCAAACTATACCGTCAGTTACTGCCATCTGTCAAAGGCATATGCTGCTATCGGTGACATCGTGAAAGCTGGAGAGATAATCGCTCAGTCTGGGAATACCGGCAGGTCAACAGGACCACATCTGCACCTGACATCAAAAAAGGATGGCAAGGCTTTTGACCCAACCATCCTGATTGACTTTATACGCTCAGTAAAGAACTCCTGCTTAAATGGTCTTTCCTTCTGAGGTCTTTTTCTTTCTTTTCAGATATTCACTAAACTCCTTGCCTGTATAGTCCTGACCTTTGATGATTTTAATGATCATATTGTCAGAGAATTCAAGTCTTAGATTGGCAGTGTGGGGATATTTGGCGTTGGAACTCCAGAACGTGAAGTTATATTTCTCCCCAGGATATAGCGTTTTATTGATGCTGCCGTCATCTTCTGCCATGAAATCACCACTTCGGTCATAATAGTTGACGTGGTATTTGATTCCTGAAACCGAGTAGTCCAAGTTGTTGACGACCCTTCCTTCACCATGTGCATCACCGCTATAGCTTGTTTCCCACGACCAATTGGCAATTTTGACCTTCGTAGCGAGATCTGCCCGGACTTCAATGTATTTCTCAAACATCAAATCTCTGACTTGATCGATACGCTTTGCCAGAGCCTGGTCGTTAGGCTGCTTCTTTCCAAAGGCTCCTGTTACCGTTCCGAACCATTCCACATCCTTATCCATCACAATGAGTCCCTTGGAATCAAAGATATAGTATTGCTTGTCTTCATTTCTCGTGATATACAAGGTTACGCTGTCCTGTTTGAAGGTTCCCTCACTATTGGTGTAGTTATTGTAACAGCGGACAGTGATGGTGTCGTTCTTCTCTGTAACATCGGATTCCTCAATGTCAACAACGTCTGACTTGGCATCAATGCACAAAGAGTCGTACCTTGGATAGTAATCACCAGGCTTGCCATAGGTGGAGTCGGAGAGTGAGGTGAAAAAGTCCCGTGATAACTCCATCGCCTCGTTCTTATGGGAACAAGACGATAGAATCACCATGAGGACAATTACCAAAACCGATGCTGACTTCATTTTTTCTTGGCTGGTTTGTCGTTCTTCTCTTCCTTACCATCGCTCTGTCTCTTGAAGACAAAGTTCACAACGCTCGTCCTGGTATTGTCCCTGATGCCTGTGACATAGGACGCATCACCAAAGTTCGGGAAGGCTGTGGCGGTCTCAGTATAGGTGCTGACAAGTTCCCATCCTTCCTTGCCCATCTTATTGAGCATGGCAGTCTGGTCGCCATATACCAATGCACCATAGTCAGCCAGAGTCTCTGCAGGCTTTCCTGCGACTTTCACAACTTTGTACTCCCAAGGAGTATTCTTACTACAGGATGCTAACAAAGCAACCATGCAGAATGCTAAAAGGATCTTTTTCATATAATGACAGTTAAGTAGAGATAATATTATTATTTGTAATATGCACCATTGAATTAGAAGCCTTCAAGAGGATTGTTCAATGACTGCTTTTTGGTTTCATATTTGTTCGTCACCTCATTCGCGGCATTCTTCAACCTATTATTATATTTCTTGGCATAGCTCTTACTGAGTTCCACATCCTTGAAGCCTTCACCAAGCCAAACCCTGTATTTGACATAGTAGTTTGCGAGGAACCTATCAATGTCAGGAATGTAATAGATGAGTCTGGTAACGTATCTTCCCGGCATCCAGACATTCATTGAATAGTAGCCTTTGAGATAGAACTTGTGAACAGGCTCGTCGCCATCCATCTCTAAGTCCACGACATCCCCTTTGTCGGTCTTCAAATAAAGATGGGGCAGGGTCTCATTATCGATAGAGTAATAACCGTTTTGATTATATAGGTTCACTACACAGTAGTAGCCCTCCTTATCGAGAGCGATGTTAAAGGTGGGCTTCCAATAACTCCCAACAAAGCCAGCTTCTGCTTGGAAAGCATCGGAAATAGTCCAGCTGGCAAATTTGCTTGGCTTGTTAATGGTGTCATTCGGCTCGTCTTGTGCAAACGAAGCAACACATACCATCAAAAAGGCAAGTAGAAAAGTGATCTTTTTCATAAGCGTAGTTGTTTTTATTATGTAATTAGAAATCAAATCCACAGTCGCAGTCAAAATCGCAATCACAGTCACAGGAATCATAATTGCTGTCATAATCATCATGGCGATAATAATCCTCGTGATCTGAGCAAGCATCATCGTAGCCATCATGATAACCATGATTATAACTGTCATTAGAGAAACTGGAATGGGTGTTGTTACTCCGTCCACTGTTTCTTAAACTGTTTACCAAAGCACCGAATAAAAGATAATCAAAAAATCCCATAATAGTTCACTTTTTAAGTTTGACATTGCAAAGGTAAAGTGATGCAGTGCAGTCTATCTGCACAGGTGCAAAAAAAAGAGTTTTCCATCAAAAATTAGCTGAATTTAAGACAAAGGAACGGCAGACCTCACGGCTTGCCGCTCCACAAAAAGCGTTTGCTATTATTCGACGTCCCAGAAGCCTTGCAGGAAATTCACAGAATAACATCCACGAACAAGTAGCAATGCGTCCACGCGTCAAGGCAGAGTCTCACGACTCGATTATTTCTTAATTGATTACAATGATGGTAAATCCCAAACAGTGACCAATCCAATTAAATCTCCTTTCTTATCTCCAGTGGTCGTGAAATAGATGACATCGAGCCTTCTTCCATTTTCAAAGGAGTCAACAAACAACTTACGAACATCATCTTTTGAAGAGTTTGCGCTCATGAACTCAAAAAATCCTGTTTCAGAATATTCAGTTATATAGTTGGCTATTTTGAATAACTGTAAATCCTCCTGCATCAGCAAAGGCTCGCCATCACTCACCATATTGAACACAGTCGTTTCACCAAACACGCCCCATACCTTTTTGCCATTCATAACAGGAACATAAGAGTATAACTTCTCTTTCATTACTTTTATGGTTGGTATCACCTTATCGCTCATTTCACGCTTATATATTTCCTTATAAGGGATAAAACTATCAGAAATGCCACTCATCAGTTTTTGGCATAGGTCATCAAAACGCTCCTTAAACTCTACTGTTAATTCTATTAGAGGCCTCGAATCACCATTTGGGTTATGGGTGAGTATATTGCGTACATTTCTGAAGTATGTCATATCCTTCTGTATACGCCTGTCATGATGTTCTTTTTCTATACCTTTTATGCCTTCGTCATAAATCGTACCAGCCCAATCTTCCAGGCTTGTGTATTTCTTCAAAAAATCTGATGGATTATACATATTATATAATTGATTTGAGAATTAATAAACTATACAACTTTCCAAAACTATTGGGTTAGAGTTACGTTCGATATTTCTTTTTCTTTCTAAATCCCATTATGAATTCCCACTTGTCATCATAATCTGTTGTCATGAGGGCTTCACCGGCATTTGTTGACTCTGCTAATGGAATCAAGTCTTTTGCCATTTCTTCAATATCACTTCTATCCATAATATCAACTTCATTATCTTTTTGTAATAGCATTCACGGTTGGACGTAATCATTTTACATCCTTTTTTGTGTAGTTCCTGCATAATTCCTGAACGTGGGCACATTGCTCACGTATCTGGTTGGATATTTCATGCATTCTTTCCTTTTGCTCCTTAAACTGTTCATGAAGGGTTTTCTCTTTTGTTTCAATGACCTGAGCATAGACCCTTATTGCATCCTGGATAATGTCATAATGGTCAAATGCCAGATGTGGCAAGTCGGACAGTGGCCACCACTCAGCCTTGGCTGCATCATCCAGACCGGTTACGGCAACAGGAGCATCAATGACTGCAAGATAAGCAACCGTGATAGTCCTTCCACGTGGGTCACGGTCAACCTTGGAATAGGCTCCTATCTGCTGAATCTTCGACAGGCGAAGCCCAGTCTCTTCCTCCAGTTCCCTGACAGCGCACTGCTCTGTTGTTTCGTCCATATTCATGAAACCACCAGGGAACGCCCAGCTACCCTTAAAAGGCTGATCTCCTCTCTGTATCAGCAGCACCTTCGGGGCTGCCTCCCTCGTCATCACAATGCAGTCAGCCGTCATAGCAGGTCTCGGATATTTGTATGTATATGCCATTTCCGATTTCTCTTTCTCAATTCTTTCGGCAAAGTCATTATACAGCAGATACAATCGCCTGAAACCTTCCACATTATATGTCATGCCGAACATTGGTGGTTCTGCTGCATGATCGTCGTGCAACTTTTTGAACAGTTCGCTGAGTCGTTGGCATTCCTCCTTCGGAATCCAGATGCCACCGTCAACCACCTTATAGTTCTTTATCTCACCGTAGTCTTTTTTCTTTCTGGGCATACTTCTATCGTTTATTGTTAATATCTCTGAGTTTTACCCGTCTCGTTACTCGACTTGATAAATTCTGCTTCCATTTCTTCTAATTCAACTAAATACTCATAATTTGGGTTGCCCGATAGCCCAATACTTTTCTTCTCTGTCGGTCACAATAAGGATTTCTCCCGTCTGACTGATTTTTATTATATTGGGATGTCCCGTGTACTTTGGATGCGGCACCCACGTCAATTGAAAGTATGTCATACCTTCCTTGATAGTAACTAGCTCTGCCTTATCGAAACCATTGTTCTTAGCGTATCTTTCGGCAATCTCCTGTTTGTTCATATAGATCACAATAACAGTTTAGTCCCATCCTTCTTCGTCATTATTCTCCATGTATCGGCTCATGCCATTGTCATCCATGTCATCTTCCGATGCAGGATCAAAGCCTCGCATATTATCTGTTTTGTGAGGAGGACGACCTTTCCCGTGTGGCGGTGGAGGAGGTGGGCCATCAGAATACTTACCATCAGGTGGTGGAGGTGGTGGGCGATGACCATCAAATTTGCCACTATCGGGTGGTGGCGGCATGTCTGGACGTATAGAGTCCATAACAACACTACTATCCACGTCTTTGGCAAAAGTTTCATTAGAACTCTTTTTGCTGGTACATGATACCATAAACAGCAGTGTAATTCCAATACAGTTAAGGAACATTTTTTTGTTCATCATCTTTCGTTGTTTGTTTCTTTACCGTAAAACCTATACCAATGAGCTGCCTGAGCCATTATTGATTTTAATTCTTCTGGCTTCACCTCTGCCATAGTGGACTTGATATAGACGTTCTCAGTACAGCCTATGTAAAGCAAAATATCGAGGCTGTTTACAAAGGCAGTATAGAGTTTTCCGTGTTCATTGAAATAGGCCAAAGCCTTTTCCCTTTGTTCTTCATCTTTAGGACGAAGTATCTGGAAATGGAGATAGGGCACAGAGTTATGCACCAAATCTTCAAAGGGCGTTCCGAAATTATAAATATTGATTCGGAACTTATCCTTTGGTACGGCACTCTGTTTAGCGTACGTTACATCAATTGATATGTGGTCTATCATACAGCTATAATTCTTTGAAAGCCTCCAAAAGCATTTTCATTCCTTCTGAAGCTGTTGTTTTGAAATGAGTGAACCCCAATTGAGTACATTGATCCATTTCTCCTGGGTCAATGACAAACTTTGGAACTTCGTGATGGGCATAGTTGATGAAACCTGCTGCTGGATAGACCTGAAGAGAGGTTCCGATAACTACAAAGATGTCGGCGTAACTTACATACTTAATGGCTACATTCATACTGTCAACATATTCGCCGAACATTACTATATATGGACGCAATTGTGAACCGTCATCAGCTTTGTCGCCAACCATGATTGGAGTTGTGAGTGGATATTCTTTTACGCAGGTAGTGCGGTTATCCATCGAGCAGACCTTACTCAGTTCACCATGTAGATGGATAACCTGAGTGGATCCAGCACGTTCATGGAGATTATCCACATTCTGAGTGATAACAGTCACTTCGTGCTCTTTCTCCAACTCGGCAATCATCCGGTGTGCATCGTTCGGCTCCACCTCAGAAAGTTGTTTGCGCCTCCAGTTATAGAAATCCAGGCACCTCTGCGTATCATTGTAGAGGGCATCGGTACTGGCAAGATATGCCCATTCCTCATTTGTCCACATTCCATCCTTACCTCGGAATGTGCTCAATCCGCTCTCTACGCTAATACCTGCACCCGTCAGGAAAACTATGTGTTGTCTTGTCATATCTATTCCTTCTTTGAATATTTCTGTACCAACATATCCCATTTGTTGAGATAGTTCTGCCACGCTTCATTGGCATCACCGCCAGACTCTGCTATGACTAAATAGCAGAAGAGTGCTGCACCTGCTTCATCGCCATTAACTCCAAATTCTGCCAACGCATGATTCATCTTCAGGTTATCTACTACATATCCTCCTTCAGCTTTCTTGTAATGTGCCTCAAATCCACACATGCCCGTCCAACTTCGGAAATATCGGATATACTCATCATCACAGTACATGAACCAGTGGTCTTCCTGAACCTCTGGTATATGCCCTTTACGAATGATGGCCATAGCATTATTGGGAATCTTGAAATCAAAGGGCATATTAGTCACTTCTTTAGGATCGTCTGGCATCGGCTCAATCTTCCAGTCCTCTGCTGTTGCAGTCTTTGACTTATTGGGAAGAGGACTCTCGCCAGAGAATACTTTGTTCAAATCACCCAGACCTAACTTCCAATGCATAATGGCCATGAACTGTTTCTTTTGTTCCTTTTCCTCTTTTTTCTTGGCTGCTTGCTCCATTCTCATGTAATAATGGTCTTTGAGATATTTAACCAAAGCATTGGGAGTTTTGTGTCGTGAGGTGAGAATGTGCTTGGCTATATATCCGATGAGAGACACAGGAAGGTCATAATCATCAGCGATGTCCTGCCATACTTCCATTGGAAAGCGTTTGGCCATTTCTGCCTTTATGTTGTCTGCATTTGTATAGCTACGTGCGAGGTCGTGCGCCCATTCATGCTCAATAGCACAAACGTCTTTGTCCTTATCGTCAACAGATTTGAAGTCTCCAACGTAATAGAACTGACACATTTTTGTGAGCTTGCGAAGACGGTTCAGACGGGTGTGGAACTCTTTCACTACTGCTTTCATGTCATCGGGCAAGTAGGAGAGGGCTTTCTCTTTAATCCATTCAGGAATACCCCATAATGCTTCTGCTATACTTCCGACAATTGCTCCGAGCGTATCTGCATCAGCCCCAAGGCTGACGGCTTGACGGATAGCATCCTCGAAATTCTTACTATGTTGTATGATCCATAGGGCCACAGGAACTGTCCCCTGGCAAGTCTCGTCAAACTTGTTGCGGTAGTCTTCGATGTTGAGCTTGAAATTTTGTGGCCACTCGTAATAAAGCATTACGGCATGGTCTATTCCCATAATTAGAATGTCATCCTCAGAAATAGGCTTTCCTTTGAAATCCTGGCGAAGTACCCTGCAATCGCGTATGGCATCAACAACTGCCATTGCTCCAATAATACCTTGTTCATGGTTATGGGTACATTTAGCTGATTTCTTGGCATGTTCGGCCAATTCGCCAGGTTGTTCAAACCACCATCCGATAGGGCTGCATCTCATGGCAGAACCATTACCATAGCTTCCGTATGGTTGGGGATTATCACTCATTACCCATTTGGCAAAACGTCCACCATAACCTCCCATGGGATGTGGGTACTTACGGCACCATTTGTGAATATACTTGCCATAGTCATCAGAGCCGTGGAGTAGGGCATCGGCCACTGCAACAGTACAGATGGTATCATCTGTAAAGCTGTTTTTGTTTGAGAATAGCTCAAAATTATAATTGTTCGTTGGATTGAACTCCCAACGGCTACCTACTATGTCACCAATAATTGCACCTAACATTAATTAGCCCTCCTTCTTTAATTCTTTTGATTTAACCTCTACATCTACATTTACAACAATCGGCTCATTTTCATCTTGCCAGCCTTTTTCAAACTTATATTCTGCATCACTTGTCTCGTATTCTACTAATATATCTGGCCCATGACGATAGCCTCTGTAATCGTATTTATGCATATTTGCATCCATGGAAATGCTAATGACTTGTGCTATCCCAATGAGAAAGCAAACAAAGAACAACCAGAACAACACTATCCATTCGAAATGAAAGGACAGCAGACCTCCAATTAGTCCTGCCAATGCCATCACTTTAAAGATGAACAGTTTCTTTCCGAGTGGTTTTAGTTTCATATTTTGACAATTATTCTACCATGTAAATCTTTGCATCTATCTTCACCCAATAGTCATCCACTAAGGTCACTTTCTCAATCCTACAAAAGAAAGCTTTACCAGCATCCATCAGACGGGAAATAATCAGATTCAGTTCTCTGGGAACCCATCCTATCCGTATTTTCTCGAAATAGATGCCGATAGCATGCTCATCATACTTGTTCTTGGGATGCCGCAGCATACGTAGAACCAACCCTTTCTCCAGTTTCGGATAGACTGTATCGATTCTCTTGCAATACGATGTACCAGCAACGACTATATCCAGTAGGAATATCTCACGAGTGAACGGCTGAAGACTATTGGGCAGTTCCGACCCCATCATCTCCAGTAGTTCAGGACTAACCTTCACGATTTGGTTTTTCATCTCTTACCTCCTTTCTCCATGATGCTGACAATCTGCTCCAGCCTTGCCTTTTCTTTCTCCAGATTCTCTATCTCTTTTCGGAGCATAGCCTGAGTTTCGTCAATCCATTCCTGATCATTGAGCTTGTTACGATAGGTAAATGGAAATTGCTTTAACATATCGGCTATCTCCTCACGTATCTTAGCTATTTCTTCTTTCAAGCGATTTATGCGTTCTTCCCATTCCTCAGTGGTGTCATTCTCCACCGCATCAGTCGGCATACCTGCTTCTAACTGCTCTGCCAGTTCGCGCAATCTGTCCAAATCCCCTTTCTCATAAGCATCCTGTACCTTCAGGAACAGTTCTCTTTCCCATTCAGTCTGTTCTGGATGAAGGTCTGGGTGCAGCCTGTGAACCAGTTTCCTATAGAGGTCTCTCAATTCTCGCTTCGAATCCTCTTGTCCCTTTTGCTCTTCCTCCTGCTGTTCTTTGATATATTCTTTGGCCTGCTTGATTTTCTCTTCTTCTTGATAGATTCTCTCATTATAGGTCTTGGCAGTTTGTTCCACCTGCTCTTCCACCTTCCCCATATCAGGCTTCTCCCTGCGATTCTTGTATGCTTGAAGCAAGTCCCGCTTTTGTTTCAACAGAGCAATCTCATATTGCAGCACCAGGATCTCATACTGCAACTGGCCTACAGCCTCCATATACAAAGCAGTCAGACTTGGCCCCTCGGAGTTCTGCATCTTGTCGCGCTCAGCAACAAGAGCGGCATACTCCTGTTGCAGCCGTTCATATTCTTCTTTAAGCTGCTTCTTTCGGGGGCTGATGTCGAGAACTTTATTCATTGCCATCTTGCTTTATCAATCAGTTATTGTCTTTGCTCTGCAAAATTAGAGGCTATTTATGCAATCTATCTTCATTGATGATATTTTTGTTCGAATATTCTTTTATTATATTTATTCAGCTATAATATTATTGATTAATCCAGTAAACAGGATGGTATTGCTGTATTCTTCGGCAATTTCATAAAGAAATGGACGATTTACTGTCATTACAACAGTTTTTTTAGGCTCAGTAGGGGGACAACCTAAGCACATTACAACTTCTGTAAGAGCTGCAGCTTCGGTTTCATTTTCATTGACCTTTATCTTTACTTGCTGCACAATGTCGGATATTTGTAGGTCTTTTATGCAGTCAGGGATGATGTCGGTGGATTTGAAAATACATTCCAAACCGAGTCGCTGCAGAACAGCTTTCATATTCACCTTTGATTCTATGGTAAATTTGGGGAGAGAAAGCTTTACCTCTTCTTCTTCCATATCCAGATAAAACTCATTGTTCCATATTTCGTAGAGAACATCATCAGGCGTAAACCCTTTTTTAGGAAGAAAAATGCGCATAACAAACGATTTGTTTTGTTCGGACATGCACATATATCTGAGTTTGACTATCTGACAATTATTCGTCTCTCCATATTGCATGAAGTCCTGGCGTTTCATCATTTGAACGGTTGTCTTACCTTTTGTACCATAGAAGAGTTGTTCTGTAGTACTGTACTCATTAAATTTCTCCTCCCAAAGTGCTCTGTAATAAAGTATGTCTGTTATTAATGCCTTAGTATCAGGAGAAATATCAGCACTCAGTTCTTTGATTAGTCCATGACTATAAAAATCAATTGCTTTATTGATGATGTTTTTTGCCCTTTGTTGAGTAAAGTCAACTCTTTCTGTAGAAATGTCAAAATAGGATGAAATCTTATCTAAAGCCTGTTGGTTTACATTCAAACCCTTCATCAGCCATAAGATAGTACTCAATTCTATTTGCGGAATGTGCTCATCACCACCAGAGGTTTCCCATGGAGTCAGTTTCAACTGCTCTTTATCACATAGGATGTTCGCCTCATTTATATCCATCACATCGCTGCCAACAACATCGAGAATAGCCCGTTGAATTTCAGATGATGCCCAATTTGCAAGCAGTATCAACACCACCTGTAGCCTTGACGGGGACACCGATATGTTTGAGTCATCTCCTGTTTCCTCTATCAGTAGCCTCATTAGGTGGTTGCTGAATTTCGCAGAGAAGTCACGGTACATTTCTTTTATTTCTTGTTCTGTTAGCGTCATATTTATAACATTGAGTTTCTTTATTTCTTTATAATGACTGGTAATTGTATGCCAACTTTGTAAATATCGAGATAACGCCCTTCCTCTGGCCAGTCCTTATCATCAGGAATGGCATTAGAGCATTCTTGATCAGGATAAACTATCAGACATGGGATTAAAGAATGGTTCTCTATACCAAGTTTCTTCCGAATAGTTTTCATTCTGGCATAACCAGAAACCTGTCGGATGTCGTCTGTCTCAATAGGCCTTTCTGCATATCGCTTATACTTGGCATCGATAATATATGGAGGCCTTTCCTCTTTGGGGAGTAGAAGATAATCCGGCTCTTGCCCTCTAAAATGTGGATGGTAAATGACATTATCGCTAAATCTATTTCTCAACAGGGCAAAAACGTACATTTCAAAGAGTTTGCTCATATCAATCCAATAGGGTGGTGTAGTGGTCATGGAAACTCCATGCATAACCTGATTGAAAGACATCTTGCGCAATATAAGTTTAGCAAGGTTGATTGCAACCGGGTATTCCTTGTAAAATGGATTAACTTTCCCACTACTAATCTTCCGTTCATCACATTCACCGCTGACGTGTTGCCATCGTGGGCGTATAGATGATACTGTGACCTTTAGCTGTTTGACAGTTTCTTCTTTATATCCGTCAAGAATATGTGAGGCAACAGTTAATGCTTTTTTCAGAAGCCTGTTCTCAGGAATATCGACACCATAGTTCTGGAATCTGCAATAGTTATCTGCATAATTTCCCTTCAAATTGTTGCGTTTGATGTTCTGAGCCAGCAACAACTTTCCTTTCAACTTTGATCGCTGATTCTCTTCTTCGAAGTAATACGCTTTCTTCAGACCTTTTGACGTGATATGTGCCATAACCTGTATATATTCCGATATTAGGAACAAAGACAGATTATCATCTTGACGTGGAATAGTAATGGCCGGTTGACTGAAATCTACCCAGAGGAGACCATCAAGGTGCTGGAAATTTTTAGGCTCACGTAAGGCACTTTCAAGCATTTTCAGATAGTCAATCTCTATTGGATCATCAAATGAGTTGAACTTTGGCGAAACACGCAAGGCTGACTTTTGTAAGTCAAGCCAGTCCACACCAATAAAGTATGAAGTGGACATATGCCATCCTGATTCCCCTTTCTTCAAGGAGAAACATTCGGATGCGGTTGTATCGCCAGGTCTTTTAACCTCTTTTCGGTAAGAATCCTTACTTAATTCAGTCTGAGGGTCAATTGATACAACGTTTGCGTCCCATTGTTCTGTTGCTTCAATTATCCGATGTTGCATCCGTATAACTTATCAAAGCCTCAATTACGTTCTTAACTTCATTTATATCCTTAAATACTCCATCCTTGATATATTCTTCAAGAATAGGTATTATCTCATACTGAATCCTTAATTGTGTCCTGTCAATGCCTTCTTCGTCATACATCAGGAAGTAGCTGTGGCCAATCCATACATCTGACGGTTGAATCTCATCGGCAAGATATTCTGAGGGTTGAAGAATAGCATCTGCATTCTCGCAATACTCATCATAGTTGCTGATAAAGAGTTTACTAACCATAGCAAACAGCTCTTCATTGAAGCCATCTACGTCAATGACGGTAGGCTTGAACTTGACAAAGGCAAAACGCCGTCTCATGGCATAGTCAAGTGTATCAAGACTCCTATCGGCAGTATTCATTGTACCAATAATATATAAATTATCGGGAACCACGAAAGGCTTCTTCGAATAGGGTAACTTGACTGTTATCTCAGATGCTTTTCCTGCGCGTTTGTCAGGTTCAATAAGTGTTATCAATTCTCCAAAGATCTTCGAGACATTGCCACGGTTTATCTCGTCAATGACCAGGACATAGGGGCGATTGTTCTTCTTTGCTTCAGTAGGATTGCTTACACCATATGAATTAAGAATGCCAAACACTTTATCCAGTGTGATATTATTCAATCGATAGACAGTACCTAATGTCATGGATGTCTGTCCGTTCAGCTCGTAAATGTCCTCGTTGACACCTTTCAATAGCCACTCCACCTTCCTGAGACGTTTGTAATCCTTATATTCGTCATGCCATTCGGCTTCACCTGTGACCACGCCAATGGCATCTATCGACCTTGCTGAGTAGCATGAAAAAACGATATCACCGATATTCATCTTGTCATAGAACGCATCAAGGATTACTTTTCCTTCATAGCGTGGCTCCTGAACTTGCGAAAGGTCTTCACCTAAATAATCCCATCCTATTCTGATATGACCGTTCTTCATACAATCTGAACGGACGGGGTTATCACCAGTTCCCGCAAGCGACACCTTCCAAACAGTTGCATCTCCTCTGATTTTCAGTTTGTTTTCCTCGACTATGGGCTTCATGGCTTCTTCGCACATCTGTTTGAAGATGCCGTCCTCGGTTTTATATATTACGTTTCCGTCATCATTTGTCTGTGGTCGTATGCCCTCCACAAACTCTTCATAGTCCATGGACTGATGGAAGGTAACATATTCCACCTGATGATTATCTTTCAGTTGCTGGAACTTGCTCGACAAAACGGCCTTTGGAATACTACCCAATTCAGGGAAGCAAAGTCTTGTAATAATACGTGGCAATTCATAGGTTTTGCCAACACCAGGTGCTCCTTCAATTATAATGTTTTTCTTGAAACGGAGCAGTTCTGCTATTTCCTGATAATAGCTTTCGTCGGTGCCATCGTCATCACTCATTCCATCCCCACTATACGCATTGGCTGAAAATTCGGGGAAGCTTTGCTCTGCAATTTCTTTTTTCTCCATCTTATCTTTCACTTGTTCCAATAAATCAATATAATCAGCGTATTTCATTTTCTGGTAGTTTTTGGTACTAACACCATAATCCTCCAGATACCTGCGGTTGTTGCCGTCCAAAGAGAGATAATTATAAGGATTAACATAGAAGAGTCCCATTGTCAACTTAGGAACAGCGATACTCATTTGTTTTAGCACATCATTGAAATCCTGTTCCATGTCCTCCTCACCTTGCAACGCTTTCTCAAAGAGATTCCAGAGTCGTTCAATATCCTTTCCGTCTTCACTTCTGTTTTCACTGAAGCTACAGAAGGAAGCGTTCATCGGGTTTTGAGTGGGAATACCGTCGAATGAATCTGGTGCCTTTGCACTAATATCAAACAGCTCCCTCATTTTCTTGATCATATCAACTCGATTATTCATTACTCGATTGATGATACTGAATACGGTAAACGGATCAATCTCATTAAAATCTGAGCCATCTCCATCATGTAGAAACTTAATTTCTTTGTCACGATCGAAGTTCTCATAAATGACTGAGGCTAATTTACTTGGATTATCTTTGTATTCCAAAAGCTTCTGTGCCAATTCCTTATAGAAGGGAATCCATTCAAATATATCTTTCATCTTCTTGGGGTTGATAAGGTGACGTTCAAAAATGGTATATACTATGTCCTGTGCTATGAGCAGGTCGTTCGAGGGGTATTTCTCAATATCTTTGGATAGCAGCTTATGCAATGCTTCATCTTCTTTGACGATGGCTACCAATGGGGCCATAATTTCCATATAGTGCAAGTATTTCTCCCCAACCTTTGTGCATTTCTTTATGCCAAGGTATTCACATAGAGCAACATAATATGACTCTTTATACGGCATATAGGTGTTGGGGTACTGACAACAGAGGAACACAGAAAGACTTCGTTCACTGGCATCGTGACTAAGGAACGACTGTACTCTATCTTTCCGTTCTATCGTCTCATCAAACAAGTGTTCCAACAGATTACTTAGTTCTTGTGGTTTCTGGGAAGCCATCTTCCTGAAGTCATCTTTCTGTCGCCAATCCATCAGGTTGTTATGCGGATGATCAACTATGGCTCTGATTAAATCCACACCGTTTTTTCCGGCGCAACTATCCACCATCTGCCATTTATATAGCTCATCATCCTCAATCAGATCAATGGTTTTTCTCCTGTTCTTATAACAATCCAGAAGTCCTTGATAGAGATATGACTCCAATGCCTTGCACAATTCCGGCTTTACAGTCCAGACAAACCCTTGTTTGGAGTCTTTTCCGTTCATAGGAATGACCCAATAGACATTTTCTTCCGTGCTTTCTCCCTTATCTGTCAAGCCTTTGACTTCAAAGCGGTTCAAGTACTGTTGCACAGCTTGTCCCATTCTCCAAATAGGATTACTGAAGTTGTTCATGGTGCCACCATATTTCTTTGCCAACACCTTACAGATGCCTTGATGCTCAGGCTCACGATAGAAGCATAATAATACTTCTATCTGTCTTTGGCCGATGACTCCATTATTTAGCATCTGAAGCCATTCTTCAGTCTGAATATTGGTTTCAGCAAATCTTACTCCATCCGCATTTATTTGCTCTTGAATTGTTGTCATGCCGATATCATTATATGTTTATACTTGCTTTGTTCAAATGATGCCTAATCCTCTCAATGATAATCATGGCTCGATTGCTGATGATTCTAGTGCTCTCATCGATATAGCGATGACACTCTGCTATAAATCGGTCATGATTAGTATATCCACCGCGCCAGTAAGTGTAACCTTTTGAGTGGATAATAGGAATGTAATTGGTATCTACGTAGTCTTTGAGGATGTTTCCTTCGATGAACCTTATCCAGCCATCCTTGCCATAGAAAGGTTTAAAGTCCTCCTTATTCAATTCAACCAGCTCTTCCAAATCAAGATCTCTGTCAGATTCTCCAGTCAGAACCTTGTAAAGCGCATCTAAGAACCTGTCTTCATAGTCATGCCATTCATTATGGCATCCACGATGTTTGTTGATACTCCATTCGCCAAAACGTCTGTCCGGAAGGACTGCCATGTTACCAATAGTATAGCAAGTTGTTTGGAACTCCTTCATCTTAGACAACAGTTTGTTGTCTGGATGCCAAATGGCAGTAAACTTCTCATTCCAAGGCTGAGAGAATAGGGTGTTATAGGTGTTGAGCGTGTCGCCACGAAGTTTGCCGTCGCCAAGATTGTCCATCGAAAGGTTCTCCCAGGTTTCACTGAATACCAAACAATAAATGGCTCTCATCAACTCAGTGTCATCAGAGTCGAAATTACGGTTAGGACAGCCAAACGTATTGTCATTACGCAGGTTGCCCAAGGGGAAGGTTGCCAAGCGATTGATATCACCTTCCAATTTCTCCTTTATAAATTGTGCGACAAGCTCTTTTGGACTCATAGGCGTTTCACTTCTGGAAATTTCTCTTCTCGTAATACTTTCTCGGCTGCATCCATCAGTTCTGGTCGAAGCTCCCATACCCATAGGCCATTCTCCTTTCGGGCTTTGATGGTAGGAGTAGACCAGTAATGACGAACATCAGGATCTTTTTCATCAATCACTGCGAAGTTGAGCATGTGCTGTGCGCGTCTGCCAAGAGCAACTATGCTGCCAGTAAGGGCATCGGCCTTAACACCAAACATATCCTCCATCTGTTGGAGCGTATATCTCTGGCCACGGCCAGCTTGCAGATAGCACTGTAACATACGTTTGATGCTATTGCTTGCGTTGTCGATTATCCGGCACCATTCATCCATAGAAATGGTTAGTGGGGCCTCCTTGAAGCCATCCGTATATGTATGATGGTATGAGGTGAATGGTCTGTCATCAATGAGTTCTACGCACGATGAGCCACCACCAAATTGTGGAACTTTATATTTAAGTCTGGGAATATTGACTTCCTTCGAGAACACATCCTTCCACGTATTGAAGGTTTTCTCATTGAAGATAGCATAGCCTTCTTCATCGAATCCGTCTATTATTCGGAAATCGGCGATAAGATTCTGTTTCTCCTTCTCAGATAAAGTTGGAACCCATAATGACTCGAACTTAGCTTGAAGTCCAGCTTTGGTATAGCTGTTTACTTTCATCTTTGATGACTTCAAGAAGCGTTCAACAGCAAGAAATAGCTTCTTTAACTTTGACCTGTCAGCATAAGTAAAGTCATACTGCGTCACAGGAACGGCCATGTCTGCCAGCAAGTTGTCTGCTGTCAGAAGTGCCTTTGTCCCTTCGTCGCCTGCCGCGATTACAATCTCATAGATAATCGCTTTCAATATTACTTCTTTCTGATCTGTCATATCAATATATTGTTATTGAGTACTCAATATCATCATCTTCTGCCATGTTGTACATCTCCATGTGCGAAGCATCTGAATCATATTCCTTATAATGTGCTCCCCACGGATATCGTTTCTCTATCATACCATCATCTGGGTTCATGCCTTCTTCCTCCATATTATCACGTATGGCCTTTAGTATCTTCCTGTGAATACCAGGCATTTCATCGGAAATGTAATCAGAATCGAGCATTTCTCCTTCATCTTCTGCATCTTGCAGTTTGTTGTAAAGGTGGTCAGAAACCTCCATATCAAACGATGTTTCTCCAGCTTCGTCGAAACCGAACACCGTGTAGGTAATTTCTATACTATTGTCTGCGTACATATTCCTTTAATATTTGGTTCAACTTACATCTTTGGCGGCTTTACCCAACCGGAGTCTATATACATCTGCTTTGTTTTGCGTATCTCTTCTACAGCTTCATCCATTTTTCTTTTAGATTCTTCTTCGTCACTTATGTTGTACTCTTCTCTTGTTTCCTTGTCATATTCACATGTCATGACTACAAAGATGATTACTAAAGCCAGACAGCCAATTGGTCCTAAAAGCTTATTCGTCCCTTTGGCAACAGCAATAATAACCAGAACAATGAATGTAATAATGCAGAAGGTTTCCATATGCAACACGTTTATATTTTATTCATTATCAGGCTTTGGATCGCAACCAGGAGCAATTAGCAGCTTGTCTTGATTATCCAATGGGATCCATACGATTTCTTTGATATAGGTATCCATTTGCTCCTTACCTAAAAGTTTGAGAGCAATCTGCCTGCGGTTGTGAAGCTCAAACCGAAAGCGATCCCATGTCTCTTTATCCATGTAGACAATATCGCATGATGGTTTCACCGCCTTATTGTAGATACATCTGATAGCAACTTTCATACATAATAGATAATTAAAATTGTACTATACTATAATTCTCGTAATACATCACCTGTTTTTTTCTTTTTGGGCTTCGATACTATATTTGATGAATTTACACAGACAATAAATACCAGTGGGTATCAGTATAATCATTAGAACTGTTACTATAACGGCTTTCACATCTTTACCAACTATGTCCGACTTCAAGAAACAATTAATGAGATAAATCAGTCCAGCCCCCACAAACAAAATTGTGAGCAACAGACATCCTCCACCTTTTTGAGCGTTCTCTCCGTCATTATATACGAAAAAGAGTCCTAGTCCTAATAATTTAAACAGTTCACCCATATATCAGCTGATATTATTCTTTAGCCAATTCATATATTGCATATATCCAAGGAATTTCAGGGCCGTTTTCCTCGTTCTGATATGTGAGGTCGTTCCCGTCAGCGTCCTTAAAAGCATCCCATGCGTAGTTAGTCACCTTGCGATTCATGGTCTCATTGCCATGAATGAATGTGATTTCTTTGACAGGCATTAGCTCGAAGGAATCTTCTTTGCATATAGCTCCAATAGTATAGGGATCGTTGATGTCCACGCAGAAATCGGAACCATCTTCCTGCAGAATCTTCCAAGCCCTATCCCCAACGTGTACTGTAAGATGTTCGCCCTCCAAAACAGGGAAGTTCTGATCAACCCTATGAGCTGGGGGCAGATTACTCTCATTAAGAGGATAGTCAAAAAGTCCCAATTGGCCTTTTACGCCTGCAATTGGTTCATCAAACAAATATGCATTGCTTAACTGCCAATGTGTGCAACCTTGGCCAGCCCACGGAGAGTCATTGTCATTGTTCGTGTCAAATCCAACCACATCTACGTAGCCAATAATGGCAGAAAGTGGCATATCTTCATATTCTGGCATAATGCCGAACAAACGAAGGTTTGCCATGATTGAAATGGTCTCAGGATCGAGATTCTTTTCATCAAAGTCCTTTGGCACCTTCTTTGCACTGGCATGAATTAGAATACGCCCTGGCACTCCTTTGGGTTGCCAAGTTCTGTTTTCAATGTCTTTGACTCCAGTGCATATAGCTGAAGCCCAAGGTTGTTGAACAGATAAAGTCTTCATGTTAGTCTTTTTTTTTTCGTCGTCAGGTTCTACAGGAGGTTCTGCTGCCATCGGCATAGTCTCTGTCTGCAAAGGAACTTCTGTTGCCATAAGGAACAGTTCGCGGCTACGGATGCCAAAGGCTACTACATAGAGGTAAATTGATGTGAGAATGTTTATTGCTTCATCACATTCCTGTTCAGTAGCAGTAGGAGCCTTGTGCGCGTTATCGTTTCTCCAGTCACGAACTTTCGAGAGATATTCGTAGAATTTCTTGTCGTTTTCATCTTCGCTATACTTCAAACGCTTCAGGCAAGGTGTCTGATAGATGCAGTCGGCCAGAGTTGCCTTCTGTCCCTCGCTGCCAGGCTTTGTGCTGACAATCGTAGTATGGTTTCTGAGGTAGTACACTTTCTTTAAGAACACCTCGAAACGACTTACCAGCGTATTAAAGTGCTGCTTCTTGTCAACGAATGACACCTTAACAGGACTGCAATACAAACGATTGAAAGCGTTCTGAATTACATCATTGGCACCGTCAATATCGTCAGTTGTCTTGGCTGCTATAATGGTAACTAAATCCTCGGCTACCTGTGGCAGTGGCTTCGGTAGCATCTTAAACCCAGCAAACTCTCTCTCTAGGGTGGGGATGATCTTTTGCTTAAATCTCTCAGGATTAAACACAGCTTCGTCCTGAGCACGGAAGTTCGCATACATCATACTACCCATTTGTGACATGATGCTATTGTAGAGGTCGTGGTTTTGGAACAGCCGACGGAAGGCTTCCATCTGGTCGCCATAACACTCCTGAGCTGCCTCGGCAAACACTTCTGGGAAGATACTCTCAGCAAACTGCTTCGGATCATTGTTCTTGGCCTGCTTGGTCAGTTTACGACGTACCTTGGGCTGATTCAGCTTGTCATATATGCTCTCAACCAGCACTCGATCTTCCTTGGTAAAATTGCCCCTAAACATCATGTTCACCTTGTCAATGATATTTGAAAGCAGGTCGCGCTTGTCGTCTGGGCCATTACCAGCTCCCGGCTTCGGTGTTGACAATCCACCAGAATTCTTGTCAAGATGGATGCTTTGTGTCTCTCCTGCTTCGATGCGTGAGTTGACCAGCATGAGCTGCTTGTTCAGGTCGGGACGCTCGTGTGGCTTGGTCTTGATGAGTTTTAGGAGTAAGTCGCAGAATATGTATGTACGATATAAGTCACGGTTATAAGTGCGTTCTACCTGGGCAAGATAGTTATAGAATCGCACAAACTGCTTGATCAGCCCGCGTACAGTGTAGAAAGTCTCCTCGTTTAACTGATTGATGCGGTCTACCACTCCCTTGAATGCATTCGACAGTTTTCCTAATCGTGTCGGGTCATCCTTCTTCACAGTCTTTACTATATCCTCAACACGTTGTTCATCCTGATCATTCCAGTAATTCAGTTCACGGATATTATCACGCAAGGTAAAGACCGAATTCAAGTCCATAGGCTTGATTAGTTCGGTTCCTGTGTAGAATGGTTCGAAACTCTTTTTAATATCCTCTGGGTCATTCACGAAGTCGAGCACATAGGTGTCCACCTTGTCAGGATGGGCACGGTTCAGACGGCTTAACGTCTGTACGGCCTTCACGTCGCGCAACTTCTTATCAACAAACATCGTGTGTAACAGTGGCTCGTCGAAACCAGTCTGGTACTTGTCTGCCACGACTAATACATTGTAGAGGTCAGAGGCGAAGAATAGCGGAAGCCCTGCTTCACTAATCTTATAGTCCGGCGTAGAATTCATCTGCGTCTCGATATACTCGTGGTCTTGATAGCTTACCTTTCCTGAGAAGGCAACCAGCGGATGCACATCGGTATAACCCTGCTGCTCACAGTAAGCTTTGATGGCCAGATAATAGCGTACGGCATGGGCACGGCTGGCTGTAACAACCATTGCCTTTGCCTTGCCTTGCATGGCAGGCAGCGTCACCTCACGGAACTTCTCCACTATAATGGCACATTTCTTGTCGATGACGTGCTGATGATTGTCATGGAATGCCTTTACTGCTTTAGTTGCAGGTGTTTCTTCATACTCTGGGTCTTCTGAGATACGCTTTGTAATTTCGTAGCTTACGCCATAAGGTGTATAGCTTAAAAGCACATCCTTGATAAAACCTTCCTCAATGGCCTGAAGCATTGAATATGTATGGAATGCCTCGTACCGACACTTTGTTGGGTCTATATCTTGATGTGTGCAAATGCCAAAAGTTCGCAATGTTTTGGGTTTAGGAGTTGCTGTAAATGCATAGAACGACAGGTTCTGATGCTGTCCCTGAGCCAACAGCGTGTCCATGATTGCGTCGCGTTTCTTCTCCAGTTCTTCCTCTGCGATGTCCTGTAAGGCAGCCATCTCTTTAAGTGCTTCTTCTGTGTCGGCCAGTGCTGCTTTCATCTTCTCTGCCGATTTACCCGTTTGTGATGAGTGTGCTTCATCTACAATGATGGCATATCGCTTACCTGCATGCTCTTTGATTTCGTTATAGATTAGCGGGAAACGGTGAAGTGTACAGATGATAATACGTGAGTTGTCATCATTAATCAAGTCACGCAGCTTGGTTGAAGAATCGCTGTCCTTAACCGTTTCTACGGTTCCATCCACATGGTCGAAGCCAAGGATAGTGTTCTGTAGCTGGGAGTTAAGAATACGGCGATCGGTGATGACAAATACGCAGTTGAACATCGGTTTCAGCTCTGCGTTCTGTAGTGCGCCCAAACGATAAGCCACCCAAGCAATAGAGTTGGATTTGCCAGAGCCTGCCGAATGTTGTATGAGGTAGTTCTTTCCAGAACCATGTTCTGCTGTGTCAGCCAATAGCTTCTCAACCACATCGAGCTGGTGGTATCTTGGGAAGATTATCTTTACGCTCTTCCGCTTGTCCTGTCGTATTTTACCATCTTGCGTTTTATAGATGCTGATACGTTCCTCTTCCTGGCGGGAGATATATCGCTGCAGAATACAGAGTAGCATACGACTGTTGAGCACCCGCTCCCACAGGTAACTTGTTGTATATTTACCTTCTGGTGCTTCGGGATTACCTTTACCGCCCACGTTTCCTGCTCCGTTACTTCCTTGGTTAAATGGCATAAAGAATGTCTTCTCTCCCCGCAATTCGGTGGCCATGATAGCCTCGTAGAGATCCACGCCGAAGTATGCCAGTATGCGATGGTTGAACTGGAATAGTTCTTCTCTTTGGTCGCGGTCGTTCATCCACTGGTGGCGTGAGTTCTCTACATTCTGCCCGGTCAACTGGTTCTTCAGCTCCAGAGCCACCACAGGAATACCGTTTACCGACAACACCATGTCGATGGTATTGTGATTCTGAGTAGAGTAGGCGAACTGTCTGGTACACTCCATGATGTTTTGCTGGTACTTCAGATTTAGTTCCTCATTCAACGGACTAGCTGGCTCGAAATAGACCAACTTGAACTTGAAGCCCAGGTCTTCGATGCCATTGCGCAGTACCCAAATCAGACCGCGTTCATGAATTTTGTCCTGAAGCACGTTGTAGAGACGGTCTTCCGTCTGTGCACCGTATTTCTTCTCATATAGTTCCCACTTCTTTGTTTGTGTCAGACGGAGAAACTTGACCATCGTCTTAAGGTCAATGGCCCGTTCTTTATCGTAGGTAGCCTGATTTCCCTTTGTGTAGCCACCTTCTGTGAGAAGCCAATGTTCGATGTAGGCTTCAAAATCCCGTTCTTTCAAGTCGTTGTTGTCCATATCTTCTATTTTTATGAATCAATGTTTATTTTACCTGTTACCGCCTCGTAGATGACACTTTTCTTATAGTCTCTCAACTTCTCAATCTTCTGCTGTTTCACCGCAATAAGTTTGTCTATCTCGGAACATTTTTCGTCAAGGTAGGAAATGATGGCCTGCTGCTCTTCCACAGGAGGCAACAACGTTTTTACGCCAGACAAATAAGTGTTGTTGATTATTGGGAGGGTCGTAAAGAAAGCATTATCTCTGATACGTTTTCTGTCTGCAATCATATAATAATAGCTGAATTTACTATAGAATTTCTCTTCCCTTGGAACAAGTGAAGTAATCTGCTGATTGCTATATCCGTCAACATTGGCATAACCAATTTTACCAGCACTCGCTCCAATTCCAACGAATACCAAACTTCCTGCTGGATTCAATTCTATGCCCTCTTTTTCCACAACATTTTTACTTAGATGACGTTCTGAAGAACTTAATTCACAATTCATTTCTGCCACGTCGGATGGTGTGAACCAATTCACCAATGATTCAGAATCCAGGCCTTGCTCAAATTCCTTAGGAGTTGTTCCTGTTCGAAGAATAAAAAGGTTCTTTATCCGTAAAACTATCCACCCTTCAGGAATCTCCCCAATCCAGTCGATGCCAGAGGGGACGAGTTTTGCGTTAGGATTAAGTCCTTTTGTGACGGCCTCGGTAATGACGCTCTGCTTATATGCTTTCAGCTTCTCAATCATCTGCTCTTGCAGCCCAATAAGCGAATCAATCTCCCCACACTTCTCGTCAAGGTAATCTGCTATGCGCTGCTGGTCAGAAGTAGAGGGAATTGGAATAGGCAGCAATGCAAAGTCATCATACAGGATATTCTTTCCTTCTCTAATGCCTACGGTCAGGGAGTTTATCTCCTGTATAAATGCATCAGACTTGAAGAGATATTTGTAGTATTTGCTGCTAATTTGCCTTGTGGCATAGAACACTTGATATGCAGGCGAACATACGCCTTCATAATCAGACATCTCAAATCCACCTTGGAAACTCCTAAGACTAATCACGTAGTCATTTTTGTGAACAGTCTTAAACTGGCTAAGATCAGTATCTGCTGCAACCTTCACAACACCTTCAAGAAGATGCTGTGGATACATTCCATATTTCTGAGTTGCAGCAAGTAGTTGACACTCATCATTACCCTTATCACGTCTTTGTCTGAAGACGTGCTTGGCAATATCTACTTCCCACGTTTCAGGAATCTTGCCTATCCAATCGAATCCACTGTCTTTATATAGTCTCTCCATATCTCCTGCGGTTTAGTGCAAAATCTTGTTCATTATCTCAGCCTCCTGCTGTTCCAGGGCTTTCAGTTCCTCAAAGATGTCGGCAGAGGGTTTAAGCGGTGTGTATTTGTAGAACTCGCGGGTGAAAGGAATCTCATAGCCTATGCGCGTTTTCTTCTCGTCAACGACGAAGCTGGGCGAATAAGGAGCCACGTTCTTCTGCAAGTATTCATCGCGGTCGGTCAGCCAAGGGATAATCTCAGTATCCTTCTCTGGTGCCTTAATGAAGATCTTGCTATATTTGAAGTAGTCGTTCTCGCGCACTTTGCTCTCCACACGAATCTCCGTGCCGTCAGCAGCGATCTGCGTCACCACACCCTCGCTGAAGTCGTGATAGGCCTGCATAATGAGCTGTCGGGCCGTCTCGGTTATCTCCACGCGCTTGTTGCCCAGAGGCTTGCGACGCTTCTCATAGCACTGGCTGGCATCAATTAGCTGCACTTTACCCTGACGCTCAGTAGACTTGTTACGGGTGACGACCCAGATATAGGTAGCAATACCCGTGTTGTAGAATAGGTCGTTAGGCAGTTGAACGATGGCTTCCAACCAGTCATTCTCTAAAAGATAACCGCGAATGTTGCTCTCGCCGCTACCTGCGTCGCCCTTGAACAGTGGTGATCCATTCTGGATGATTGCCATACGTCCCGTGTCCTTCAATTTCGCTACGCCA
>JAEEGJ010009697.1_pt1 | contig 25558 bp, 19 predicted proteins | sample 8958761 | NCBI WGS metagenome assembly JAEEGJ01 (sample SAMN16246546, study PRJNA631951) | gut metagenome | biome: gut microbiome; feature: rumen; material: RS-attached | host: Bos | place: Iran: Karaj | collected 2018-10 | reverse complement strand
TCATTTCCTCCGCCTCTTTGTTGGCATGGGTGATGATGCGGTCGGCCTCGGCTTTGGCGTAGGCTATAATGCGGTCGGCTTCAGCCTGTGCCTTTTGCACGAGTTCTTCTCCGTCGTGTTTTCCTTTCGACAAGCCCTCGTTGTAAAGCCTGTCGGTCAATGCTTGCAGTTTGTCTTGCATAAAGTTATAGTTTGTTTTTACCTTTCAATTTGCTTCCCTATCCATCCCCTTCTACTTCAAAATATTAAGGTGTGCCCGAAGGGTGGGGGATTCGGGGGGCAAAATTAAGCAATCAAAACAAGAAAACGAAGAGAAATAAAAAATAATATTATTTTTGCAGCAATAAAAAGATGAAACACTTGAAATTGTTTTATAGTATAATTAATGCATAATATTATGAAAAACAAACATTTACTTCTTTTCTTGCTCCTGATTATAGTTGCGCCTTGGACTGCGAAGGCGCAAAAACAAAGCTCACGCAATATATGGGACTTCGTGACATCATTCTCTTGCTCTACTGGACGACAGCATGGCGTGGTGTATGATGGCGAATACATCTATACCAGTGCATGGGGAAAGTCTTCGATGGTGTTGTCGATGTTTTACAAATATGACCTCAATGGCAACCTTATCGAAGAATTCGATATTCCCGAAATTTCCAATTCCGACAATTACCTTCGCGACATGACCTATGATGGACAGTATGTTTATGGCTGCGATGCCCACTCTGGAATAATTTGGTGCGTTGACCTTCGTAACAAGACATTGGTTGGGCAGATTAATACAACTTTTAACGAACTTGGTCACTGCACCTACGACCCTGACTACGATGCCTTTTGGGTAGGTCAAAGGGCCACAGGCAATAGTCCAAACCTCCATCTTGACCTTAAACTCATCGATCGCAGCGGCTCCGTCGTCAAGACTGCAACAGCGCATAACCTCGGTGGGCACTCGGTTCATGGCACTGGTTATTTCACCGATGAGGACGGGGTACATCACATCTACCTGTTTGCCGTAGAAGGCTTCACAGCCCATGTCTTCGACTATAATGCAGATGCCGACAGCTTTGATCCCAACTACATCTTCGATTTTTCCGTCACACCAGGTTGGGGAGCAGCTTGCAGTGCAGGAGGGGCTTTCATCGGCGAATGCAACGGTTCAACTTGTTTCTTCGGCGATGTGGATAAGAGTCCCAATCTCATCGGCATTTATGCCTTAGGCGACTATACTCCCGTTCCTCCCACACCTCCAGAGGGCGACATTTTCTTCGACTTCAACGACGGCATTATGCAATGGACCACCATCGATGCCGATGGGGACGGATACAATTGGGAGGTGCGCCAAAACTGGGGTAATATGGAAAATCCATACAGCGTGACTTCGGCCTCGTATGACGACCTCAATAGCACTATCTTGTATCCCCAAAACTATTTGGTGACACCTTATAAGCTTGACTGTGAAGCAATCAGTTTTATTGCTTGCGCTCAAGATATATCTCATCCTGCCGAGCATTTTGGTGTGGCCGTCTCAACGGAAGGCAACACCAGCTCGGACGACTTCACTATCGTGTGGGAAACCGATATGACCGCTAAAGCCGCTGGCGAATGGCACTACTATGACGTGGACCTCAGGGCTTATCAAGGACAAGACATCTATGTGGCCATTGTCCACTTCGCCTGCTCCAACCAGTTTATGCTGAACATCGATAATGTTATGCTATATAGGACCTATGACCGAGTGATTGAAAACAGCACAAATCTCGTTTCCATCTATCCCAATCCCACCACTGACCGTCTCAGCGTGGCGTGCGAAACCGACATCGAACAGTACATGATTTACGATATGACTGGATCATTGGTATTCTGCCATAAGGCAGGCAATTGCGCTTTCGACATCGATGTGCAAGAGTTGCCTTTCGGCATCTATCTTCTTTCTTTATGTACAAAGGATGGGGTGACGAACAAGCGTTTCGTTAAGAACTAACGAAAGATGCCCATCGGCTCAGAAGCCAATGTGGAACCGGAACATCCAAAGAGGATGTTATGGGGGTAGGTATGTTGTTATGCCGTTCGTTAGGACATACCTATTCCTGAGCCGAAGGGATGGGTAGGAATTGAGCAAATGTAGATCCACTGTTTTAGTGGCTTTTATAGAAATGTGCCAATTTCAGGATGCAATATTGTAATACGATCCCAAAATCTTTGCAAACCACTTGGCTGGAAGGATGCGTTTCAACAAAACGGATAGTTTTTGCTCAAAGGAAGCGACGACATAGCCGTTGCAGGGATTCTTTTTTTGGATGATTTGGTTGATTGTGCGAGCCAAGACAATGGGCTTGAGACCACCGTTCTCATCATGTTCCACTTTCTTGATGGCTGCCTTGTAGGCGGGGTAGGAGAGGAGTGCTTCTTCATTAGTCACTTTCTTCCGGCTACCCGTAAAACCCGTGGCAAAGTCGCCGGGACGAAGCACCACCACTTTGATTCCAAACGATTGGGTCTCCAGCCGCAAGGCTTCACAATAACCTTCAATAGCAAACTTGCTTGCTGAATAGAAGCCTTGGAAAGGCAATCCCATCACGCCGCCGATGCTACTTAGGGCGATGATTTTGCCGCTGTTTTGTTTGCGCATATGGGGCAACACGGCATTCACACAATGTACCAGCCCCATAAAATTGGTGTCCATTTGCAAGCGAATCTCCTCTTCAGTGGCAAACTCGAGCGGTCCCCCAATGCCCATCCCTGCATTGTTGACCAACACGTCGATGTGGCCTTCTTTTTCAACAATTTGGTCGACAGCTTTTTTCACGGCTTCACAGTCGCGCACATCTAATTGGAGGTAGTGTACATTAGGCAAAGGCTCCACTACACGGCGCACTGTGCCATAAACGGAATGACCTTCTTGTGAGAGCAGTCGGGCCGTTTCAAGGCCAAAGCCTGAGGATATGCCAGTGATGAGGACTATGGATTTCACGGAATAAACGGATTTCACAGATTGTCAGTATTACACTAAACCCACCCTGAAAGGGCGGTATTCTTAATCTACCATAGGTCGCGACCTACTGCAGCACCCCGATAGGCAATCAAATCACCCCAATCTCTCTAAAAGCTTTGGTAATCTTGTCGATAGCCTCGTCTACCTGCTCGAAAGTGTGTGTCGCCATCAAGGCGAAACGGATTAGCACATCCTCTTCGGGGACAGCAGGAGCAATGACAGGTGTAACGAAAACGCCATCGTCCAACAGCCTGTTGCACAGCCAGAAAGCCTTCTCCGAATTGCGCACAAACAGGGGAATAATAGGCGTCTCGCTGTGGCCTGTGTCGAAGCCACGGTCTTTGAATTGCTTGCGTGCATAGTTGCTTAAATCCCAAAGATGGTTGATACGCTCAGGTTCGCTTAGCATAATGTCAATGGCTTTGCTCACCGAAGCCACATTCGCGGGTGGCATACTTGCACTGAAAATCAGTGAACGGGCATTGTGTTTCAAGTAGTTGATGATGTCGAAATCGGCGGCGATGAAACCTCCCAACGAGCCAAACGACTTTGAGAAAGTGCCCATAATGAGGTCCACTTTGTCGGTGAGGCCGAAGTGGTCGGCCGTGCCACGTCCCTGATGGCCCAACACTCCCAAAGCATGGGCATCGTCAATCATAATGTCCGCATTGTATTGTTCGGCAAGTTCGACCATACGAGGAAGCGGCACGATGTCGCCTTCCATCGAAAAGATGCCATCGGCCACAATGAGCTTGACGGAGTCGGGGTTGCACAGTTTCAACTTGGCTTCGAGGGCATCCATATCGTTGTGGTTGAACTTCCAAACCTTGCCGAATGAGAGGCGAGCACCTTCGATGATTGAGGCATGGTCAAGGCTGTCCAAAAGCAGGTAGTCGTTGCGGCCACAAAGTGCCGACACCACTCCCAAGTTGACTTGGAAACCCGTGCTAAAGCATACGGCAGCTTCCTTGCCCACCAATTTGGCCAGTTTTTCCTCCAAAGCCATATGGATGTCGAGTGTACCATTCAAAAACCTTGATCCCGAGCAACTTGTGCCGTATTTCTTGATGGCCTCTATGGAAGCTTCCTTCAGACGAGGGTCGTTTGACAAGCCCAAATAGCTATTTGAGCCGAACATCAGCACATCCTTGCCATTGATTTTTACCACTGTGCTTTGTTCAGATTCGATAGGTTTATAGTAGGGATATATGCCTTTGGCTTGAGCCTCTTGGGGAGCTCTATAGCGGGCACATAATTGTTTTAAAAGATTAGTCTTCATCGTTTTACTTAATAGTTTTGGAATAGGTTCTGGCCCTCTTGGTCAGATCGTGTTCGAGATAGCGCCACAAGTTTTGCACGCTTGTATTGTCTTCGAGTTCACGCGTCGACTCGATATATTTGATACCGTTTTTGGTGATGCCTTTCGCGAACTTGTCGAAAATCATGGCATTCACACCTTTATTCTTGTATTTCTCGTCGATGGCGATAAGGAGCAGGTCTATGGTGTCGTTCTGTTTCAGTGCATTCAGCATATACATCCAACCGAAGGGGAAAAGCGAGCCTTTGGCTTTCTGCATCGCTTTGGAAAGCGATGGTAGAGCTGCACCGAAACCTACCACATGATCGTCAGAATCGAGGACGATGGAGACGTAGTCGACGTTGATGTTGGTCACAAACTGCTTCTTGAGGTCTTCACATTGGCCTGGTGAAAGCTCCGAGAAACCATGCAGTTGGGAATAAGCCGAGTGGAGGCAACGGAACACATCATCAAGATAAGGCTCAAGCTCCTTGCGGTTATGGAAGACGGCCTGATGCAGGCTGTTCTTGACAGAGACCAATTGAGCCATACGTTCGTATCGCTCAGGGATGACTTCCGGCACCTTGATGAGATATTCCACATAGTCGGCGTCTTTTTTATAACCCAATTGTGTCAAGTGCTCTTCATAATAAGGTGCATTGTATTTTCCATAGGCTGTAGGCAGCTTGTCGAAGCCTTCCACCAAGACACCCGCCGCATCAAACTCGAGAAACCCCATCGGGCCGTTCATCGTATCCATGCCTTTCTCCTTAGCATAATGCTCAACAGTGTCCAACAATGTTTTGGAGACGTTGTGGTCGTCAATGAAGTCAATCCAGCCGAAGCGGCAAACCTTCTCTTTCTTCTTTTCGTTGTACTTGCGATTGATGATGCCCGCCACGCGCCCCACCACATCTCCTTTCTCATTGTAAGCCAACCAATACTTACCCTCGCACACTTCGAAAGCGTGGTTCTTTTCGGGCGTTAGAGTGTCGCGGTCCATTGACTCAATCTGCGGCACATAGCAGGGATTGTCTTTATAAAGTTGATTCGGAAAATGGACGAAAGCCCTCAAGTCTTTCCTTGTCGTAACTTCTTTTATCTTGGTAATCATCATGCAAAAATACGGTTTTATGAAATTCAAAGACACATTTTATTTGCTTTTTTCGTTTTTTGTCCATATTTTTGGAGCCGAAAACAAACATAAAACATAAATATAAAAATCAACGGATTCTTTACCAAAAACATTAACGCTATGAAAAACAAAGTTTTACCATTGTTGATGCTCTTCTGCTTCGCCTGTTTTGGCGGGGCGAGAGCCACGGTCGTGACGATTGGGACGGGTACCAGCACCGGTCAAAACTCGTTGCCGGTCAAATCGGATTGGAATTATTTCGTAACCCAGCAAATCTTCACTGCTGGGGAAATCGGAACCGATGGAGTCATTAACTCTATCTCTTTCAATTATTACAATGGTGCTGGCCCATTTTCCATGTCCGATATCCAAGTGTATATGAAGCATGTCTCCAAGACGCAGTTCAACAACACTAAAGATATGGTTCAGGTTAGCCCAAGCGACAAAGTGTTTGACGGCACATTCTCAGCTTCAGGGGCTGGCTGGGTGACCGTTAACCTTGATACCCCGTTCATCTACGACGGCAACAACAACCTGCTGATATGCTTTTACACCCCTGTTGCCAATTTCGTGGGTAGTTATGGCAATATGTTCTATTATACGAACACCTATACGAACACCGAAGAAAATATATATTCTAGTATGGCGTTATATTCCAGCAGTTACATTGACTTTACCAATATAGACTATGATTTTGTGGCTTGGGCTAATTATAATTTCCGCGCCAACATCCAAATCGACATCACCCCGATTATGTCCATTCCATTCACTGAGAACTTTACCACATCTTCCCCCCCCGGCAATTGGACCAGATACAGAGGTTGGCTGAACCATATCATGAATGGCACAGCTTCGTTAACCACGTACACGGGAGACCAGGGTTGGCGATTCGGTACCGCCAATGGCGTGTTTAATAACCATGCCCGAATCAACATTTGGAGCAATGTTATCAATTATTGGCTGCTCACACCTATAGTGGCCATGCAAAACAACTGCCAACTTACCTTCGAATTGGCTCTGACCAAGTACTATGGCACCTTGCAGCCCGCCGTTTCGGGAGAGCAGCCCGACGACCGATTCGTCGTCTTGGCCTCGACCGACTATGGCAGCACCTGGACCATCCTCCGCGAATGGAACAACACGGGCTCTTCCTACGTGTATGATAACATTCTTCCCGCGGGGGAAGATGTTGCCATCGACCTTTCCGCTTATCAAGGCACCAACCTCATGATTGCCTTCTATGGTGAGAGTAAGGTAGCAAACAATGGCGACAACAACTTGCATATAGATAATGTGAGCATCGATTATATCCCCACCTGCCAGAAACCCACCAACTTCCATGTGTCGGACATCGCCGAACGTTCCGTCGTCCTCACTTGGGATGCTCCTGCCGACCAAAACCATTGGGAAGTGGGCTACAAGACCGATAGCGATCCGTATTATATGTGGTGGACGGAACCCATAGAGACCCCCTATCTGTTTAGTGGTCATCCCAACAATCCTCTACAGCCTGAAACCCATTATACTGTGAAGATACGTCCTATATGCGGTACCACATACGGAAGCTTTAGCAAAGAGATTGAGTTCACCACGCTTGAAGCCTGCCCAGTGCCCACCAATTTGACCATCACCAACGTTACGCCACATGGCGTTACAGCCGTATTCGAGCCAGGTTCACCGACGCAAACCCTTTGGTCCTTTAATTATACTACTACTAATGTGCCGCCCACCTATGCCAATGGTACAACATTTAGCCATACTATTAACTATCCTGAATATTGGGAGGCGTTCCAATCCAATACCCATTATTATCTTTGGGTTGGCATTAAATGTCCGGAGGATAATAATAACTACCATTGGGGAGAGCCTGCTGAATTCACTACGCCTGAGGCCTGCCCAGCGGTGGATGTGTCGCATGAGGTGGAAATTGAGGATGTACAACCCCATTCTGTATCTTTGAGCTGGGAGGCTTACCAAGGCATGGCTACCCAATGGCAGGTGTATCACAACCTACATCCATATCTACCCAACGACGAAAACTATATCAATGAAGTTGCAGTAGTGACCGATGAACCATACGTCACCATCGATGGCTTGCTCGGCGACTACGACTACCACTTCTGGATCCGCAGCTATTGCGGCGAATGGCATAATGAGCCCGAATGGAGCAGCTGGAGCGACATGATTACTGCTCACACCTTGGTGTCGTGCCCGGCGCCCACCAACTTGGTAGCCCGCACTACAGCCAACTCCGCCACCATCACTTGGACACCTGGCCAACCTGACCAGCACTTATGGACCGTGGAAATCAAGAGCGAAGATTGGGGCGACTATCCGCCTGAATTCGAAGTGGACGTGCCTTACATCACCTTCGATGAAGAATTCCTTGACGGAATGATTGACGATGGCGATTGTTACGAAAAGAGTTTCACTGTCTCCGTTCGTGCCGAATGCGGCGGGGAAGACGGCTCAAGCGAATATGCAGAACTTGAATTCATCGTCACCGACAGACAATTCTTCACCGTGTATGACGGAGAAGATGTCAACAACCGCATCCCTGCTTATATCTTCTTTTTCGACGACTTTACGAAAAGCCAGTTCGTCATCCCCGCCGAGGACTTGACGGAGATGATTGGCACGCCCATCAGCAGCATGACATTCTACACCGAAGACCTTGATACGTATGATTACACTACTCTAAGTCCTGCAAATGTTTTCTTGCTTGAAGTGGATTACACCGAGATTAGCGAATTTGAACCGAGCGGTCAGAACGTTTACACTGGCTATTTCCATATAGAAAAAAGAAATGGGCATTATGAGCTCACAATCAATTTCAGCACGCCCTACATCTACCAAGGTGGCAACCTTTTAGTGGGCGTAGAGAACACCGTTGACAACGGATACAAGAACATTTACTTCTATGGCCAAACGGTCAACGGGGCATCCATTTCTGGCTCAAATGGCAGCAGCACGGGAACCATCCCCGCCGAACAGCAAAACTTCATCCCCAAGACCACCTTTGGATTCCTTCCCACTTGTGAGCCGAAGAGCTTGCCCTACAGCTATGGCTTTGAAGACGACTCTGAACTCGACTGCTGGACGATGCTGGATTGCTATTACGCTTCAGGTATCAGCAGCAATGCCCATTACGAAGGCGGTTATGGCTTCGAGTTCCATTGGAATACCACCCCTCCACAATACCTCATCTCACCTCAGTTTGAGGGAACCACGGGCATGAACGTGTCGTTCTACTACAAGAATTATTCTGACACCTATCCCGAGACTTTCCAAGTGGGTTACTCCACAACTACAAAATCGCCCAATGCCTTCATTTGGGGCGATGAGGTGACCGCCTATGGCCAAACTTGGCATCTTTATGAAGCATTCTACCCCATAGGTACCAAATATGTCGCCGTCAAACTCACTTCAAACGACATGTATTTTCTTTATCTCGATAACTTCAACTTCGAACCTGCCCTTTGTATGGATGAAGACCAGTGTGAGCTCACCTTCACACTCCACGATAGCTGGGGTGATGGTTGGAACGGCGCGGCCATCAATGTGAGGGATGTCGCGACTAACGAGCTTTTGGCCTCAGTGTCGGCACCAAGCCATGGCGGTGGCAACCATGCCTCCATCGACTACTATTCACTCTTCGCTTGCGACGGTCGCGAACTCCGTTTCGAATGGGAGAGTGGCGAATATGATAGTGAATGTGGATATTCTATCGCCGACCTCAATGGAAACATTGTCTTATCTGGTGGTTCAAGTGAGTTGAGTGAACCATTCTATTACACGACGAACTGCACGAAACAGTACATCTTCATTGTCAACGGCAACTGGAACAATGGCGGCAACTGGAATTACGCCGAAGTGCCCGATGAAGGCAGCGACGTCATCATCCGCGCCGATGCCGTCATTCCTGCAGGTTATACTGCATATGCTTATGATGTTGTCCTTGATGGTGGCAGCATCACCATTGAAGATGGCGGCCAACTCTGGCATCGTACGAATGGCCTTGAGGTCACCATGAAGAAAAACATCGTAGGTTACGGCGATACGAACAACCAGAACCACTATTACCTGCTGGCCCACCCATTCAATGAGAACATACCTGTACCTGAAGAAATGAAAGCTTCAGGCTGCGACCTGTATAAGTTCAACGAATTAGAACCGGAAGCCGAATGGCGCAACAACAGGCAAGAACCTATCAACGAGCTACGACAGCTTTCTGGCTATCTTTTTGCCAGCCCCAATGATATGGAGCTGTCGTTCACGGGCAGCACAATGAAATCAGGTTCTTATTATCTCCCCGAAGTGGAGTATTATGAGGATCCAAACAGCAACTTCAACGGATGGGCTCTCTGGGGTAATTTCCTCACCTGCAACATTTATGTCTACACCAAAGACGATGAAGGTGAATATGTACCGATGGATGTCATGGTTTACAACGAAGCGGGTGAAAAGGTGATGCTGTCGGCTGGCCCCATCCCACCGATGAGCGCTTACTTCCTAAAGCTGACGCAGTCGATGACGGTTTATTTCCATTACTATCGTGTCAAACCAGAAGGAGTCATCAATAGCCTTTTTACCGTGAATAGCAATGGCGACCAAGTGCGGTTCTCGCAAGGCAACCTGCAATACATCGGTAGTGCCGGCACGCCTTACTGGAAGTTTGCCGACAACCAGTGGGAGATCCTTGGCGACAATGGCCAAGGCAGTACGAGCCAAAACGTCGATCGCGACCTCTTTGGTTGGGGCACGAGTGGCTACAATCACGGTTCCGTTTGTTACCAACCTTGGAGCACGAGTGATGTTTATGCAGACTATAGGCCCTATGGTAGTACTACTACCAATCTCTATGACGAGACAGGAAAAGCCGAATGGGGCTACAACGCCATCAGCAACGGCGGCAATACGGAGCATCTCGGTTGGCGCACAATGACTCGGTCAGAGTGGGGCTATGTCTTCAACCAACGGACAACGCCCTCAGGCATTCGTTATGCCAAGGCCATTGTGAACGGCGTGAAAGGCATGGTCTTGCTTCCCGATGATTGGAATGCCAGTTATTATAGCCTAAACGCTACAAACACGCCCGATGTCAATTTCACTAGCAACACGATATCTGCTTCACAATGGAGCATTTTGGAGGAGCATGGTGCAGTCTTCCTCCCCGAATCGGGCTGGCGTTCTGGCACTGACTTAAACAATTTAACCAGTTACGGTACCTACTGGTCATCGCAAGAAGGCAACAATACCCATGCAGGTTGCATCAACTTCAATGATACTTACTTTAGCCCAACGGATACTGGTGAGAGGTTTAAAGGTTTTAGCGTACGCCTTGTGTTTCCTACAAGATAGTAGGTATAAAGGCCATAACGGACGCCTTGTTATACCTGTTTGAAATGATTTTTGAATAGTCTTAAAACTAAATGTGAAAAGCCAACCATTTTCCAACCGAAAATGGTTGGCTTTGTTTTTTTTCCTATCTTTGCCCGTTTTTACAAGACAAAAATCCATTCCTATGATAGACATCAAGTTTTTAGTCAAGAACCCCGACGTGGTCAGGGAAAACATCAAGAAGAAATACCAGGATAACAAACTGCCTCTCGTCGATGAGGCCATCAACTTGTACACCCAATATTGCGACTGCCAGCAACGTGCCGACGATCTTCGCTCGCAGCGCAACTCCATCTCCAAAGAGATTGGCATTCTCTTCAAAAACAAAGAAGTAGAGAAGGCTAACGAAATGAAAAAACTCGTTGAAGCCAATGCCCAGGAACTTGAACAGCTCGGCAAGCAACAGACTTCGCTCATGGAGCAACTCACCAAAGTGATGTATGCCATCCCGAACATTATTGCTCCCGAGGTGCCTGTTGGTAAGGACGACACCTTCAACGTGGAGAAAGAACGCTTTGGCGAACCTGTGGTGCCCGATTTCGAGGTGCCTTACCATGCCGACATTATGGCCAAATTCAATGGTCTCGACCTTGACTCGGCTCACCGCGTGGCTGGCAATGGCTTCTATTATCTCATGGGCGACATCGCCCGTCTGCATTCAGCAGTCATCACCTACGCTCGTGACTTCATGATCGACCGTGGCTTCACTTATTGTATCCCGCCTTTCATGGTGCGCAGCGAGATTGTCTCCGGCGTGATGAGTTTCGCCGAAATGGATGCAATGATGTACAAAATCGAAGGCGAAGACCTTTATCTCATCGGCACCAGCGAACACTCGATGATCGGTAAGTTCATCGACCAAATCGTTCCTGAAGAAAGCCTCCCGCTGACCTTGACCAGTTACTCGCCTTGCTTCCGTAAGGAAAAAGGTGCCCATGGTATCGAGGAACGCGGTGTGTATCGTATCCACCAGTTTGAGAAACAGGAGATGGTGGTGCTCTGCAAACAAGAGGATGCCGACTACTGGTACGAGCAAATGTGGAAGAACACCGTTGACCTGTTCCGCTCGATGGACATACCGGTGCGTACGCTGGAATGCTGCTCAGGCGACTTGGCCGACCTGAAGGTGAAGTCCTTGGATGTTGAGGCATGGTCACCGCGCCAGAAGAAGTATTTCGAGGTGGGTAGCTGCTCTTACCTTGGTGATGCTCAGGCACGCCGTCTGAAGATCAGAATCAAGGGAAAGAATGGTAACTATTTTGCTCACACTTTGAACAATACGGTGGTTGCCCCGCCACGCATGTTGATTGCCTTCCTGGAGAATAACCTCCGCGCCGATGGCAGCGTGGCCATCCCGAAAGCCCTGCAACCCTATATGGGCGGAAAAACTGAAATTCGATAATGACTTGTGACAATGACTATGACCGCTTCAATCGTATGTGAAAGCGGTCATTGTCATAGTCATTGGTCATAGTAAAAAAGATAAACTATGGATATATCAATCGTCGTACCGTTGCTGAATGAGGCTGAGTCGTTGCCCGAATTGGAGGCATGGATTCGTCGCGTTATGGACGAACATGGTTTCTCCTACGAAATCGTCTTCGTCGACGATGGCTCCACCGACAATTCTTGGGCTATCATCCAGCAGCTTTCTGAAGCCAATCCGAACGTGAAAGCCCTTCGTTTTAGAAGAAACTATGGTAAATCACCGGCTTTGAATGAAGGCTTTAAGGTGGTGAAAGGCGACGTGGTGATTACCATGGACGCCGACCTTCAAGACAGTCCCGATGAAATCCCCGAGCTTTACAAGATGATTAAGGAGGATGGCTATGATCTCGTATCAGGTTGGAAGAAGGTGCGTTATGACTCAAAGATTGCAAAAAACATACCCTCCAAGTTTTTCAACTGGACTACGCGCAGGATGTCGGGCATCAAGCTACACGACTTCAATTGTGGCTTGAAAGCCTATCGCAATGAAGTGGTGAAGAACATCCAGGTTTACGGCGAGATGCATCGTTACATCCCTGTCATTGCTAAGATGAACGGCTTTACCCACATCGGGGAGAAGGTGGTACACCATCAGAAGCGGAAATATGGCAGCAGCAAGTTTGGCATGAGTCGTTTCATCCGAGGTTATCTCGACCTACTGACCATCAATTTCATCTCGAAGTTCAGCAACCGCCCGATGCATTTCTTCGGCATGTTGGGCTCGATTACTTTCCTTGCTGGATTCATCATCGCGGTGTATCTGGCTTGTTCGCGCTTGTTCTTCCATGTCTATGGTATGACGCGCCGCCCCTTGTTCTATTTCGCACTCTTGGCCATCGTCTTGGGCGTTCAGCTCTTCTCAACGGGTTTCTTGGCCGAGATGATAACTTCAACACAACGCAACAAGCGAGTGTATTCCATTTCGGAGCGTATCAACGCTTAAGCAAAAAAAGACCAACCCTCTATGTCATTCCCTTGGGAATCTATAGAGGGTTGGACTTTTTTGTTTGCAGACAATCAATACAATTCGTCGAAGCCGCCGTCGATGCTTTCGTCGAAACTGTCGCCAAACTCATCGTTGAATTCTTCTTCGTCGAATTCGTCTTCAAACTCGTCAAATGGCGAGTCGTCAGCAAAGTCATTGTTCTCCCAGTCGAAGTCGCGTTCCAGTTTCGACTCGTCAAACTCATCTTCTTCATCGTGACCGCTGATAAAATCGTCAATTTCATCATCGCTCATTTTGTCAAAATTGACATCCAACAGAGCCGAGTCGTTGATGGCACGGTTCATTGACTTCAATTCACGCATCACGGAAGGCGAGACGTAGAACTCATCAATGTTTTCTTCGCAGTATTTCAAGTATTTGGGGTCTTTCTCATACACTTCGGCGATGGTCATGCCTTCATATTTTCCGAAGGTGAAAACAGAATCAATGTCATAGAATTTCATATTATTTTCCTTTCTTTTTTGTCAGTTTATAATGTCTTTTTCAGTCCGCAAATATCATGCATTTTTCTGTTTGTTGCAACAAAAAATCATTTTTTAAACGCAAAAAACACGGCGAGGATGATGAAGATGAACGAAATGATGTGGTTAAGGCGGAAGGTCTCTGTCTTGAACACCGTGATGACAATAATGGTGAAAACTGTTAGTGAGACGGCTTCCTGAATGACTTTCAGCTGGATGAGGTTGAATGGCCCTCCATTGATGACCGAGCCGATGCGGTTAGCGGGAATCATGAAAGAATACTCGAACAAGGCTACACCCCACGACATCAGAATGACAAGGAAGAGCGGCCAATCCTTGGAACTGGGGACGATTTCGAGCAGTTTCAATTGTCCGTACCATGCAAAAGTCATGAAGATATTGGAAACAATGAGCAAAAGGATGGTATAGATACCTTTCATTATATATGAATTTTTAACGGGCTGCAAAAGTACGGGAATTTCTTTCAAGTCCGACATTTATTCCTATTTTTGCACAACCAAATTTTGAACATCATGAATGCAACCATTATACTTGCTGTTTTTGTTTTGTACACTGTCCTTTTGTTTGTGATTTCGCACTTTACGGCACGGAAGTCCGACAACAACGCATTTTTCCGGGGCAACAAAAACTCGCCTTGGTTTGTGGTGGCCTACGGCATGATTGGCGCCTCTTTGTCGGGTGTGACTTTCATGTCGGTGCCAGGGGGGGTGTATACGGGGCAGTTTACCTATATGCCCTTGGTCTTTGGCTATGTGCTTGGCTATGCAGCGATTGCGCTTGTGCTGTTGCCACTATACTACCGACTTAACCTGACTTCCATTTACACCTATTTAAATATGCGTTTCGGGCCGAGGTCGGAAAAGACAGGCGCGGCATTTTTCATCTTGTCACGGCTGTTGGGCTCCGCTTTACGCATGTATCTTGTTGTTTTTGTGCTATATGAGTTCGTCTTCAAGGACTGGGGCATTCCATTTTGGGTGCCGGCGGTCATCTTCATTGCCATTATCCTGCTCTACACCTTCAAAGGTGGCATCAAGACGGTGGTTTGGACGGATACCTTGCAGACGACATTTTTGCTGCTTGCAGCCTTTTTGACGGCTTTCTTCATTTTGCGAAATCTCCACATTTCGTTGGGTGATTTGCTGAAATCGGCCTCCGAAAAAGGCTATACCAAGATGTTTGAGACTGACTGGACACACAATAAGTTTTGGGTGAAGCAGCTGTTGAGCGGTATGTTCATCACCATCACGATGACTGGCCTTGATCAAGATATGATGCAGAAGAACTTGACTTGCAGGAACTTGCGTGATGCCCAAAAGAACGTGATGACATCGAGCCTGTTGTTTGTGGTAGTCAATGCCTTGTTCCTCTGCTTAGGCGCAGCATTGATTTATTACGCTCAAGCTACTGGATTCCAACTCCCTGTCAATGAGGCGGGTGTGGTGGTCAACGACAAGATCTTCCCCTTAGTGGCATTCTCATTGAGCAAGTTTACGGCTGTCGTATTTGTCATTGGCCTCGTTGCGGCAGGCTATTCCAGTGCCGATGGTACTTTGACGGCATTGACGACCACCTTCTGTTTCGATTTCATGCATTTCGACAAGAAACAACTTACGGAAGCGCAAATCACCAAATACCGTAAATGGATTCACGTTGCCTTTGCCATGCTTTACTTGTTGGTTATCATTGCGTTCCGACCTTTCCATAACGAGTCGTTGATTGACAAAGTGTTCGACATAGCGGGTTACACCTACGGACCTCTGTTGGGCTTGTACACGTTTGGATTGTTCGTCAAAGACAGGAAGGTCGTCGATAAAGCAGTGCCATGGATTGCAATTGCTTCACCGGTCATCAGTTATCTCTTGAAGATGTATTCCCCGCAATTGTTTGGAGGCTATAAGATTGGCTTTGAGATATTGATTATCAATGGTTTGTTGACTTTCTTGGCTTTGTTGGCCTTTAGTAAAAAGGAAAAAACAGGCATAAAAACCTTTTGATAAACAAAAAAAGTGTATTTTTGAAAACTGAATCATAAACAATTTGAAAATGAATAGATTTGTCGCTAAAACCGCTTTTGCCCTAATGGCCATCGTTTTGATGATAGGTCAAGTACAGGCACAATTCACAACAACTTTTGCCAAGAACATCAATCCGGGACAGCAAAACGGGCTTTATTACGCTTTGCCTCAGACCATGTTGAAAATCGATTTCGTCATTGAGGAGACTCAACTTGAAAAGGGGCCACTCAGCGACTATGCCCACAATTATTTGGACATGTTGGATCCGGTGGAATATAAGTCTATGGAATATAAACTGTTGGCTGTGAAGATGACAACTGTTGCCACTCCCGATCCCAATGCCTTGTTTTTCGTTACCTTAAACAGCGTGCGCGGTGGAAGCAACATACAGCTTGATATCATGCCCAATGGTATCATTCGGAGTATAGGCATGAGCTCTCTTGGCGGAGAGGAAAAAATCGTTGAATCCCCGGAATTCGTTGAAAACGAAGTGATAGGTGAAGTTGCTACAGATGCAGGTTTTCTTGGGTTGATGTCAGCTGGGAAAACCAATGCGCAATTGGCAAAGGAAGCCGCCGACAAGATTGAGGAAATCCGCAAGGCGAAGTTCTATCTGATTTCGGGTGACGTTGAGATGGCTTCGAATCCTGAAACCTTCAATGCGATGTATCAGAAGCTGGATGCCATGGAAAAGGAATACATGAGTCTGCTCATCGGCAACCGTGTTTCAAAAAAAGTGGTGAGGACGGTATATGTGGTTCCTAATAAGGAAGTTGCTACTCAAACTGTTGCAAAATTCTCTGAAACAGATGGCTTGACGGTGGGAACGGAAGGCTCTGGAAAAATGATTACTGTTCAGACCTTGTCGATGAATACAACTGCGGCTATCAATGCACCAAGCCAGTCGGCTGTGGAATCGATGAATTATGAGAACAAGGTATTCTACCGTGTTCCAGAGATGGCAAATGTGAAAGTGATGCTTGATGGAAAGACTTTGGTCGAAGATAGATTGATTGTCAATCAGTTGGGTGCATTGCTGATGGCGCCAATGCAAAACACCTTGTTGAAGTATGACACGAAGACAGGTCAGATTGTCAATTTGAGACTGTAAAGTTAAGGCACCGCAAGGTGCCTTTCTTGTTATAGGGCTTCCTTGATGCTCACCAATTGCTTCAGCAAGCCTTCGGCCAGGTCGAGACGGAGCATGTTTGCACCGTCGGACTTGGCTTCGGCTGGGTCAGGGTGGGTTTCCATGAAGATGCCGTCGACGCCTGCAGCAATGCCGGCCTTGGCGATAAGGCCGATGAGTTCGGGCCGACCGCCAGTTACACCACTGCTTTGGTTAGGTTGTTGAAGCGAATGAGTCACATCCAAGATGACGGGTACGTCAAACTTTTGCATGGCAGCGATATTGCGATAATCCACCACCAGATCTTGGTAGCCGAACATGGAGCCACGCTCTGTCAACATTACCTTGTCATTGCCCGATTGCCTGACTTTCTCGACCGCAAAGCCCATGGCCTCGCCCGAAAGGAATTGCCCCTTTTTAATGTTGACGGTCTTGCCCGTTTTGGCAGCTGCAACAAGGAGGTCAGTCTGACGGCAGAGAAAAGCAGGGATTTGCAGTATATCCACATATTCGGCGGCCACGGCAGCTTCTTCGGCTGAATGGATGTCGGTCACTACTGGGACTTCAAAGGTTTGGGCAACTTTTTGCAGCACTTTCAATGCTTTTTCGTCACCAATGCCTGTGAATGAGTCTAAACGTGAACGATTGGCTTTGCGGTAGGAGCCTTTGAAAACCAATGGAATATCCAGTTTTTGACAGATGGTTTTCAAGGTCTCGGCGATGAAAAGGGGAGAGGTCTCGTCCTCAATCACGCACGGGCCAGCCAAAAGGAAGAAACGGTCGGGACGGAGGCTTTTCAGGAAGTCGTATTTCGTGTTGTCCATAGTGGATATTTTTTGCAAAGGTAGTATTTTTTGAGCAATCCTTTTAGGATTAGTGTTTTTTAACTCGTTGGCGGAATTAAAGTAGCGCATATTTAATTTGACCAATAGGTTTGTTGTTTGTTTTGTTGATGTATTGTAACACGGTAAACGCGCTGATTTTACCGATGATTCTGGCGAACAGCCCGTCCACGTTCTTGGCGTAGTTGCGGACGAAGAGGAACTGGTCGCAAAGCTGGGAGAAGTTGGTCTCGATACGTTTGCGCACCTTTCGGAATGTGGTTGGAAAAGGCTTGGCGTTCTTCTGGTTGGAGCGCGAAGGGGTCTCGAGGCGGATGTTGGCCGTCTCAAACAGGTCGAGTTGCACCTCTGCGCTGAGGTATCCCTTGTCCCCTATGATGCCGCAGTCGTGGTACTCCAGCTTGATGTCGTTCAGGTAGTTGATGTCATGAACGCTGGCCGCCGTGATGTCGTAGGAGTGGAACACGCCGCTCGTTCCTGTCAGCCCGTGCAGCTTGTAGCCGTAGTAGAACCTCCCCTGCGAAGCGCAGTAGCCGTATGACGGTGCGCGGTCGATGTCGGCGCGTCCCATGGCGCATCGCTTGGAACGGGCTGGCTTGCACACCTCGATGGGCTTCGAGTCGATGATGAAGCAGTCCTCGCCACCGTCGATTTCCTCGGCAATCCTCTTGCGGATTTCCTCGCACAGTCCCGCCGTCAGCTTGCGGCGGTCGTTGTACTGCCTCCTGGATATGAGGTTGGGCATCTCGTCCCCGTATTGGGACAGCCGGTGGAACAGATAGTTCTCGCTGTCGATCCCCAGCGCCTCGGCCGTCAGGCCCAGGGCTATCACCTCGAGGTCCGAGAAGCGGGGGACGACACCGACCCGTGGCACATTGCCGAGAGAATTGACCAGATTTTCTGAATGACGCTTGCAGATGTCAAGAATTTGTCGGAATTTTGCGCAAAAGTTGTACATGTGATTTTCTTGTGATTTACTTTTGATTTCAACCACAAAATTACTGAAAATCAATAATATGTGCAACTTTTTATCCATTTATTTCGCTCTCTTTTCCCTCTTTTCTAATTCCGCCAACGGGTTTTTTTAGTATATTTGCGACATATTGAATTTACAATTGATGTTTATGCAACGATATTCAAATCAGAGAATTGTCTATCTTGATTTGCTACGAGTAATAGCTACTTTCATTGTAATATTCAGACATGTGTGTTCTATTGAATTTTACCATTCCCCTCTTTCTTTAGATTGGTGTATTGCAAGCATCTATAATTTTTTGGTTCCAAAAGCAGCTCCGATATTTGTTATGATTAGTGGGGCATTATTGCTTAATCCATACAAGGAGGTAACATATAGGGATATTCTCAAAAAACGTATTCCTCGCCTCCTTTTGGTGTATGTGTTTTGGGCTTTGTTGTATGTCTTGTATGGCTTTGCTTTGAGAGGCTTTAACGAGTTTACTCTATGGCGATTGTTTAGACGGGCAATTGTGATTCCTTGTGTTCATCTATGGTTTCTGCCAATGCTGATGGGCGTGTATCTTTTAACCCCAGTGCTTCGTAAAATTGCCAAAGATAACAAACTGTTACATTATGTTTTGATAATATGGATAGTTTATGTTTTTGTTAGTTTCTTTCAGTTTGTAGAAGCTTTTCAATTGGTGAGGCATTTCTATTCACTTTTCAACATGAATATCATTGTCGGTTTTTCTGGGTATTTTCTTCTTGGATATTTCCTTTCTCGGCAAGATTTCTCAAAAAGGCAGAGAATTTGGTTTTATCTATTGGGAATAGCAGGAGCTTCAGTTATCATTTTTGCAACTTTTCATATTGCTGTTTCAACAGGAGAAGCAAACGAACGCTATTTCACCAATCTGAGTGTTCAAGTGGTGGCGATGGCAACTGCTCTTTTTGTATTGGTGAAAGAATTGGCTCCAAAGTGTGGAACACAAACATTGAAATTTGTTGATTTTGTGAGGAAAGATTTGTTTGGGATATATTTGACACACATGCTGTGGGTCCCTATTGTTAATACGACCACGTTGCGTCATTGTTGTAGTGAGGTAATAACTTTACCACTAATTGCAATAATAATATTTTTGCTTAGTTTATTCACAACCAAATTGATTCGATTGGTTCCTGGATTAAGGAAAGTGGTAGAATGAGCATCTATTTGTTCTTGAATCTCGGATGATACGTAGTCAAAGTGTCGCGAAGCAACTCGTCGGAAATATGCGTATAGATTTCCGTAGTGCTCACACTGGCATGGCCAAGCATCTGTTGGACAGCAAGCAAGTTGGCACCGCCTTCGAGTAGATGCGTTGCGAAGCTATGCCTAAAAGTGTGTGGACTGATAACTTTATTAATGTCGTTCTTTTCAGCTAGCTCCTTCACGATCAGGAAAACCATTTGTCGAGTGAGTCCTGTCCCTCGGCTGTTCAAGAAAACTGTATCTGTGTATTTAGGCTTCGGTGTGATATGTTGCCTTGCTCCTTCGATGTATTGGTAGAGGATTTTCAAGCTGCTTTCTCCTATGGGCACGAGTCTTTCCTTGCTGCCCTTGCCTAAAATACGCAGGAAACCATCCTCTTTGTAAACATCGCTTATATGTAAGCTGATTAGTTCCGACACTCGCAGGCCGCAGCCGTACATCACCTCTATCATAGCTTTGTTGCGATGACCAGTTGGCTGGCTTAAGTCAATGCTGTCAATCATTTTCTGGATTTCCTCGAAACTTAACACCTCGGGGAGATGCCGTCCCATGGCGGGAGAGGAAATGAGCAGGGTAGGGTCTTTTTCGGTAATTCCCTCTTGGATCAGATAGCGCCAAAAAGACTTGAGTCCCGATAAGATGCGGGATTGTGAGGTAGCGCCAATGTTGAGGTCGAAAAGATAGGCGAAGAAGCTTTCGATGGTATCTTGAGTGATGGTGTGGATGTCGGTTGATGCCTTCTCAGCTTCAAGGTACTGTAGAAACAGGTTGACATCATGGCAATAGGCTTCCACACTGTTGTCGGATAGCGAAAGTTCCAGCCGTAAGTAGTCGGCGAAGTGTTTGATGAGGTTGGGGCTAATATTGACAGGTATTTTGTCCATCGGTTTGTTTTTGCAAAGGTACATAAAATTCTGTCATTGACAATTGGTAGTCTTTGGAGAAATTGTATCTTTGCCGATTAGTAAATCCTATGCGAAATGAAAAAAGAGTTCAACGTCACGGGTAGCTGCAACCCTGAGTGGCATTATATGGTCGATATGGCAAAGCGATTTGAAGCCGTTGAAAACTTGATTGACTCGGGCAAGTATTTCACCATCAATAGGGCGCGGCAGTATGGGAAGACGACCTTGTTGGACATGATTTGGCGAAAAATGTCAAGCAGGTATCTTGTCATTGATACGAGTTTTGAAGGCGTGGGCGACAGTGCGTTTGAAAACGAATCTTCGTTTGCTCGTTTATTCATTTCCTTGGTAAAAACTGTTCTCAAATACAATAATGACGACGACCAATTGCTATTGGTTTTGAATGGCAAAGATCCTTCCAGTATGGACGATTTGTCCAATTTGATAACCGTTTTCTGCCAAGCATCTCCGAAGCCTGTATTGCTGTTGATTGATGAGGTTGATAAAAGCAGCGACAACCAACTTTTCCTGAGTTTTATCGGGATGTTGCGTGAACTTTACCTGCAAAGGACCCGACGTGGCATGAAATCCACTTTTCACAGCGTCGTTTTGGCTGGTGTTTACGATATAAAGAATCTCAAGCTGAAACTGCGTCCCAATGAGGAAAAGAAATATAATTCGCCATGGAACATCGCTGCCGATTTTAATGTCGATATGACCTTTCACCCCGAGGAAATCGCACAGATGCTCGGTGACTATGAGAACGATGTACACACGGGCATGGACATCCAGACCATCAGTGAGGAGATTTACAAATATACTAATGGATACCCTTTTCTTGTAAGCTACATTTGCAAGATAATTGATGAGCAGTTTGAGAAGAATTGGACACCTGAAAGTGTTGTCAGGGCTGTCAAACTGATTGTTCAAGGCGGTAGCACTTTGATGGATGACCTGTCAAAAAATCTTGAACATTATCCGGATTTTCGCGAGTTCATGTTCCAAGTGGCTGTCAACAGCGAGGATTATGCCTACACATTGCTGAACCCGATGGTCAGCATGGGAAACATGTTCTCCTACATTCGAAACAGGAATGGTCGGGTAGCCATCCATAACTTGGTTTTTGAAGAGGCATTATATCTTTATTACACTGTTGATTATAGTATCAAGAACTCTGCAAGGCTGTCACCGTTCATAACGAATTACATTGTGAATGGCAAACTCCACATGGAGCATGTGGTTACGCGGTTCCGTGACCTCATGCGTGAGGAGTATCGTGACAGCACAGTCCCGTTCTTGGAAAGGGAAGGCCGTTTGCTATTCCTCACCTTCCTCAAGCCTATAATTAATGGCACTGGTTTCTACTATGTGGAGCCGCAGACCCGCGACAACCGTCGCATGGACTTGGTGGTAACCTACGATAAGCAGGAGTTCATCGTGGAGCTAAAGATTTGGCGTGGCGACAAGTATGAGAAGAAAGGCCGCGACCAACTTTCCGAATATCTCGCCATTCGCGGCATGGACGAAGGCTACCTTGTCACGTTTGATTTCTCGAAAGACAGGAAGGATGCCGAGCCGCAATGGATTGAGTGGAACGGGAAACGGATTTTCGAGGTGATTATTTAACCAAATAAAAGTTGCGCCCGACACGGATTAGGGAATCAAACCATGAAAAACGCCAAATCAAATCTACTATTTGCGGCAGTTGTGGCATGCATGATGCTCACTGGCTGCTCGAACAACAAAGAAAACAACAATGAACCAGCCACATCCGATGTGGTTTCCTTCGATGAGGTATTGGCAACCCGAAGAAGTGTGCGCAGTTATGATGCCTCGAAAACAATCAGCGAAGCTGAGGTACGCGAGCTGCTTATCGCCACCCAGGAAGCACCTTCTTGGGCCAACCAACAACCTTCAAAATACTATGTGGCCATGACTCCGGAGAAAATTGAGGCGGTGTCGAATCTGGTGGGCGAACGCAACAAGCAGAACATCGCTGGTGCGCCAGTGTTGATTGTCTCCACCTACGAGAAAGGCAAGTCGGGCTTCTTCCGTGGCGAACAGACCAATGAGGTGGGCGACGGCTGGGGCGCCTACGACAATGGCCTCAGCAATGCCTATTTTATCTTGAAGGCCCGCTCCAAAGGCTTCGACACACTCATTATGGGTATGCGTGATTCCGATGCGCTTCGCACACTGTTCAACATACCTGAAAACGAAGCCATTATGGCGGTCATTTCATTAGGCTATAGGTCGGGTGAGCCTCGCCAGCCTGAGCATAGGCCGTTGGGTGAGGTGGCATTGTTTTTCTGACAGGTTAAACTCATAAATACGAAACGGGACGCAAGGCTCAATGTCTCGCGTCCCGTGTCATATTGTCTCGTGTCCTTTTAATCCAAAGTATGGATAACAAGGCCAGAGCGCAGTTTCGGCTCGAACCAAGTGGTCTTGGGAGGCATGATGTTGCCCGTGTCGGCGATGTCGATGATCTGCTTCATGCTCACTGGATAGAGCGCGAAGGCGACCTTCATCTCACCGCTGTCCACACGACGTTTCAGCTCACCGAGGCCACGGATACCGCCAACGAAGTCGATACGCTTGTCGGTGCGGAGATCCTTGATGCCCAGAATCTTGTCTAAGACAAGGTTGCTGAGGATGGTGACGTCCAACACACCGATCGGGTCGCTGTCGTTGTAGGTGCCGGGTTTGGCAGTAAGGCTGTACCACACGCCCTCAATGTACATCGAGAAGTTGTGGAGCTTGTTGGGCTTGTACTCGGTGCTGCACTCGCAGTGGCAGGGGAACTCGCAGTTGCACTTGCCGCCGTCCTTGGTGCAGTCGCACTTGCATTCGATGTCGAAGCTCTCTTGCAGGGCTTTGAAGAAGTCCTTGGTGCTGAGGCCGTTGAGGTCTTTCACGACGCGGTTGTAGTCGATGACATTCAGCTGGTTATCGGGGAAGATGACAGTCATGAAGTAGTTGTACTCTTCCTTGCCAGTGTGGGCAGGATTCTTCTCTTTCTTCTCCTGACCAACGAGGGCTGCTGCAGCGCTACGGTGGTGACCATCAGCGATGTACATGGCCGGAACTTTCTTGTCGAAGAGTTCAACCAAGCGGGCGATGGTGGCCTTGTCGTCGATGATCCAGAAGCGATGGCCGAAGCCGTCTTCCTTGGCGATGAAGTCATAGATGGGCTTCTCAGCAGTGATCTTGCTCACGATGGCGTCGATTTCGGCGACGGCAGGGTAGGCGAAGAACACGGGCTCGACGTTGGCGTTGGTGAGGCGGACGTGCTTCATGCGGTCCTCTTCTTTGTCCTTACGGGTCAGCTCGTGTTTCTTGATGACCTTGTTCACATAGTCTTCGCTATAAGCGCAGGCCACGATGCCATACTGCCAGTGGGCGTTGGCGTCGGTGGGGTTCATGCTTTGGGCGTAGATATAGAGCTTTTCCTCTTGGTCTTGCTTGATCCATCCGAAATCCTTGAAACTGTTGAAGTTCTCAACAACTTTCAGATAGGTTTCGAGGTCGCTGTCCTTGTGGCCTTCGGGCAGGTCGATTTCGGCCTTGGTCACGTGGAGCAGGCTGTAGGGGTTGCCCTCGCATTCCTTGCGTGCCTCTTCGGTGTTCAGCACGTCATAGGGACGGGAGGCGAGTTTCTGGACGATGTCCACACCGGGACGCCATCCTTTGAACGGTTTGATAACTGACATTGTATTAGGTTTTAATTGATAGTTCTTTGTTCGTTTATTGACAGTCAGACTTCTGGGTTATTGACTGAATCATGTTTCTGAAAAGAGATAATCAGCGCGCCAATCATCTTGGTAAGTTCCATCAACTCATTGCGGATGTCGGTCTCTTGTGTTTCGTCAATAAGATGCTGCTTCGAGGCCAAAGTACAGAGCATGACGCATCTGCCTATGTTCGATTTGGCTCTTTGTAAGCAATCGGTGAATTCCACTTTTGAAAGAGAGGAACCATCGATGATATTGGAAGAGATTTGTCCGGCTTCGTTAACGAATTGGTTGATGAGTGCTTTTTGAGCGGCTGTTTGACAGGTGTTACAGAGGGTGAGAATGGCATTGGTGAAATCGACGGACTTGTGATAAATACGAAGTCCTTCAAATTTGAAAAAATTGGTGGGTTTGGTGTTTTCCGGAATCATTATCAGACAATTAAGGAAAAGACACCACAAGACAAGCTTGCGGTGTCTTTCGCTGTTGGTTAATTATTTGTTCACTTGGAAGCGCTTGTTGCCGGTCTTGAAGAAATCGGCGATCTGGTTGGCAGCGGCCAAACCAGCGTTGATGTTAGCTTCTTCGGTCTGTGCACCCATCTTCTTGGGCGTGGCGAAGTAGCGGCCTTCGAAGGCTTTGAACTCGGCGTCGGCATCGGGCATGATGTCGGTGATGTACTTGAGGTCGGTACGCTCGGCCATCAGCTTGAGCAGTTCGGGCTCGTTGATGACTTCCTTGCGGGCGGTGTTGACGAGGATGCCACCTTTGTGCATCTTGTTCACCACAGCGTAGTTGATGCTCTGCTTGGTCTCGGCAGTGGCCGGGATGTGCAGGCTGACCACGTCGCAGGTCTCGAAGAGGGCATCGCGGTTGGCGACGGCGTGAACGCCAGCCTCTTCAATCTTCTCGGCGGGG
>JAEEGJ010009694.1_pt1 | contig 25564 bp, 18 predicted proteins | sample 8958761 | NCBI WGS metagenome assembly JAEEGJ01 (sample SAMN16246546, study PRJNA631951) | gut metagenome | biome: gut microbiome; feature: rumen; material: RS-attached | host: Bos | place: Iran: Karaj | collected 2018-10 | reverse complement strand
GCGGCGGGCGGTCAGGGTCGGCTCGGCACCCACCTTCAGCCAGGCGAGGGCGCGCTCGGAGTTGAGCACGATCGTAGCCGGGTTGGTGTTGGGGTTGTAGGAGCCCAGTTGCTCGATAAAACGACCATCGCGCGGAGAGCGCGAATCCGCCACAACAATGTGGAAGAATGCGAAATTCTTCTTACCGTGGCGCTGTAAACGAATCTTAACAGCCATTGTGAATCTGTTATTAAATAAAAAATTAAACCTAACTCATTCCTACCCGAGGAATGGACGGCAAAGATAGATCAATTTTTTTACTTATGCAACAAGTATTTGAAACCCGGATGGTTGCGGGTGTTGCGCCCGCCCAGCAGCGTGTCGTCCCAGGGGAGACCGCAACGCTTCACGCACCAGCGCAGCGACAGCTGGTCGCGGCGGCTCAGATGCAGGATGCGGTCCCACCAGAGCTCGTCCAGGGCCACGATTCCGGGATCCGCGTGGCGCCGGAAGATCAGGTTGGACTCCATCAGCCCGGCGTGGCGCGGCAGGCCGTGGAAAAACAGGAAGGCCCACACGCGCAGCAGCCCGCACGCCGTCAGGTATTTCATATCGTAACATTTCCGCGCCTCGGCGTAGGTGCAGTCGCGGACGGGATGCGGCACGCCGCTGTACTTCGCTCCTTCCGCCGCCTTCGCCTGCGCCGCCGCGAACAGCGAACCGTCCAGCAGGGCGACATTGCCGTCGATCCAGACGCTGAAGGCGTAGTCCGGCAGCAGCACGTGGGGGTGCGTCTTGGCCCAGCGGGCATCGAGCGTCGCATTGCCCAGCGACACGGGGAGTTCGCGGATCTCCCACGCCCCGATGCGCCCGACGGTCTTTTCCCCCCGCCCCACGAAGCAGATGAAATCGAAGCCGGCATCCAGCACCACCGGCTGCTGCAGCTCGTCGTACGCGCCGACGATGCAGGCATAGACTGCTATCTTTCCCGTGTTCATCGATGCGTTGTCTTGAAGAATTCTCCCAGGCGGAGATCCGCCTCGTCGGGATCGAAGGGGACGAACCCGCCCCAGTGATAGAAGGTGTATTCGCCGAAGAGAATGCGGCCGTCCGGCATCTCATAGAGGTCGATGCGCACCTGCGGGAAATCCCCTGCCAGCGCCTCCGCCAGACGGAGCATCTCTTCGAAATGCGCCGGTTTCGCAGGCGGCACGGCGGCGTTGGGATGTCCGTTGCGGACGTCCAGGTGGCGCCAGGACAGGTCGAAGAAGTCGAAACAGGTCTCCTGGCCGGGGACGTTGCGCCCGGTCGCCACGAAGAGGAATTGCGGCTTGCCGCCGAAACAGAAGATCTTGTAGTCGGCGAGGTCCGCACCCAGATATTCCTCGGCGATGATGCGCGGCGCAACGCCCTTGTAGGCCCATTCGCGGTCGCGGCGCCAGTGCTCGCTCCGCTGGGCGGCGGACAGCTTCGCGCAGGCGGCCTCCCGGTCGAACGAGGCCTTGTCGGCACAGATCACGGTGCTGCCGCTGTCGTGCGTGCATTTCAGCACGAACTGCCGCGGGAGGGCGTCCCAGTCGATTTGCGACGCATCATCCCACACGCCCAGGGTGCGCACCACGTGCCCTTCGCCGATCCGTGCGGCCACATAAGGCTTCACCTCCGCCTTGTCCACCAGCGTGTGATAGAGCGGATTACGGTCGCGCAGTTTCTGCCACTGGAGCTTCTCCGTGAAATGCACCGGTCCCGACAAGGACAGCGGCCGGTCGAAAACGGCGAGGTATTTCGCCTTCAGGAACAGGCGGTCCGGCAGGAAGCGTCCGGTCTTGCGGACCACGAACGCGCGTTCCCCGGAGGTCAGCAGATAGCGCCAGGTATAGATCACGACGGAAAGCCAGCCCAGCAGCGTACCGAAGAGCAGGCGCCAGCCGGGAGCCCAGCCGAAGCCGCGGGCGGCGAGGCAGAACACCATCGAGAAGCAGCTCGTCATCACCAGCAGCAGGAGCAGCCGCAGGAACGGCCGCAGCGGGAAGCCGGTCAGGCGGTGCACCAGGACGATGCGCTCCACCAGTACGGCCAGGTAAACCGCGATGAAGACGACATAGGCCCAGGCGGGTCCGGCTCCCAACTTGAAAACGAGCCAGGCAAGCGGCAGGCCCAGATAGCTGGTCAGGCCGACGATCAGGTAATAGCGCTTCACCTCCCCCGCGGCCAGCACCAGCGTGTGCAGGGAATTGCCCGCCAGGTCCACCAGCAGCCCCACCATCGCGAGGCGCACGAACGCGGCCGCATACGGCGGCACCTTGTCCGGGCCCAGCCACAGGTCCAGCAGCCACTCCGCCTCCCCCAGGATGGGAATGGCGCAGGCCAGGATCACGAGCCAGGCATACTTGGTGCCCTTGCGCACCAGCTCGAAACAGTATTCCTTGTCCCCGGCCGCCCAGGCCTTGGTGATCTGCGGATTGAGGGCGGTCAGGAAATTGGACACGAACTGTTTGATGGTGTTCTCCACCTGCAGGGTCACGCCCCGGGCCGCATTCACGACCACGCCGAAGAACAGATTGACCACCTGGCCGATACCCTGCGTGTTGAACACGTAGCCGCTGGTGCCGAAGAAACTCCAGCCGGCAAAGGCCGTCATTTCGCGCGTCAGCGCGCGGTCGTACACCAGGGCGCCGCGCGTCTCCGGGAAGAAGCGCCGGCAGAAGAGTCCGTAGGCGATCCGCACGAGCAACGCCACCGCCAGCATCAGCACGGCGTAGCTGACCAGCTTGTCGAACGGGGATACGTACAACAGCAAAGCCACGCCCAGCTTGAGCGCCGCCTCGCCGAGGCTGATCACGGCGAAAGCCGACATACGCTCGTGGGCGATGATGGCGGCGTTGTACGGGATGGCCAGCAGTTGCACCACCAGCACGCCGAGGGAGCACTGCAGCACCCAGCGTGCGGCTTCCAGACGCCCGTCGGGAATCACCAGCTTGTGGTTCAGCCACCACAGGCCGGCCGTCTCCACGAGCAGCACCAGCAGCAGCGACAGGCCGATCTGGATGACCACGCCCGTGGAAAAGATGCGCTTGAGCCGCCCGGGATCCCCCTGGCCCAGGCCCACGGCCAGATAGCGGCTGATCGCCGCGGAAATCGCGCTCGTGAGGAAGGTGAACACCGTCACCACGCCGCCCACGACGTTGTACACGCCATAATCCTCCACGCCCAGGGTCCGCATCACCACACGCGAGGTGAACAGCCCGATGAGCAGCAGCATGAACATCCGGAAATACAGCATAAGCGTATTGCGCGCAAGCCGCCTGCTGTTCTCGGAGATCTGTCCTGCCGGAGGGGTCATAAGGAAAGCTTATTTGCGGAAAAGGCCGAACACGGCGGAGCCGGAACCGGACATCGAGGCGTACACGGCGCCTTCGTCATAGAAACGCTTCTTGAGCGCCTCCACCTCCGGATAAAGCGGGAAGACGGAAGCCTCGAAATCGTTGAAGAGCACCTCCGGCCACATCTCCACCGGATAGCGCAGCGCCTCGCGCAGGGACGGCCGGGCGAGGCGGTCGCGCGGGGTGACCCGCGAATAGGCCTCGCTCGTGCTCACGCGCACGCCCTGCGGCACTTCCACCCGGATCTCGTACTCCGCCAGATGCAGGTCGAAATCTTCGAGGATGTCGCCGCGGCCGGTGCCGAGCATCGGGCGGTTGTAGATGAAGAACGGGCAGTCGGAGCCCAGGCAGGCGGCGTAGTCCGCCAGCTGCCAGTCCTCCAGGCCCAGATGGAACATCTCGGTGAGTGCCATCAGGGTGAATGCGGCGTCGGCCGAGCCGCCGCCCAGGCCGGCGCCCACGGCACTGCGCTTCGTGAGGCGAATCTCCACCGGAGGCAGGTCGAAGTCGGAGCGGAGCAGCTGGTAGGCGCGTATGGTCAGGTCGTCGTCCCAGGTCACGTTGTCCGAACTGACGAAACGCTCTTCGTCCGCCGGGACGATCTCCAGGATGTCCGTCATCCCGAAATACGGGACGAACAGGGTCTCGATATCGTGATAGCCGTCGGGCCGCTTGCGCAGCACGCTCAGGCCGAGGTTGATCTTGACGTTAGGATAGACCAGCATGGATTTCTTGGATTAGCTCCTCCGGCAGGCGGCTGAGCACCGGGGCCAGGAAGGCGATCATCTGCAGACGCCTGGCCTCGGCCTCGGGAATGCCGCGGGAGCGGAGGTAGAACAGTTCATCGGGATTGAGATATCCGGTCGTGGCGCCGTGCGAACACTGCACGTCGTCGGCGTAGATCTCGAGTTGGGGCCGGGATTCCACCCGGGCGGTGTCGGAGAGCAGCAGGGTGTGGTTCTCCTGGTAGGCCTGCGTCTGCTGTGCGTCCCGCGCCACGTAGATGAGGCCGTCGAAGGCGGCGTCGGCCTGTCCGCCGACGATGCCCTTGAAAAGCTGGCGGGAGCGGCAGCCGGGCGCGGCGTGCTTCACCAGCACCCGCAGGTCCACGTGCTCCGCATCGGGGCAAAGATACACGCCGGCGAGGTCCAGCGAGGCGCCGGGGCCGACGAGGTCCACTTCCAGCGGGATGCGCAGGTCCGTGCCGGGCAGCATCACCAGGGTCAGCTGGAGCTCCTCCCCGGCTTCGAGCCGGAGATACTGCGGCACGCTGTCGCGCCCGAAAACATAGACCCTGCTATCCATCGATGCCTTCGTAGCCTTTTTCTTCAATGAGGTCCACCAGTTCGCGCCCGCCCGTCCGGACGATGCGCCCGTCCTTGAGGACGTGGACCACGTCCGGGACGATATATTCCAGCAGGCGCTGGTAATGCGTGATCACGATGGCGGCCGTCTGCGGCGTGCGGAGGCGGTTCACCCCCTCCGCCACGATGCGCAGCGCATCCACGTCGAGGCCGGAATCCGTCTCGTCGAGGATGCTGAGCGTAGGCTCCAGCATCGCCATCTGGAAAATCTCGTTGCGTTTCTTCTCGCCGCCGGAGAAGCCCACGTTGACTTCCCGCCTGGCGAATTCACCCTTCATCTGCAGCATCCCCATCTTGTCCTTGAGGAGCTTGAGGAATTCGGCGGGCGACAGCTCCGGCAGCCCCTGCGCCTTGCGCCGGGCGGCCACCGCCGCCTTCATAAAGTTGGTGATGCTCACCCCGGGGATCTCCACCGGATACTGGAAACTCATGAACAGCCCCGCCCAGGAGCGCTCCTCCGGGCTCATCGCCAGCAGGTCGCGCCCGTCGAAGGACACGCTGCCTTCGGTCACGGTGAAGCTCGGGCGGCCCGACAGGACGCCGCCGAGCGTGCTCTTGCCGGCCCCGTTGGGTCCCATCACGGCGTGTACCTCCCCGCGTCGGACCTGCAGGTCGACGCCCTTGAGGATCTGCTTGCCCTCCACGCCGGCGTGGAGGTTCCGGATATCCAGTAAAATGTCGTTATTCATTCTTGTTGTAAAGCTTTTTCCACGAGATGAGGGACCAGATGCCGTTGGCGAGGTACAGGGCGCTCACGACGGGCATCAGGTACAGGCCGGAACTGACGTACAGGGCGATGTTGGCGGCGTTGACCACCAGCCACACGATCCAGCACTCCCAGCACTTCCGGGCGCTGAGGTACTGCGCCAGCAGGGTGAACATCAGCAGGTAGGAGTCCAGCCAGGGGGACGGGTCCGCCTGGAAGACGTTGGGCCACTTGACGGGCAGCCAGTCCAGGCACATCGCCCAGGAGGCGCCGAGCACGCACACGATCAGCAGGATCCCCGGCCACTGCTCCTTCGTGATGCGGCCCACCTTGAGGCGGTTCGCATCCGAGGCGCTGCGCTCCTCTTCCTTCGGGTGCGTCCAGTGCCAGTGGCCGAAGGCGTTGATCGCGAACGACACCGGCTGGAGCAGCATCGCGCTGTAGAGGTGCTGGCGCCAGAACAGGATGAACAGGAAGATGTTGTAGGCGTAGCCCACCCAGAAATTATACTTGGAGTTCCGTCCCGCGAGAAACACGCAGGACAGACCCAGTATGGCCGATATGATCTCTACCCAGCTCATCCGACGGCGCCTTCAAGGGATACGGACAAGAGCTTCTGCGCCTCCACGGCGAATTCCATCGGGAGGCGGGACAGGACCTCGCGGGCGTAGCCGCCCACGATGAGCGCGACGGCGTCCTCGGGGGCGATGCCGCGCTGGTTGCAATAGAAGAGCTGATCCTCGCTGATCTTGGAGGTCGTGGCTTCGTGCTCCACGATCGCCTTGGGGTTGCGGCTGCGGATCACCGGGAAGGTGTGCGCGCCGCACAGGCTGCCGATCAGCAGCGAGTCGCACTGCGAATAGTTGCGGGCGCCCTCCGCCGCGGGCCCCATCTGCACGAGACCGCGGTAGCTGTTTTCGCTGTGGCCGGCGGAGATGCCCTTCGAGACCACCCGGCTGCGCGTGCCGCGGCCCAGGTGGATCATCTTGGTGCCGGTGTCGGCCTGCTGCCAGTGGTTCGTCATCGCCACGCTGTAGAATTCCGACGTGGAATAATCCCCCTTCAGGATGGTGCTCGGGTATTTCCAGGTCACGGCGGAGCCGGTCTCCACCTGGGTCCAGCTCAGGTGGGAGCCGCTGCCCTTGCAGATGCCGCGCTTGGTCACGAGGTTGAGGATGCCGCCGCGGCCCTGGGCGTCGCCCGGGTACCAGTTCTGCACGGTGCTGTATTTGACGTCGGCGTCCTTCTCCACCACGATCTCCACCACGGCGGCGTGCAGCTGGTTCTCGTCGCGCATCGGGGCGGTGCAGCCCTCCATATAGCTGACCGAGGAGCCCTCGTCGGCGACGATCAGCGTGCGCTCGAACTGCCCCGTGCCGGAGGCGTTGATCCGGAAGTAGCTGGACAGGTCCATCGGGCATTTCACCCCCTTGGGGATGTAGCAGAAGGAACCGTCGGAGAAGACCGCGGAGTTGAGTGCGGCGTAGTAGTTATCCCCCACGGGGACGACCGAAGCGAGGTACTTGCGCACCAGGTCGGGATGCTCGCGGACCGCTTCGGAGAAGGAGCAGAAGATGATGCCCTTCTCGGCGAGGGTCTTGCGGAAGGTCGTGGTCACGCTCACGGAGTCGAACACGGCGTCCACCGCCACCTCGCTCTTCGGCTTCACGCCGGCGAGCACTTCGCGTTCGTGCAGGGGGATGCCGAGCTTGTCGAAAGTCTCCATCAGGGCCGGGTCGATCTCGTTCGGCCGGTCCTCGGCCCGCTTGGGCGCCGCCCAGTAGATGATGTCCTGGAAGTCGATGCGCGGCAGCTTGAGGTGCCCCCAGTACGGGGGGCGCATCCGCTGCCAGCGCCGGAAGGCGCCGAGGCGGAACTCCAGCAGCCAGTCCGGCTCTTCCTTCTTCGCGGAGATCAGGCGGATGATGTCTTCGTTGAGGCCCTTGGGAACGAATTCCTGGGCTACTTCGGTCACGAAGCCGTCCTTGTACTCCTGCGCGGAAATATCTTTGAGCAAGTCGTCCATTGAAATGACAAAGATAAGGTTTTTGTTGTATCTTCGCGAATAAAAATGGCCCCCGCGACAAAATATTTGATCGTCATCTGCGCGTATCTGGCCGCCGTGATCGGCGTCAGCTGGATCCTGTCGCGGCGTTCGCGCGGGAGCGCCGATTTCTTCCGCGGCGGGCGGAAATCGCCCTGGTGGGTCGTGGCCGTCGCGATGGTCAGCACCTCCATCTCCGGGATCACTTTCGTGTCCGTGCCGGGTATGGTCGCCGCCTCGCAGTGGGCCTACCTCCAGATGGCCGTGGGCTTCGTGGCCGGCTATGCCGTGATCGCCTACGTGCTGCTGCCGCTCTATTACAGACTGAACCTCAACAGCCTCTACGGCTACCTGGAAGGCCGTTTCGGGCGCTGGAGCCACCGTACCGGGGCGGGCTTCTTCCTGCTCTCCAAGATCCTCATCTGCGGGGTGCGGATGTACCTCACCGCCATCGTGCTGCAGCTGATCGTCTTCGAGCCCCTGGGCATCCCCTTCTGGGTCAACGTGGCCGCCACGATGCTCTGCGTGTGGCTCTACACCTTCCGCGGAGGCGTGCGCACCCTCGTCTGGACGGATATGATCCAGACCGTGGCGCTGATCACCGTGGTGGTGCTGTGCCTCGTGCAGATCGGGCGGGCGATGGGACTGGACTTCGGGGGGATGTGCGGCAGCATCCGCGACAGCGGGATGGCGCGCATCTGGTTCTTCGACGACTGGGCCGACACGCGCCTGTTCTGGAAGCAGTTCGCCGCCGGTATGCTGACCACCGTCGCGATGACCGGAATGGACCAGGATATGATGCAGAAGAATCTGTCCTGCAAGACTTTGCGGGAGAGCCAGCGCAATATGATGAGCTACGGGGCCGCCTTCATCCCGGTGAACCTGCTCTTCCTCGCCCTCGGCGTGCTGCTGTATCAGTTCGCCGCGGCCCGCGGCCTGTCCGTGGCGAAGCCGGACGACCTCTTCCCCACCGTCGCCTGCGGCACGGACGCCGCCGGGCAGGCCTTGATGCCGCCCGTCGTGGGGCTGCTCTTCGCCCTCGGGCTCACCGCCTCGGCTTTCAGCAGCTCCGGCTCGGCGCTGACGGCGCTGACCACCACCTTCACCGTGGATTTCCTGCACGCGGACAAGCGGCAGGACGAGGCCGGACTGCGCCGCACGCGCCGTCTCGTACACGCCGGCGCCGCCGTCGTGATGGGTTTCGTGATCCTGGGCTTCCGCGCCATCGGAGACGGCAGCGTGATCGATGCGATCTACACCGTCGCCGGCTACACCTACGGCCCGCTGCTGGGCCTGTTCTTCTTCGGAATTCTCACCAGACGCCGCGTGCGCGACGGCTGGGTGCCGCTGATCTGCGCCCTTTCGCCCGTCGTCTGCTACGTGCTGTCAGCCAACAGCGCCGCCTGGTTCGGCGGCTACAAGATCGGGTTCGAACTCCTGCTCTACAACGCCCTGATCACCTGGACCGGACTGTGGCTGAGCGGCATCGGCCTGCCGGGCACGGTAAAGGCCTCCAGCGTGCCCGGGAAGTTATAATATTCGTTCCCAGGCACGGAAACCCCCTCCAACGTGCCCGGCAATCGGAAATCTTCGTATATTTGGGGAAACTAATGACGCCTTCCATGAAACGTTTCCTCTTCCTTTCCCTGCTGGTTTCGGAGGTGCTGTGCGGATGCGCAGGTCCTGGGGCCGGCGACACCTTGCGCAAGATCCCGGTCGGCCTGCAGCTATACAGCGTCCGGACGGACCTGGAGCAGGATTTCTACGGCACCCTCCGGAAAGTCCGCGACATGGGCTATGCCGGGGTCGAATTCTACGGCGAGTACTACGGGCACACCCCCGTGGAAGTCAAGGCCATGTGCACGGAGCTCGGCCTGATCCCCTTCTCCAACCACGTCCCCTTCCAGCAGATGATGGACGACCTGGACCGGGTGATCGAGGAGAACACCGTCCTGGGCGTGCAGTACATCGTGTTCCCGTACATGGACAAGCCCAGCCGCCCCGGGGTGGATCCGGAACGGTTCAAGGCCACGGTCGCACGCATCGGGGAGATCGGCGCGAAGGTCCGGCAGGCCGGCTTCCAGCTTCTTTACCACAACCATGACTTCGAATTCGTCAAGCTGCCCGACGGCACCGTCGGACACGACTACATCTTCTCCGCCAATGCGCCGGAGAACGTCCAGGTCGAGTTGGATGTCTGCTGGTCCGACTTCGCCGGCTTCCCGGCGCCGGAGCTGCTCCGCAAATACGACGGCCGCGTGCCGGTGGTCCACCTCAAGGATTATTTCCTGAACGGGGAGCTCAGCAGCGACCCCTACGCCCTGATCGGCATCTCCTCCGAGAACGCCACGCAGGACGCCGGCAAATTCGAGTTCCGTCCCCTCGGCGAAGGCGGCATGGACATGCGCGGCGTGCTGCAGGCGGCCTCCGACTGCGGTGCGCGCTGGCTCTGCGTGGAGCAGGATGAGCCGACGGCACAGGCCGCCGACCGCTTCGAAGGGCCGCGCAGGAGCGCGGAATGGCTCCGTAAACTGGGTTTGATCTAGACGCCTATGAGCAAGGGAATCGGCTTTATCGGCTGCGGCAAGATCGCCCAGGTCCGGCACATCCCGGAGTTCTCCCGGAACCCGGGTGCAACCATCATCGGATACTTCAACCCCACCCGCTCGCGGGCGGAAGATATGGCCGCCCGCTACGGCGGCAAGGTTTATGACGACATCGCCTCGATGCTGGACGACCCGCGGATCGACGCCGTGGTGATCAGCCTGGCGAACAAGGTGCACGCGGAAGTCACGATCCAGGCGCTGCGCGCCGGCAAGGACGTCCTCTGCGAGAAGCCGATGGCGACGACCGTCGAAGACTGCGAGGCGATGGTCCGCGAGGCGGAGAAAGCGGGACGCCTGCTGCTGATCGCGCAGAACCAGCGGCTCACCCAGGCCCACCGCGCGGCGCGGAAGATGATCGCCGAGGGCGCCGTCGGGGAGGTGCTGACCTTCCGCACGACCTTCGGTCATTCCGGCCCCGAGAACTGGAGCATCAACCCCGGCAAGGGGACCTGGTTCTTCAGCCGGGACGCGGCCGTGATGGGCGTGATGGCCGACCTGGGCATCCACAAGACGGACCTGATCCAGTACCTGCTGGGGCGCCCCGTGACGGGCGTCTCCGCCCTGCTCGCCACCCTGGACAAGACCGGGGAGGACGGGAAGCCGATCGGCGTGGACGACAACGCCCTGTGCCTCTTCCGGATGGCGGGAGGCGTCGTCGGCACGATGACGGCCAGCTGGACCTACTACGGCGCGGAGGACAATTCCACCATCATCTACGGCACCGAAGGGATCCTGCGCATCTACGACGACCCCGCCTGCGCCCTGCAGTGGATACGGCGGGACGGCACGGTGGAGCGCCTCGACGTGGAGCCCATCCAGACCAACGACAACCAGACCGCCTCAGGCGTCGCCGACGCCTTCGTGGAAGCGCTGGACACGCGCGACGAAGGACTGATGTCGGCACGGCGCGTGCTGCCCGCGATGCGGGCGGTGTTCGCGGCGATCCGCAGCAGCGAAGAAGGACGCTTCGTCGCCATTCCGGAATAAAGGAGCCGGCCCTCGGGCCGGCTCCCATTGCACTAACCAATCTTCATTCCAACCAATCGGATTATTTCCAGCTGGTGAAGAGGGCGGAGGTGGCGTCCCATCCCGCTTTCTGGGTCAGCACGCCGTTGGACAGGCTGATCTCGGTCTGCGGATACGGGCGGAAGCCGTAGGTGGCCTCGTAGCGGGCGCGATAGCCCGAACCCTGGTCCTTCATCACGGTCTCGACGCCGTTGTTGTAGATCTTCTGGCCCAGCTGGCTCTCGAGGGCGGCGATGCAGTAAGCCTTGCCGTAGCGGCGCATGTCACCCCAGCGCAGGGCCTCGAAGGCGAGCTCGTGGCGGCGCTCCTCGCGGAGGGCTTCCACGCTGTACGGGATCTGATCCAGCTTCGCACGGACGCGGATGGCGTTCATACCGTCCATCCCGTTGTAGATCACCTTGCCGTTGGTCAGCTCGGCGTGCATGAGGAGGATCTCCGCGAAGCGCATCAGGGTGAAGTCCGTCGTGCACTTCTTGCGGCCCAGGTCCTTGTCGGCGCCATAGTAGAGCGACGAGGAGGTGAATTCGAAGATGTACTTGTCGTTGATGTAGCAGGCGATGGCCTGGCTCTTCTTCTGCCAGAGCAGGGACTCCTCCATCTGGCTCTCCGCACCGATCTGGTAGGCACCGGAGGCCAGCGCGTCGGGCGCCTCGTCCGCCACGCTCCAGATGGAGCCCATCCGGCGGATGTCACCCTCGTCCCAGGTATTCCAAAGATCCGGGTTGACGGTGGCGAAGCCGTAGCCGCGGTCCATCGGGAACACCGGCTTGTAGTCGCCGCTGTCGAAGGTGCGCAGGCCGCAGTACATATTCAGGTAGTTGTACTTGTGGCTGGACTTCGCGGCGTTGATGTGGAACATCTGCTCGGGGTTGTGGGCATCGACGTACCAGGACAGGCCCGCGTCCTTGAGGTCCTGCACGAAAGGATAGTCGTTCTGGGTGACGGCGTTGCTGTAGGTCCAGTTGAGACGGAAGTCGGGCAGCAGTTCATAGCCGGAGTTCTGGATGCAGTCCTCGAGCTTGCTGATGACGTAGTCCTTGCTCACGGTCTCGCCGGAGAGCTCGTTGGTCTCGAGGTTCATCAGCGGGAGGGTCGTGATGCTCTGGCCGTTCTTGTCGCTGTAGAAGCCGGTGTAGAAGAGGTACACGCGGGCCAGCAGGCCTTCGGCGACCCAGCGGTTCACGTGGCCGCGGCCGGTCAGGATCTGGCCGTACGGCGTGGAAGGCATAATCTCGCAGGCCTCCTTGAGGCTGGCGGCGATGAAGCCGTAGATCTCCTCGACCGAGGCGAGCGCGGGGTACTCGGCGGCGTCGCCGACGCTTTCGGGGACTGTGGTCACCAGCGGGACGATCTCGAACATCTGGGTAAGCTCGAAATAGAACCAGGAGCGGAGGATGTAGGCCTCGCCGAGCAGCTGGTTGCGCAGGTCTTCGTCCTGCACCTTGTCGAGCGCGGAGATGGCCATGTTCGCACGGCCGATACCGTTGTAGCAGTTGGTCCAGACTTCGCCCTGGGCGTCGATGTCGTTGTACATCAGGTGGTCCCAGGCCTGGGCCTCGGCGTCATCCATGCCACCGCCGCCGTACTGGTCGTCGGAGCAGAGGTTCGCCTGCATGATATAGCTGGTGCCGGCGTAGTCGCGCAGGTCCAGGTTGAGCGTGGAGTAGATACCGGTCACGAGCTGCATGGCGTCCTCCTCGGAAGCCGGGAAGTTGCTCGTGTTGCGTTCGGTGTAGCTGACCGTGTCCAGGAATTTCTCGCAAGAAGCGAAAACCAGCAGGGTCGACGCAATGGCGAAAAGCCGTATGATAGTCTTTTTCATAATGCGCTAGAATTGAATGTTGACACCGATGAGGAAGGTCCTCGGGGACGGGTAGAAGCCCACGTCGATACCGGACACCCAGTCATGGTCCGTACCCTTGCCCATTTCAGGGTCCATTCCGGAGTACTTGGTGAGCGTCAGGAGGTTCTGGGCTGCGAAGTAGAGGCGGCACTTGCTGATGTACTTCATATTCACCAGACGGCGGAAGTCGTAGCCGAGGGTGACGTTGGAGATCTTGAAGTAGTCGCCGTTCTCGATGTAGATGTCGGAGATGTTCTGCCAGTTGCGGTTGCTGCCGTAGGTCAGTCTCGGGAGGCGGTTCGAGGTGCCCTCGCCCTGCCAGGTCTGGAAGACGTCCGTGGTGAAGTTGTCGCGCTGGCTGTCGGCGAACGAACGGTAGGACTTGGCGATCTGCTGGCCGAAGGCACCGTAGCCGGAGAGGCTGAAGTCGAAGCCCTTCCAGGACAGCCAGAAGTTCAGACCGGCGGTGAAGTCGGGGTTCGGGTCGCCGATCATCGTGCGGTCGTCCTCGGAGATGACGCCGTCGCCGTTGACGTCGACGAAGATCAGGTCGCCGGGCACCACGTCGTCGTATTTCGCTGCCGTGGCGTCGATCTGGGCCTGGTTCTGGAAGACACCGGCGGTCTTGTAGCCGTAGAAGTAGCCGATCGGATAGCCGACCTGGGCGCGGTACATCTCGGTCGTACCCTCGGACAGGATGTCCTCGGCGCCGTGGATGATGCCCTCGGCGTTGCCGATACGGGTGACGATGTTCTTGTTGTACGCACCGTTCACGTTGATGCCGTAGGTGAAGTCGCCCGTGTTCTTGCTCCAGTCGATGGCGAGCTCGACACCGGCGTTGCGGATGTCGCCGCCGTTGATGTAAGGAGGATTCAGACCGTACACGGAAGCGATGGGGGCGTCGACCAGCCAGTCGCGGGTGTCCTTGATGTAACCGTCGATGGAGACGCCGAGGCGGGAATTGAAGAAGCGGGCGTCCAGACCGAGGTCGAGCTGCTGGGAGGTCTCCCAGCTCACGTCCGGGTTGGCGAGCACGTCGCCCACGGCGCCGGTCGAGAACACGTCCTCGGAATCGAAGGCGTAGGAAGCGCCCGTGTCCAGCACGATCGTGGAAAGATACTGGAAGTTGGAGATGCTGGCGTTACCGTTCTGGCCCCAGCTGGCGCGGAGCTTCAGGAAGCTCAGCCAGTCCCGGGTCTCGGCCATCCACGGCTCGGAGGAGATCACCCAGCCTGCGGAGGCGGAGGGGAAGACACCCCAGCGGTGACCGCGGGCGAAGTTGGAGGAACCGTCGGCGCGGACCGTCGCGGAGAACATATACTTGCCGTCGTAGTTGTAGTTCACACGGCCGAAGAAGGAAGCGAGGGCGCCTTTGCTCCGGGGAGCGCCGGACACGGAAATTTCGTTCAGGGCCGTAGGCTTGGTGTTGGACAGGTAGGCGCGCTCCCAGTCGTTCGGGAAAATGGAATTGTAGCCCGTACCCTTGACGGAAGAGCCCATACCCCACTTCTCGATGGACTGGCCGGCCACGACGTCGAAGTTGTGGCGGTCGTTCAGCGAGAAGGAATAGGACACGGTGTTCTCCCAGGTGATACGCTGGTTGACGTTCTGGCTCTGGCTCACGTAGTCGAAGTCGTTGAAGGTCTTCGGGCTGATGGCGTAGACCATATTGTAGGAACGGGAGGTGCTCGCGGACATCACATAGCCGAACTGGGTCTTGAACTTGAGGTTCTTGATCGGCTGCAGCTCGGCGAAGGCGCTGGCCTGCAGGGTGTAGCTGGAGCTCTCGTTCAAGCCGCGGGACGTGTAGTAGTCCAGGGCGAGCGGGTGTGCCGAGCTGGTGCTCGTGTCGAAGGTCCAGCCTTCGGCGGAACGGACGGCCTGGTCGTAGAAGCCGGTCACGTTCCCTTTGTCATCATAGGTATAAGCCGGAAGTAACGGGGTCGCACGGAGAATGTTGTGCACGGAGTTCCAGTAGATGTCGACGTCGTCCGCGATACCGCTGTTCGTGCTGTGGTTGAAGTTCAGGGTCTGGCCGATGCGCAGGATGTCGAGATGCTCGTTCTTGATCACGACGTTGTCCGTGTTGACACGGAAGGTGTAGCGCTGGAAGTCGGCGTTCACGGGGTCGATCTTGTTGTAGCCCAGCAGACCTTCCTGCGAGGTGTAGGACAGACCGATGGCGTACTTGTGGTCGGTGGTGCCGCCGGTGACGTTGATCGCGTGGTTCATCGTCGGGGCGGCCTTGTTGTAGGCTTCCTCCATCCAGTCGGTACCCGTCCAGGAACCGTTCTTGATGGACTGGTAGAGATTGGCAGGCAGGACCTTGGCCCAGTCGGTCTGGGCGATGCCCTCGTTCTTGTACATCAGGTCGAGGGCGGCCATATACTCCTGCGCGTTGCAGAGGTTCGGCATCTTGGAGATGAACTGCCAGCCGTAGTAGCCGTCGTAGGAGACGATGGCGCGGCCTTCCTTGCCCTGCTTCGTGGTCACGAGGATGACGCCGTTGGCGGCACGCGCACCGTAGATGGCGGCCGAGGCGGCATCCTTGAGGACGTCGATGGACTCGATGTCGGCGGGGTTCAGGGCGTTGAGGCTGCCGCCCGCCACGCCGTCGATGACGTAGAGCGGATCGGCGTCGCCGATGGTGCCCATACCGCGGATGTTGACCTTGAAGCCCTCGCCCGGCTGGCCGGAGGCCTGCGTGATGGTCACGCCGGGGCTCTGGCTCTGGAGGGCGCCGAGCGCGGTGGTCGTGCTGAGCCGGGTCAGGTCATTGCCTTTCACCTGGATCGTGGATCCGGTGATGAGTTTCTTCTGTTGGACGCCGTAACCGATGACGACTGCCTCGGAGAGCTGGTCCAGATCAGGATAGAGGGTGATGTCCACATTGCTGCGGCCGCCCACGGCGATCTCCGCGGAGATGTAGCCGAGGCTTTCCACGGAGAGGGTGCCGCCGGCGGGAGACTCCACCGCATAATGGCCGTCGGCGTCGGAGGTCGTCCAGGCGCCGGTACCCTTGACAACGACGGACGCGAAGGGGACGGGGTCCCCGTTGGAGCCGTCGGTGATCGTTCCCTTGACAGTCAGGTTCTGGGCATTGACGCTCAATGCAGCCAGTCCCGACAGCAGGAAAAGGAGAAGTTTGTTGGCTTTCATAAGGTTATGTTTGATGTTAAAAAGGTGTATTTCAGTGGTTCGTGGTGCAAAAATACCCTACTTCACCCGATCGGTGAAGCCACTTTTGCGTATTTATATACCCGATTTGCGTCCCGTCGGCTACTTCATGAGCCTTCGGATGATATTGGAGACTTCAGCGTTCTCGTGAACGCCCGTGAAGGCCTCTGCGCCAGGGCCGTAAGCATACACGGGGACGAGGATTCCGTTGTGTCCCTTGGTGGAGAAATGGACCTTGACCGTACGCTCCGGCAGGCTGCCGTCGATGAGCGTCAGGCCGCCGGTGGCGTGGTCCGCCGTGACCACGACGAGCGTGTGCCCGTCCTGCTCGGCCCACTTCAGGACCTTGCCGACGGTGCGGTCGAAGTCGAAGAGTTCTTCGGCCATATAGCCGACTTTCTGCCGATGGCCCCAGTCGTCTATGCTGGAACCTTCGATCATAAGGAAGAAGCCTTTCTTGTTGTCCAGGAGCTCGATCGCCTTCATCGCGCAGTCCTCGAGCACCGGGCCGCGGTCCAGCGAGGGCTCCATCTCGAGCGGGGCGAAGAGGCCGAGCACGCGACCCTCCCTCACCCTGTTGAGGTCTTCGCGCGTGTCCACGAAGGTGTAGCCGCGGTCCACCATCTCCTGGACGAGGTCGCGGCCGTCCTCGCGGCCCTGCCAGAACTGCCTGCCGCCGCCGGCGAGGAAGTCCACGCCGCTGTCCACGTACTGCGCGGCGTTGGCTTCCTCCTCGTCACGGTCGAGGGAGTGGCCCACGAAGTCGAGCGGCGTCGCGTCGTTGATGCGGCAGGTCACGGCCACGCCCGTCTTCATCCCCTTCTGCTGCGCACGGTGCAGCAGGGAGGGAACCGGATTGCCCTCGGGGTCCACGCCCATATAATAATATTTGGTTTTGACTCCCGTGGCCAGGGCGGATCCGCCGGCGCAGGAATCCGTGATGAGCCGGTCCACGGCATAAGTGCGGGAGAAGCCCGTGTAGGGCATCTGCTCCATATTGAGGCTGCCGCCGTTGAGCACCCAGCCGCAGCTGACCTGCTCCACGCCCATCCCGTCGCCTATCATCACGATGACGTTCTTGATCTTCTTGCCTTTCGGCTGCGTCACCGTCACGGTTTGGTAAGGCTCGACGACCGTGTACTGGTCGTCCTCGCGGAACTGGTCGTTGGCGTACTTGGACCGGTTGCGGGAGATGTCCTGCTCCTCGTCGGTCTGCGCGAATGCGCCGGCGGCGCAGCCCAGCGCCAGGAAAAGGATAAAGAAAGCTTTTCTCATAAAAGTTATCTGGAAAGGGTGAAATGGATGTCCTGTGCATCGGCGCGGCAGGTGACTTTCCTGGTCTGGCCGGGCAGCAGCGGGAAGAAATTGTCGCTCCAGACGGCCGGGACGACCAGTTCGCCCGCGTCGTCCAGGGCCTTGAGGACGTTCATATAGGCGATGACGGAGGACTTGTTGGACAGGGTCACGGTCCACTCGCCGTCACCGCCCTCGACGCTCATCTGCACGTCGGCGCCCTCCTGCGCGAAGACGAAGCGCAGGTCGGCATAGCGGCTGATCGGGGTGATGTACCAGTTGGTCTTGTCCCAGACGTACTCGTTGTCCTTCGCCGGCAGGCAGTAGAAGTTGTCCGCGACGGTCGTGCCGTCGGCGGTCGTCAGCGACAGCGCCACGAAATGCGGGCGGCCGTCGAAGCGGCGGAGGTCGAAGACCGGCAGGCTCGCGCGGTAGTCCAGGCGCAGCTCTTTGCTGTCCCCGCCCAGCAGGCGGGACTGCTCGTCATAGACGAGGTAATTCGCCCTGAGCGTGACCGCCTCCGGGTTTTCGCTGACCGCATAGACCTTGCGGTCGGCGTAGTTGAACATCAGCTGCATCGGCTCGCAGGCCTTCTTCGTGCCGTAGTAGCCGGCCGTCGGGACGCCGTACCAGTCGTAGAGCTGCCAGTACATCGACGGCCAGGCGGAGTTCAGCATCCACTGGACGATGCCGGTGCTGCGCGGCATCCGCACGCGGAACGCCTCGAACATACCGCGGGTGCCGTCGTAGTCCACGGCGTGGGCCTTGCGGACGAAGTCCTCGAAGTCCGCCGCCGCGCCGTACTGCGCGGAAATGATCTCGTCCAGCTGTTTCGGCGAATTCATCGCCGAGGAGGATGCGGTGCAATGGTAGTCCCAGCTGTCGGACAGCGGCCAGAGGGCCTCCTCCGGAATCATCCGGCGCAGGGACTCGGCCTGCGGCATATTGGCGCCGATGCCCGTCTCGGTGTTGAAGCCGAAGGCGCCGCCGGCCTGCGTGTCGCGGTACCAGTAGTCCGCGCCCACGTATTCGTACGGGCCTTCCATCTTGGTGCCCGACCAGCCGGCAAGGCTCTCCAGGTTCTTCGCCGAACACACATAGGGACGGTAGTCTTCCTTCCCGAAAATGTCAAGATAGCGCTTCTCCAGGTCCGGATTCGGAATGCGGTCGCTGCCCGTAAGCCAGGCGATGACAGCAGGATGGTTGTGCAGCCGCACCACCTGGTCGTGGAAATACGCTGCCGCGAGGTCCTCGACCTCCCGGCCGTTGATGCAGCCGAAATGGCCCACTTCCGGAAGGCCGCAATAATCCTCCCACTCCCACTGGCAGCTGAAGCCCACGAGGGCCAGCAGGCCCTCCCGGTCGCACAGGTCATAGACCGTGTCGTCCTTGCCCCAGATGTTCTCGAAGCGGATGAGGTTGAGATTCATATCCTTGACATACGCCACCTGCCGCCGGATGCTCTCCGGCGTGTCGCGCAGGAAGATGTCGTCGGTCCAGCCGGCGCCCTTCAGGAGGATGTCGCGGCCGTTGAGGGTGAACTGGCGGTAGTTTTCCGCCGTCAGGCGGCTGGTGATCTTGCGCACGCCGAATTCGACCTCCCTGCGGTCGGAGAGCGCGCCGTCCACCTCCGCCCGGGCTTCCAGGGCGTACAGTTCGGGCTTGCCGAGGTCATAGCTCCACCACACGCGGGGGTCCGTCAGGTGCAGCAGGGGCAGCTCCGCCGGGGTCAGGCAGAACGTCCGCGTCTGTCCGGCCTCCAGGGCGAAGGGGACACCGGCCTCTCCGGCGTCCTGCAGGTTCAGGTCCAGGGTCCCTTCCACGGGATGTGCCTCGCGGTTGCGCAGCGTCACGCGGACTTCGAGGTCCGCCTGTGCGAGCGTCTGCACGTCCAGGTCCGGAATCACGAACACGTCCTCGATGCTCACGGCGCCGCTGGCGTGCAGCGTGACCGGACGGACGATGCCCATACTCTCGTCGAGCGGGCGGGGATTCCAGTCCACGAAGCCGATGTTGAGGTCGCCGCTCTGCGCGCGGCGCAGTTTCACCTCCAGGGTGTTGCGCCCCCGCAGCAGGTCCCCGACCTCATAGGTCCGACGGCGGAAGACGCCGAAGGTGGTGTCGGACGAGGCGATCTGCGTGCCGTTCAGGAAGATGTCGGCGTAGTAGCCCAGGCCGTCGAAGACCAGCTCGAAATGCTGCCCGGCGGCGGGCTTCGCCGCAAAGCTCGTGCGGTAGGTCCAGACTTCGTCGAAGGGGGCCTTGTCCACCGCGGCATAGGCGCGGCCGTCCAGCAGGCCGTCTCCGAAATACCCGGCGTCGGACAGGGCGCCGGCCACCGTCGAGGGCACCGTGGCGCTCCACTGCTCCGCACTGCCCGCACGGGAAAGCTGCCAGCCCTCCTCCAGGGTCAGGCGGTCGCCGCAGGGGAGCGGCGCAGGCCGCGTGCAGGCGAAAGCCGCCGCGGCGAGAAGAATCAGAAAGATCCGGTTTTTGTTCATAGTCGTCAAATCAGGGATGCGCCGACGAGGGGGATGTCATCGCCGGTACAGACGTCGATCTGGAGCCGTTCCAGACTCTTGCGGTAAGGAAAATCCCGCTTCAGGCGCGCCTCCATCGACTGCCGGAAGAGCGGGTAATTATAGGCTACGCCACCGCCGAAGGCGATGTGGCTGGGGTCGTAAGCGAACATAACCGTGCAGAGCAGGTCGCCCAGGCGCTTGCCCAGGTCCGTGAACAGGGCCGTCGCCCGGGGATCCCCGTCGCGCGCGGCCTGTGAGGCCGACAGGCTGTCCCAGCCGGTCCCGGCGAAGAACTGCTTGCTGCAGTAGCTCTCGAGCGTCGCGCCGCGGTACGGGAGGCTGCCCAGCTCGCCCGCCCCGCAGTTCGCACCGACGAAGAGCCGGCCGCGGTCCACGATGCCCATCCCCACGCCGGTGCCGAGGGTGATCACGACGAGCACTTCGGGCTTCGCGTCCTCAGGATAGCCCTGATAGACGCCCATCGCGTAGCAGTTAGCATCGTTGTTGACCGCCACAGGCAGGTGGAAGCGCTCCTCGAGATAATCCTTGAGCGGCACCTCCGTCCAGGAGGGAATGTTGACGGTGTCATAGACGATGCCCCGGTTGACATCCACGACGGAGGGCACGCCGATGCCGATCTTCTCCGTGTCCGGCGTCAGCATCGCCGAAATCTGTTCCGAGAGGATGTCCAGGGTCTGCTGCAGGTCCGCTTCCCGGGGGAACCACGGCGTGCTCACGCGCCGTACGATCTGCCCGTCCCGGACCTGGCCCAGGACGAGATTGGTCCCTCCGACATCGATTCCAAGTGTCATCATGTGATCGTGTTTTTTGCAAAAGTATGGATTAGATCTGCAAGATAAATACAAATTTGCGTATTTCAGTACACAATTTGCGTCATTGTGTTTCGGCGGTTCACTTTTTTTCACATCTTTGTATCGAGATACAAACCCACTGATTGTGAACACGAAAAGCTTTTTCTCCTTTATTATCGCGTGCGCGTTTTGTGCTGCCTGCACCCAACCTTGCGTCATCAACTGGACCGAAGGCGAGACAGACCCCGAGACCGGAAAAGCCCTCCATACCCTGACCATCCAGAACCCGCCCGCCGGGACGGACTGGACCATCTGGTTCAGCCAGTTCCGCACCCCGGTCACGATGGCCCCGGACGCCCCCGGCTCCATCGACCACATCAGCGGGACGCTGTACCGCGTGGTGCCGGCCAGGCACCGCGGCAAGACGATGACGTTGCGCTATGAGGCGCGTCCCCTCGTCAACCGGTGCCGCGCCCCGGAGGGCTTCTACCTCCAGCGCAGCGGCGGCAAGCCCGAGGCCGTCGAGACCTCCTACGATTTCCTGCCCGCCGAGCCCGTCCACACCTTCGACTACACGGCCGTGCCGACGAGCCCGTACGATATGATTCCCCGCCTGAAGCGGGTCCAGCCCCGCAAAGGGCAGACCGATCCCGCCGCCGAGCCGAAGGTGGACTTCGTCAAGGGGCAGGCCCCGGGCTGGTACCGCCTCACCCTGGACGGCGGCATCCGCATCGAGGCGGCCGACGAGGACGGCGCCTACTACGCCGGCGTCACCCTGGACAACATCCGGCGCAACGCGAAAGGCGGCACCGTGGGCAGCGCCACCGTCACGGACTGGCCGGACCTGCCGTACCGCGGGCTGATGCTGGACGTGAGCCGTAATTTCACGAAGAAAGACGACCTGCTGAAGCTGCTGGACATCCTCTCGCACTACAAGGTGAACTTCCTGCACCTGCACTTCGGCGACGACGAGGGCTGGCGCATCCAGATCGACGCCCTGCCGGAGCTGACGGAATACGGCGCCTACCGCTGCCTGCCCGAACTGCAGGCGGACGGCACCATCCTGGAGCCCGACGGCCTGCAGCCCACCTACTGCGTCGCCCCCGACCGCGACACGCCTTCGCCGGGCAGCGGCTTCTACACCCACGCGGACTTCGTGGAGATCCTCCGCTACGCCTGGGAGCGCCACATCCGCATCATCCCGGAATTCGACACGCCGGGCCACGCCCGCGCGGAAGTCAAGGCGATGGAGGTGCGCGCGGAGCGTACCGGCGACGCCAGCTGCCTGCTCTCCGAGCCGGAGGACGTTTCCGAATACGAGTCCGTGCAGGACTATACCGACAACGTGATGAACGTCGCGCTGCCGTCCACGTATAAATTCTTCGAGACGGTGTTCGACGCATTCATCGCCTTGTACGCCGAGGCCGGCGTGCCGCTGGACGCCATCCACGTCGGCGGCGACGAGGTGCCGGAGGGCGCCTGGACGGGCTCCCCGGCCTGCCGCGCCCTGATGGAGGCCAACGGCAGGACCGACATCGGCTGGCTGAAGGACTACTTCACCAACCGCGTGCTGGACATCGCCGAGGCGCGCGGCATCAAGCTCGCCGGCTGGCAGGACGTCGCCCAGGACCTCGAGCCCGCCACCCTGGAGCGCCTCAGGCGCAACCTCGCCTTCACCAACCTCTGGACCGTCTCCCACGGGCAGGACGTGCTGCCCTACGAATTCGCCAACGACGGCATCCCCGTCATCATCTCCAGCGCCCCCAACTGCTATATGGACTTCGCCTACAACTACGGCAAGCTCGAACGCGGGCACTCCTGGGGCGGCTTCGTGGACGAACGCCGCAGCTTCAGCCTGCAGCCCTTCGATATGTACCGCTCGGTCCGCTGGGACGACTATGGCGGGATCGTGGACCTGAGCCGTTCCGGCGAAGGGAAACCCGCCCTCAAGCCCGCCGGCCGCAGCCTCATCCTCGGCGTCGAGGGACACCTCTGGGCCGAGACCCTGCGCTGTTTCGACCACGTGACCTACTACTATTTCCCGAAGGCGCTGGGGCTCTTCGAGCGCGGCTGGAACGCCACCCCGGCCTGGGCGGGCACCACCGTCGCGGACGACCCGGCCTTCACCGCGGACTTCGACCGCTTCTTCAGCATCGTCGTGAGCCACGAATATCCCTACTTCGAAGAGCGGGGCATCGCCTACCACCGCCACCAGTAACGTCCCGACCGGCTATGCTCAGACTGCTCTTCATCTCGGACTTCACCGAATCCTTCCCCGGCAAGCTGCTCCAGGGGATCGTGAACTACTCCCGCCGCAAGGAGCAGTGGGCCGTGTGCCGTATGCCGCCCGCCTACAAACAGCGCATCGGCATCCCCGGCGTCGTCAAGTGGGCGAAGGACTGGGGCGCCGACGCCGTGATCGGGCAGTTCGAGGAGACGGACGACGTGAAGCTCTTCGAGAAGAACGGCATCGTCGTGGTGGCGCAGGACTTCAAAAAGCGCTTCACCACCATCCCCAACATCACCGCCGACTACATCGGCACCGGACGGATGGCCGCCCGCTACTTCATCGACCGCGGCTTCCGCAACTACGGCTTCTTCGGCTTCAACGACGTGTGCTGGTCCGACGAGCGCTGCGAGGGCTTCCGCCGGGAGGTGGAGGCCGCCGGCTTCGGCGACTCTTTCTACGCCTACAACCTGCAGGACATAGACCACCTGTGGTACTACGAACGCGACCGTATGCGCAAATGGCTCTACTCCATCCCCAAACCCATCGCCATCATGGCCTGCGACGACAACCAGGGCAACAACCTGATCGAGGCCTGCCACACCGCCGGGATCAAGATCCCCTCGGAAATCTCCGTGATGGGCGTGGACAACGACGAACTGCTCTGCAACCTGGGGAGTACCACCCTGACCAGCATCTACGTGGACATCGAGGAGGGCGGCTGGAAGACGGCCGAGCTGATCGAGCGGCGCGTCGCCGACCCGCACGCCCCGCGCGAGGACGTCGTCCTGCGGCCGGTCAAGGTCGTGAGCCGCATCTCCACGGCCGCCTTCGCCACCACCGACGTCCAGATCCAGAAGGCGGTGCAGTTCATTCACCAGAACTACCAGAAGAAGATCAACGTCAAGGACGTGATGGGCGAGGTGGCCCTGTCGCGGCGGCTGCTCGAGCGGCGCTTCAAGTCCGTGACCGGGCAGACCCTCTACCAATACATCTCCGATCTGAAGATCAAGCGTTTCGCCGAGCTGCTCCTGGACACGGACGAGCAGGTGGTGGGCATCGCGCTGTCCCTGGGAGAGAACGACACCAAGAGCATCTCCCGCCGTTTCAAGCAAATCTACGGCTGCTCGCCCAACGAATTCCGCGAGCGGCACCAACAGAAAAAAACCGGATTATGAAAAGGATTCTTCTCTCCCTGGCCCTGCTGCTGGTGGCTTCCCTCTGCATCCAGGCGCAGCAATTTGACGTCCTGCAGGACTTGCAGGACTTTCCCGGATACCTGGACGGCACGGACTATCTCTGTCCGACCGGACCACAGGACATCGCGCCCGCACCCAAGGGCTACAAACCCTTCTATATCAGCCACTACGGCCGCCACGGCGCACGCTATGCCTGGCAGAGCGACATGTACGAGCGGCTCAACAACGTCTTCTCCGCCGCCGCGGAGCAGGGCAACCTCACCGGCTTGGGCGCCTCGTTCAAGGAGCGCTTCGACGGGCTGTATCCGTCGGTGCGCTACCGCGTGGGCGACCTCTCCCGCAAGGGCTGGCAGCAACAGCAGGAGCTGGCCGCCCGGATGTATGCCAATTTCCCCAAGGTCTTCGGGAAGGATGCGAAGGTGCGCGCCTGGACCTCCACCTCCACCCGCTGCATCATGACGATGTCCTCCTTCTGCCTCGGACTGAAGGCGCAGGACCCGAAACTCGACATTTTCGAGAACTTCGGCGTCAGTTTCCTGCCGGCCATCCTGCCGCAGGACCGCAGCAACCCCTTCCGCGACGAGAATTTCCGCCGCACGCCCCTCAGCTTCAGCGAGACCTGGGAGCAGTATATCGAGCGCACGGTGGACTACCGCGCCATCCTCTCGCGCCTCTTCAAGGACCGTGACAAGGCCCTGCCGGCGGCGGAGCAGTGGGACTTCGTCTCCTACCTGTACTTCTTCGCCGCGGGTATGGGCAGCCTGGACACCGACCTCGTCTTTACGGACATCTTCACCCCGGAGGAGCGCATCGCCTTGTGGAAGATCGACGACTTCCAGTTCTACGCCAACGCCTGGCCCACGCACCTGGGCTACAAGCCCATCGTGGACGATATCATCGCAAAGGCCGATGAACGCATCGCCAAGGGCGAAAAGGGCGCCGACCTGCGTTTCGGCCACGACTATACCTTCCTGCCCCTGCTGATGACCCTCGGCGTGAAAGGCTTCGACCACGATGTCACCGACCCCGACGAGATCCCGTTCTGGTGCCAGCTGCACGAAGTGCCGATGGGTGCCAACCTCCACTTCGTCTTCTATCGCAGCCCGCGCAGTCCGAAGATCCTCTTCCGGGTCCTCCTCAACGGCCGGGACACCTGGCTGCCCCTGAAAACGGAAATCGCCCCGTACTATGACTGGGACGATTTCAAGAAGGCTTTCGCCGGAGACTAGGCCGGACCTGGTCAGGCGTCTCCTTCCGCCGCTTCCACCGCCTTGAAATAGCGGTAGCTGTTGACTTTCACCTCGCCGATGGCCGCTTCGTCGCAGACGATGATGCCGGCGGGGTGGTTCTGCATCGCGCTGACGGTGTTGTAGTGGGACAGCG
>JAEEGJ010009693.1_pt1 | contig 25565 bp, 13 predicted proteins | sample 8958761 | NCBI WGS metagenome assembly JAEEGJ01 (sample SAMN16246546, study PRJNA631951) | gut metagenome | biome: gut microbiome; feature: rumen; material: RS-attached | host: Bos | place: Iran: Karaj | collected 2018-10 | reverse complement strand
GTTTGCTGATGTAGGTCAGTTGGGTGGATATGTGGTGTCGTGTAATCATCTCCTGCGAAAGGAAGGGCGTGACAACCCTACTATTGGCTTGCTGATATGCAAGGAGAAAGACCGCATACAGGCACAATATGCTTTAGAGTCAAGCAGTCAGCCATTAGGCATTTCCGAGTATGACCTTGAGAAATTCTATCCAGAGAAAGTGGAAGGCACCATCCCGACCATTGAAGAGATAGAACGACAACTGGAACGCAGGATGGAAGAAGAAAAGGAGGATGGAGATGAGTAAGGTGAAATGGGTAAGACTTAGCGAGGTGATTTCTGTATTTGACAAAAGAAATACAGAAGGAAGAGCTTTACCTGTATATGGTATCAATAAGGATAACGAGTTTATGCCAACCGTTGCAAATCTTGAGGGTGTTGATACTAGTAAATATAAAGTTCTAACCAAAGGAGTGTTTGCCTTTAATGGTATGCATGTAGGGCGAGACATTGCTATTCCTATTGGTAAATACGACTTTGATTCAGATGCTTTGATTTCACCCGCTTATACGACATTTAAGATAAATGACAATCAAAGCCTGTTGGTTGAATATTTCGAGGTTATTATCAGGGTAGATGAGTTTGATAGGCTTGCATGGTTTTATTGTGATTCCAGCATCAGAGGTGGTCTTGACTGGAAGCGATTTCTTGATATTGAAATTCCTCTCCCTTCTCTTTCCGAACAGCAGAAGGTGGTGAATGCCTGGAAGGCATTTAGGGAAATCAAGGAGCAGAATGAAGCGAAAGCAGCTCCATTGATGCAACTCTGCCAAAGCTATATCCAGGAGTTAAAACATAAATATCCTGCACAAGAGATTGGGCCGTATATTGAGGAATCAGATAAGAGAAATACTGCTGGGGATTATGGAGAAGAATCTGTTAGAGGCCTGGCAACCTCTAAAGGTATGATAGATACAAAAGCGAAACTTACTGGCGTGTCTTTGTCTTCATATAAGTTAGTTTGTCCTGATGAGATTGCTTTCGTTCCTGATACCTCACGACGTGGTGATAAAATGAGTCTTGGCTTGAATGAAACAGAAGAATCGTTTCTTGTTTCATCAATTTCTTGTGTCTTTGGCGTAAAAGACAAAGAGAAGCTACTTCCTGCATTCTTGTATCTTTGGTTTTGTAGACCAGAGTTTGATAGATACGCAAGATTCAACTCATGGGGAAGTGCTCGTGAAGCATTTTCATTTGATGACATGAAACGAACAGAAGTGCCTCTTCCTCCTCTCGAAGTTCAGCGTGCAATTGTAAACATCTACAAGTGTGCCAATGAAGCCAAGCAAATAGCAGCAGAAGCAGATAGACTCTCACGAGAAGTCTGCCCAGCGTTGTTACAACATGTAATTCATAGTTGATTATGGCAAACAAAGGAAAATATTACGAAAGTCAGTTTGAGGAGGCTACCATAGAGCTGTTGCAAGATGCTCAATGGCAGTACACCTTTGGCGATGAGCTGCATCGTAAGTTCACAGACCCTCTGATTGAGGAGGATTTGCGAACATTCCTCAATGCTCAATATGTCAAGAAAGGACTGACAGAGGCAGAGATGGATAATGTAGTGGCAAACCTCAGGAATGTTGGTGGGCAGAACGACTACTATGCCTGTCAGAATGCGTTTCTGCTGTATCGTGATGGCTATGACTTCACATATAGCGACAATCGTGGTACTCCTTTCCGTATGGAGTATATCGACTTTGAGCATCCTAATCGTAATATATTCCGTTGTGTCAATCAGTTTGTGATGGAACAAGGTCAGGAGAATCGCCGCCCTGACATTCTGCTCTTTGTGAATGGTATTCCTGTCTGCATCATAGAACTGAAGAATCCCACAAAAGCTAACGCAACCATAAGGGATGCGCACACCCAGATATGCACTCGCTATATGAGGGATATCCCATCACTGCTCCGCTATTGTGCGCTTGCTGTAATCAGTGATGGCGCAAAGAATGCACTTGGCACTCCTTTCACTCCATTTGAATTCTTCTACGAATGGAAGAAGGTGGAGAATGAGGACAAGGCTGGCAAGGGGCTTGACACCTTGCGAACTCTTGTAAAGGGAGCCTTATCGCCAACAAGACTTTTGGAAGTTTTACGTGATTACGTCTATTTCCCAGACCCCTCGAAAGAAGATGATACGACAGAGATAGTTTGTCGCTATCCACAATTCTTTGCCACAAGAAAGCTGAGAGACCATATACTGGCACACCTTCGTAGTGTGGGAGGAGATGGTAAGGGTGGTACCTATTTTGGTGCCACGGGTTGTGGAAAGACCTATACTATGCTATTCCTGGCACGCCAATTAGCACTTCGCTGCAAAACACAATTGGGTAGTCCTACAATCCTGATTATTGTTGATCGTGAGGATTTGGAAACCCAAAGTGGCAAGCTGTTTGGACGTTCAAAGCGATTCCTTGAAGATGAAGCCGTTAAGGTTTTTGAGAGCCGCCAAGAGTTGGCTACAGAGATGATATTGCGTAAGTCTGGAGGTGTGTATATCACTACCATACAGAAGTTTGCAGAGTCAACAGGACTATTGACAGAACGCAGTAATGTTATATGTATGAGCGATGAAGCTCATAGAACACAGAACAATCTTGGCACACACTTGGTTATCAATGATGGCACAAAGAACAAGAATAGCGAGGCGCTTGTCAATGACGAGAAGATAGGTGCTAAGGTGACTTATGGCTTTGCAAAGTATCTTCGTGATGCGCTGCCAAACGCTACTTATGTAGGATTTACAGGTACACCTATTGACGAAACTGTTCATGTGTTTGGTCAGGTGGTCGACCAATACACCATGCAAGAGTCAGAAGCTGATGGCATTACTGTTCCTATCAAGTATGACCCACGCTTGGCTCGTGTATTTATGAATAAGGAACAGGCAGAGAAGGTGGAAGCCTACTACCGTATGTGTGCTGACGAAGGCGCTACTCCAGAAGATATTGCCAAGAGTAAGACAGCTATGGCAAGCATGCAGACGATCATAGGTGATGATGACGTACTGGAGCGTGTGGCTAAGGATATCATCGCAGACTACATCAAGCGTACAGAAGGTATAGATCGTCTGCAGAAGGCTATGATTACCTGTATAGATCGCCCTACTGCATTCAAACTCTATAAGAAGATGCGTGATCAGATGCCTGTCTGGTTTGAGAAGAAGAAGGCTCTCAATGAGTTGACACTGACTGCGGATGAGAAGGAAAAGCTGAACGATGTGGCATTTGTAAACATGGTAATGACCACAGATAAGGATGATGAGAAGGAACTCTATCAGCTTTTAGGTGGTGGGGCCAGCAAGGAACATCGTAAGTTCTTAGATACAGAATTCAAGTCTGAGAAGTCAAACTTCCGCATTGCCATTGTGGTGGATATGTGGGTGACCGGTTTTGATGTGCCCAGCCTCACGCTGCTCTATAATGACAAACCTCTCTCGAAGCATACGCTGATACAAACAATATCCCGCGTGAATCGTAAGTTCAAGGATAAGGAATATGGCTTTGTCATCGACTATATCGGAATCCGTGAGGAGATGAAGAAGGCCATGAAGAAATATGGTAGTGAGGCAACACCTGGCGAAGATCTGGAAGTGGCTCATAACATTTTGAAGAACGAATTGAAGCTTGTGCAGGAGATGCTGACAAAATTGGACTTCATGCCTTTCTTTGGTGATGACGACTTAATCCGTCTACAGTTCTTGCAGGAGGCTGCAGAATACATCTTGGCTAATAGCGTTGAGAAGAAGGGCGAAATATCGTTCTTGAAGCGGTTCAAGGAGCATATTAAGCGTCTTCGTTCTGCTTTCAACATCTGTAGTCCTGCAGGTGTGCTCTCTGAAAAGGAGGTGATGTGGAGTCAGTGCATGATGGGCATCTGTTCTTATGTCATGAAGATGACTGCTACAGAGCATGATGTGGAGAGCATGAATAAGAACGTGGAGAAGATGGTGAGGGAAGCTGTTTTGGCCAGTGGTGTAGAGAAACTGTTTAATGATGGAGATGAAGAAAACATCTTTGGAGATCCTTTCCTGCAAGAGATAGAAGAAGTGAAGATGCCTTACACCAAGTTCCAACTGCTTTGTCAATTAGTAGCAAAAGCTATTAGGGCCTATAAAAAGACTAACAAGATACAGGCAGAGAAGTTCGAGGCAATGCTTGAAAAGGTCATCGATGATTATAATACCCGCGACAATCTTACCTTTACCAATGAGGTAGCCCAGGGAGTTGTTGATGGAGTTGTGAATATCGTTGACGATAAGATAAGCACTCTGACGGGGAGACTGGCAAAGATCCTTGAAGACCTGAAGGTCGATAGTGAGAAATTCAAGGAGCTGGGTATTACCTTTGAGGAAAAGGCTTTCTTTGACGTTCTGACTGAAGTTAGGGATACTCATAAGTTTGAATATCCTGATGACCGTTGCATTGAGTTGGCTAAGAAGATCAAGTTATTGATTGACGATACCGCTGTTTATGCAGATTGGCTGAATAATACCAACCTGAGGAACAAACTGGCATCGCGTCTCACAATGCTTATCTTTAAGGAAGGCTATCCACCAGAATGGGATGAAGAGGTGTTCAAGAAGGTGTTAATCCAGGTGGAGAACTACAAGAAGAACGGTTCCTCTATAAAACCATTTAAACATGAGGATAGTCAGGATGCAGTTGATAATGATGCAAGAGAAATACCTCTTTATTATAGTAAGGTTGCAGAGGAGCTGCTCCCGCCTGATCCGGATTAATGTTATGGGTAGTATCTACAATGAAGCCGTCGACATTTACATGCCGGCGGCTTTCGTGTACACAGGGTGCCAGGAACGTTGTGTATGAATAACACTAATATTTGATCGTTTTGTCCCAAAATAGCGATTTGTCCACCAAATAAATCGTTTTGTCCACTTTATCATTTTTGTTATCTTATATCTTTGCAGCAGATTTTTTACTAATTATATTAATTTCTAAACTAAAATCAAGTAACAATGAGAAAAGAACTATTATTCTCTGCGATGCTATTTTCGAGCGTTATGGCTGGATTCACGTTCTGCCCGACAACCGCTATGGCATCGGTACAGCAGGACCAGACCATCAAGGTCAGTGGTCAGGTTGTTGATCAAAGTGGAGAACCGCTCATTGGCGCAACTATCCGACTGAAAGGTGCGCAGAGTGGTGTGGTGACCGACTTTGATGGTAATTTCGAGATTAGCGCTCCAGCTAATGGCACCCTCGTGGTGAGCTATGTAGGTTACAAGGACCGTGAGATTGCCGTACGCGGACGCGCGATCCTTAATGCTATTGAACTTGAATCCGACGCCATGATGCTCGAGCAGGTGGTTGTCGTTGGTTATGGTGTTCAGAAGAAGGCCGACCTGACAGGTTCTGTATCTATCGTCAACGCAGACGAACTGAAGCGTACTTCCAACTCCAACATCTCTACGATGCTCGAAGGTAAGGTCGCAGGTGTATCAGTGACTGCAGACGGTCAGCCTGGTGCCGATCCTACGGTACGTATCCGTGGTATTGGAACCTTGAATGGTAACCAGGCTCCCCTTTATGTCATTGATGGTGTGCCTATGGGAACTTCTATCCGTGACTTCTCTCCTAACGATATTGAGACGATTCAGGTGCTGAAGGATGCATCTGCAGGAGCTATCTACGGTTCACGTGCTGCCAACGGTGTGGTTATCATCACAACCAAGGGTGGTAAGAAGGACCAGCCACTGAAAGTCGACTATAAAGGTTACTTTGGTGTCGACGTTGTCTCAAATGACAAATACGATCTGATGAATGCTGATCAGTACAGCAACTATCTCGGTATTGCTGCTGCCAACTCTGGTACACCGCTGCCTGGCGGCTACAGCCTTGGCTCGGATGGTAAGTACCATTTCCGCGACAATACCAATACCGACTGGTTCAAGGAGGCATTCAAGACTGGTATCCGCCAGAACCACAATGTCAACCTGAGTGGTGGTGGTGCCCACAATACTTATAATATCGGTCTCGACTACTATGACCAGAAAGGTACCATCGAAGGTTCCGGTCCTGACTTCAGACGTTATACTGCCCGTGTGAACAACACGATGGAAACCAAATTCATCAAATTCCGTACCAGTTTCGTTTATTCACATTCGAACCAGAATACCATGTCGATCGGTAATGACGATCCATACATTCAGGGTCTCTATGGAAACCTTGGTAACGTCCTTCGCGGTGTGCTTAACATGCAGCCCACCATCAAGGCTTACGACGAGTCCACATGGGTGCTCGACGATATGGTAGGTTCTGCCAGCGGTTGGAAATACGATGCATACGGCTATGGCGTCTACTATGATACCGTCCATGGTGATATCTCTGCCATGAACCCTCTGCTCGTCAATAACCTGATGACCCGACAGACCATTGTTGACCGCTTCGTCGGTACTGGCTCAGCTGATGTTGACCTGCTGAAGATGATCGGTGTGGAGAGCAAGAACCATAGTCTGACTTATAGACTGAACCTCTCTTATAGCACAACAAGTGCTAACGACAAGACCTGGATTCCTGCATGGATTCAGAGTAACCGTGTTTACCTCGCCAAGGAGAACGAGCGTCTGACCAAGGCACATCGTAAGTACACCGATGCCTTGATTGAGAATACGCTGACTTACAACGGCACCCTTGGTTTGAATCACATTAACCTCGTGGTTGGTCAGACCTATGAGGAAGAGAATACCGCAACCTTGACAGGTGTTGGCGTCAATCTCAATGAGCCCTACTTCCTGCAGCTTCAGAATGCAGGTACCAAGGATGCCAGCAGCTATGAGGCTAAGCATACATTGGCTTCTTATCTCGCCCGTCTGAATTACGACTTTGACGGCAAGTACCTTATCTCTGGTATTATCCGCCGTGACGGTAGCTCACGTCTGTCTCCTGACAGCCGTTGGGATACATTCACCTCTGTTTCTATTGGTTGGCGTTTCGATAAGGAGAAATTCTTCCCCATCGACCGTAACATCGTCAATATGTTCAAGCTGCGTGCCAGCTACGGTGAGCTCGGTAATGAGGCATCTGTTGCCGACTATGCCCTGGCATCAACGATGGCTCGTAATAATATGACCTATAGCTTTGGTAACCAGCCTGTCACAGGTTCTGCCATCTCTGTATTTACTAACTCAGATCTTTCTTGGGAGAAGAGGAAGACCATGAACGTTGGTCTTGACCTGGCTTTCTTCAACAACCGCATTGAGTTCACTGCCGAGTGGTACAAGAACAAGTCTCAGGATCTTCTCTATAATGTTCCCGTACCAGCCAATGCCGGTGTGTCGAATTCGACGGTGACCATGAATGCCGCATCGCTGGAGAACAGCGGTCTTGAGTTCTCTGCTACATACCGCAACTATGATCACGCCATCAAGCACGAGATCAGTGCAAACCTGAGCACGCTGAAGAATAAGGTGACCTCACTCGGATTCGGAGAAGAGAAGTACATCACTGGCTCATATATTACTCAGGTAGGTGAGGAAGTCGGTAAGTTCTATGGCTGGGATTACCAGGGCATCATCCGTACACAGGGTCAGCTCGACGAGTTGAACGCCATCGCAAAGAGCAAGGGATTTGACGAGTACCAGCCAGGTGCACAGGTCGGTGACTGCTACTACCGTGATGTCAATGGTGACGGTCAGATCAACGCTGACGACCAGACAGTTCTTGGTAGCGGTCTGCCAAAGGTGAACTTCGGTCTCAGTGCCCACTTGGAATACAGTATCTTTGACTTGAGTATCTCTACGTTTGGAGCACTTGGCTACCATGTAACGGATTATCTCTATAATTCTCTGAATTCAAGCTATGGTTATGGTAACCACGACGTAGCCGTGCTCGGTGCAAATCAGTGGAATGGTGACACTTACGTCTCAGACATTCCCAAGACTTATCTCTCTAACAGTGCTTCATTGGCATGGAATGATCTGTTCTGTGACCGTCAGATCCAGAATGCAGCTTATTGGAAGATTGCCAACGTTGAGCTTGGCTGTAACCTGCCTAACAAGTGGTTTGGCAACTATGTTAGCGGTGTTCGCATCTATGTCTCTGCACAGAACCTTTATACCTTCACGAAGTACCATGGATATAATGTAGACTACGCCGGTCGCACATTTACTCCTGGCTATAACTACTGCTCATATCCTACTCCAAGAAGCTTCATGGCTGGTATCAACTTCACATTCTAAAGGTAAGAAAGTAAAAAGGTAAAAAAGTAAAATGAAATACGATATGAAACTACATAAAATATCTTTAGCGCTTGTGTTGGGCCTTGGTATGCTCACATCGTGTGGGGACAAGTTGGATGTGCAAAACCCCAACCAGCAGACATCAGACATCTTCGGTCAGGATATTTCTGATTTGGAAGAAAGTGTTATCGCTTGTTATAACCATATACGTATGGAGGGAACATATGCTCGTGTGGGCTATATGCTCGACGTATGCCGTGGTGATGAGGTATGGAACTCCTCACAGGTATGGTATATGCCCTTCGATGATCTGAATGCACCCTTTACCGACGAGATTGGCCAGTGGCCTTGGCGTGACTGGTACTATACCATTAAGGTATGTAACTTCGTAACATCCGAGTTGGATATGGATAGTGAGAATTACTCAGAACCGCTCAGACGTATTAAGGGTCAGGCACTCTTCCTCCGTGGTCTGTCCTACTATATGCTCGCAGGTTATTTCCAGACCCCGATGCTTATCACGGACTATAGTGTCTATAACTCTCTGACAGACCTGTATGTTCCCAACAGTACCTACGATGAGGTATGGGATCAGGTTGAGTCCGACTTTGCCGAGGCTATGAAACTTCTGCCGAAACGTGATATCGGTGGTCAGTGGGCTCAGGGACGTGCTACCTGTGGTGCAGCAGCTGGTTATTACGCCCGTGCACTGATGATGCGCCATAAGTACAGCGAGGCACTCACAGTGCTCAAGGGCATTATCAACGGTCAGTATGGCACTTATAAGCTGATGGCCAACTACGGCGATAATTTCCGTGAGGGTTCAAGATATGAGAACAATGACGAAAGCCTCTTTGAGGTTCAGTTCCTTGATTACGGATCTCAGGGTGTTGATGATGAGTGGACACCGGTTAATACCAGTCCTAACGCAACTCAGGGTTCTGCCATTGAGAGTAACTTCGGTCCTGGTGACTGTGGTGGATGGGCAGACCTCTCTGCATCACCTTGGCTCTACAACCTCTTCAAGGCTGAGCGTACGACCAACGGTTCCCTCGACCCGCGCCTTTATTGGACTATCGGTACTTATGAGCCTGAGTGGGACGGTTTTGAGTTCGGTAACAAGATCTACAACGTTACACAGACCGCCGAGTGGACCAACAAGGATATTCCTGTAGTTACCAACAATAACTATGGTGGTCTGCCCGTAGCCAAGAACACCAACCTCCGTACAGGTCTCTATGATAAGGTGGTAACAGGTTTGCATTGCGGAATCAACCTCCGTATGATGCGCTACTCCGACGTGTTGCTTCGTGCTGCAGAGTGCGAGAATGAGGTCAGCGGTCCTACCCAGCAGGCCATCGACTGGATCAACCAGGTACGTAACCGTGCAGGACTTGCAAATCTCAACCTCTCTGACTTCAATTCTAAGGACAAGCTCTTTGAACAGATTGCCAACGTAGAGCGTCCGAAGGAGTTTGGCTGTGAGTTCGGTCGTGGCTTCGACCTCATCCGCTGGGGATTCTTCTATGACAATGGTCGTCTGCAGCAGCTGAAGGAACACGCTGCCGTAAACTTCTGGACAAAGTCCAACTATGAGACTGGTAAGATCAAATATACACCGAAAGATCCCGTCGACTACAAATCTTGCAGCAAGAGCTCCTTCGACAACTGGATTGTTGGTCATGAATTCTTCCCCATCTATCAGGGAACGCTCAACGACAACCCCAACCTTGTGGGTAATTCGGCTAATAACAGCTCCAGCAACGCAGATTACATCTCTGGCAAAGGTTGGACGATACACCCTGTAGTCGATCTCTAAGAGGGTAATAGTTTATAGTTTAAAGTTTATAGTTTAAAGTTATGAAATATCTCAATAAATTAGCAACAGGATTCTGCATGGCAGCTATTGGCCTGATGGCCTTGACGAGCTGTGAGGGCGGTGACCTGTATAGCATCAATGCTCCCGAATGGACGTCATCAAAGATTGACTCCATTGCCAATGCCAAGGGCCAGGGTGGCGAAGAAGAAGTGATTGACGGTATGCACGAGGACGTGTACACCATTGGTGCCACAGACTATTCCACTGGATGGTGGGCAGAGTTCTCTAAGTATTACCAGATTCCTGAAGGCGGGGTGTGGATTGCCCAGTTCAATCTGAACATCAACCCCAATGCGTCGAATACGTATAAGAATTTTGCACTGATTCTATGTAATGATGCGGACCGTGGTGCCAATGTGGAATACGGTGCCATCCGTTATGACCATCAGCCCACCGGTAACTCTGAATGGGGTGATTACATTGACCGCAGTCTGGTGGAAAGTACGCTTACGTTCCAGACGGATACCGATGCTGGTGTAGATCAGCTCGGCGGCAAGGTAACACTGACCATTGACCGTACAGGAGGTGGCTTGTTCGTCAAAATGACCAATGGTAAGGTGACCAAGACCTATACACAGAAGTCACCGTTGGTAAATCTGAATGCTGACCCATCCAACACTACGATCCGTGCTTTCTTGGTACCTGAAGGATCCTACATTAATTTCCTCGGCTCTACCATCGAGCCCATCGGAGGCTATACCTCTTCTGAGGATAAGATGCCTGTCTCAATGGTTCTGAATAATGTACCCGACGAGATAGATCTGGGCACAGATCTTAAGAACGCGTTGGCTGGTGTGACTGCAACAGTAACTTTCGAGCAGGACGTTAAGAAGGATGTTGATGCTTCTGAATTGAGTTTCACGTCTATTCCTGACATTACCACCTTGGGTGAAAAGACGATTGTTGCCACTTACAACAAGACCACCAATGGTGCCATTGCCCCTACGCCAATCGTAGCTATTGCAAACATCAAGGTTGTGCCCGTCATCGAGTCTATCGCCATTACAAAGGCTCCTTCTATTACTACCTATAATGTCTTCAAGTCAGAGATTACCAGTGGTATCGACCGCATGCTGACCTTCAACCCCGCAGGTCTGCAGGTAACGGCTACCTATGCTGACGGCTCCAAGGCAGTCATCGACAACTCGAAACTCAATTTCAGCGTCATTCCCGCCACTGCCGGCAACTATAACGTAATAGCTCAGACCCGCAACGGCAAGACGACTACCATCGAGGGCATCAATGTGGTAGAGACTACAGACTTCACTGCTGTTCATCCGAAACCGACCGTACTTGGTCCTGAGGATAACACCGGTGGCTGGTGGACCTACTTCTCCAACGATATCAAGGTTCCTGCCGGCAAGACCTATAAGGTAGACTTTACCAACTATGGCGGTGGCTCTAACTGGAACAACTGGAACATCGTGCTCCGCAAGGCCAATATGGCTGAGTATGGCGTGGTGCGTGCCGACAACTTTGGTTGGGGTAGTGGTTACGATGGCAATCCTAACCTCATCCTCAGTGGCGGACAGTCTGACTGGGGTGCTTGGCTCGCAGCTATGAGCGAGGCTCAGGTGACTGTCTATATCACCAACATCGGTAATGGCATGATCGACGTTGTAGCCATTATGAACGGTGCCGACGGCAACACTTACTTCCAGTATTACCTCGGTATTGCCAGTGACGATGCCAACGATATTAACTTCGCGTTCGTGATCGATGGCGACCATCTGGTATTCAAATAAAATTCTACGGTTTTTGTTAGATAATTAAAGTTAGTATTACTTGCAGAGGGGGCGGACTGTTTGAAGCCCGTCCCCTTTATCTTTTCCTTCTAAAAAACAATCCGATGAAAGCGAAGACAATCATGTGGTCGCTGTTAGCACTCTTTGTGTCTGTTTCAGCCGCAGGACAGCAGCGTCGCCACTTCCCAACCGAACCATTTCAAACCGACACCCCTATGGTGCATGACCCCGTGATGGCTTACGAGGACAGCACGTATCATATCTATGCCACTGGCATGGGCATCCAGCAGATGACCTCAAAGGACCGCAAGACCTGGACTGTATCACCTAACCCCGTCATGTCAGTCATTCCCAAGTGGGCCCATGACTCCGTGCCTGGCTTCACCCATCATGTATGGGCACCCGACATTATCAAATGGCACAACCGCTGGTGGATGGCTTATAGTTGCTCTACCTTTGGTAAAAATGGCTCGACCATAGGCCTGCTTTCCACTCGCTCACTCAGTTTCCCTATATGGAACGATGAAGGCAGTATTGTCACCTCGCGTGAAAACCGCGACAACTGGAACGCCATTGATCCCAACTTTGTCATCGACGAGAACGACCAGCCTTGGCTTGTCTGGGGCTCTTTCTGGGATGGCATCCAACTTGTCCGTCTCGACACGACGATGCATATTGCTGCAGGCGAGAAGCCTCGTACCATCGCCCGTCGCTATAACCTGACTGCCCCCGACGGTAAGAAGGCACTCTCCACCAATCCTAATCCTCCCAAGAATCCTACGTCCGACTTTGCCGGACCTAATGCGATCGAAGCTCCATTTATCTTCAAACACAACGATTATTATTATCTTTTCGTCTCATGGGATTACTGCTGTCAAGGCTCCAAGAGCAACTACCGTGTAGCCGTAGGCCGCAGCAAGACTGTTAATGGCCCTTATCTCGACCCTGAAGGCAAGGACATGCGCGATGGTGGCGGCATGCTTTTCCTCGAAGGCGACAAGACGAATTTCGAGGCTGCCGGGCACTGTGCAGCATATACCTTTGGCGGTGAGGACATCTTCATCTGTCACGGCTATAGCGTCGCCCACGAAGGTGCCTCTATCCTGATTCAGCGCCCCATCCACTGGACTTCTGACGAATGGCCCAAATTGAATTGAAAAGCAAAACGAAAGGTAATAAAGTGAATAGTTATGAATTGTAAAGTTAGTAAAAAAAGGCTCGAAGTTAGTTTAAAAATTAAATTAATAGCGATTAATATTCTATTCGTTTTTCACTTTTCGTTAATGACAGCTCACGCTCAGTCGTGGACTGCCGACAACGGCAATGGTACATTTACTAATCCGCTATTCTACGACGAGTTTTCCGACCCAGATATCCTTCGTGTTGGCGACGACTACTACCTCGCAGGAACCACTATGCATACCGTGCCAGGATTGGTCATATTGCACTCCAAGGATCTCGTGAACTGGGAGAATATCTCGTATTGTTTCGACCGTTTCGATTTTGATGACGATGCATTTTCACTGAAAAATCACAAGGAAATCTATGGTCAAGGAGTGTGGGCACCTGCCATCCGTTATGCCAACGGACAGTTCTATGTATTTACCAACATTAATGGCAAAGGCTTGCAGTGCTATACTTCGAAAGATATTCGCGGACCTTGGAAACACCATAATATGCAAGGTCGTATCTACGACCTCTCTGTACTCTTCGATGACGATGGTAAGATCTACGCCATTCATGGTTATGGCGAAGTGAAGTGTACGGAACTTAAACCAGATATGAGTGGCCCCATCGAAGAGACGGAGCGTACCATCATCCCAGAAGGTAATGCTGTAGGGGAAGGGCATCATATATATAAGATAGGTGGAATGTACTACCTGATCTCTACCGATTATCGCCCCAATGGGCGTACCCTCTGCTCACGCTCGAAGAGTATCTGGGGACCTTATGAAACGATAACCATCACAGCCGATGAGACCTTTGGCTATCATGCAGCTCCGCTGACGCAAGTTCCTCAGGATGAACAATACCGTATTGGCCACGATGGTACGAAGTTCGGTATTCCTGAGGTCGACAAGGATGCCACAGCCTGCACGAATATTCATCAAGGTGGCATCGTGGAGGACCAAAGTGGCCAGTGGTGGGCGCTGCTGATGATGGATTTCCATAGTATAGGACGCACAGTAACGTTATCCCCTATTACTTGGAAAGATGGCTGGCCAATGCTTGGTCTGGAAGGCAATTTAGGCCGTGCACCTCGAACCTGGCTCAAACCCAATATCAATGCAGGTGTTCAACCTCATGCCTCATATGAGCGTAGTGAGAACTTCAATAGCAAAACTCTCGGGCGGGTTTGGCAATGGAATCATAATCCAGATGACAATAAATGGGGATTGAAGAACGGTCGCCTGCGTCTGCAGTCGATGCCTGCAGAGCAATTGATGTGGGCTCGTAACACGCTTACCCAACGTGTTATAGGTCCCAAGAGCATTGTCACTGTTGAGTTATTTACGAAGAGGATGGAGGATGGTGATGTAGCTGGCCTTGGTAATATTAATGTTCCCTGCTCGTGGATCGGTGTCGTTAAGGATGGCAGGACACTCACTCTCCGTTGTTTCGAACAAGCTACTAATGACACAATAGAAGTGAAAAGTGAAGAAGTGAAAAATGAGAAGCTATGGCTGCGTATGGTAGGCGACTATGACAAAGACTGCGCCCATTATGAGTATTCCCTTGATGGCCGGCAGTATCAGCAGCTGGGGCGTGAAATGCCGCTCAGCTATCAGCTCATCTCTTTTCAGGGATCACGCCATGCACTCTTTGCTTTCAACTTTAAGGGAAAGAACGGAGGTTATGCAGAGTTTGACAATTTCACTGTAGAGGAACCACAGGCAGACCGCAGTGGTAACATCCCTTATGGCAAGACGTTCCGCATCATCAATCTCGCTACAGAAAAGCCAATGATAGCGCTGCCTCATGGTCTGATATACGATACAGAAGCTTCTGATCATAGCGTGCAGACGCGTTTCCGACTTATCGACAAGGGACAAGGGCAAGTCATTCTTCAGTGTGAGGACGGGCGCTATGTGTTCTGTTCTGGTTATGGCATCGCTGGCGATGTGCGTTTGACTACTGATGAATCGAAAGCCGAAGTTTTCATGTGGCAGGACTATCTGAATCATGAATTTATGCTGATGTCGATGCGCACCTATCAATATATCGGTAAAAGCCCGACTACAGGCAGTCCTTACTCGATGGATTTCCCAGGCGCAGACCCTGCCCGTCGCAATGGTGCTGTATTTCGTTGGGAAGAATAAAGCCAAAGAACTTGCAAATTAGAAAAAGATGTTGTATCTTTGCAGAGAAAATCAAAAAATAAGCTATGTAATGATGAAAAGATATTTGTTTTGCCTATTTTCGGTCCTGTTTGCGGTCTCAGCAACCGCTTATGAATTGCAACGAGTCAGTGTGCATGACCCCAGTATCGTATGGGATCCTGCCTCAAAAATGTATTATATCTTCGGCTCGCATCGTGCAGCAGCCAAGACTACCGATCTGATGAGTTGGACGGCCTTTATGGCTCCTTGGAAGACAGCTACAAGCAACAATGCTGCAAACAATGTGGCTTTCGAGACCCCAGCAGTAAAGAAAGTAAAGAAAGGTGGAGTTGATGTCGATTTCCCGGCTTTCAGTGCTACGAAATGGTCGGCTAAAGGTGGCAGTGGCTACAGTGTTGATGGAAATATGTGGGCGCCAGATGTTATATATAATAAGGTGTTGAAGAAATGGTGCATGTACCTCAGCATCAATGGCAATGCTTGGTACTCCAGTATTATTCTTCTCACAGCCGACAATATCGAAGGTCCTTACCTCTATCAGGGGCCAGTCGTTATAGGTGGCTTTAAGAATGGTACGGAATACAAGGAAACCGACTTCGAATTGGTACTAGGCCCTCAAAGTTCGTTACCTGAGCGTTATGCTACTGGTGGCAAATGGGGAGATCGTTATCCCAACAACATCGACCCTTGCGTGTTTTATGACGAAGAGGGCAAGTTATGGATGACGTATGGCTCTTGGAGCGGTGGTATATGGATGATCGAACTCGATGAGAATACTGGTCTTCGCGATTATGATGTTACTTACGAACTTACAGGCTCTGGCAATGGTATCACCGTCGACCCCTATTTCGGCAAAAAGATAGCAGGAGGCTATTATGTCTCAGGCGAAGCTTCTTATATTGAGTATATAGGAGGTTATTATTTCCTTTTTGTCACTTATGGCGGATTGGCAGCTGGAGGAGTTGCTAGTGACTATAATAATGGTGGTTATCAGATGCGCGTGTTCCGTTCTGAGAAACCTGACGGCCCCTATCTGGATGCACGAGGCACTGATGCTGTCTTCGCCAGCTACAAGTTGGACTTTGGACCCGATGCCAACGACAACCGTGGTGTGAATATCTTTGGAGCTTATGGTGACTGGGGCAATCAGACCAAGGGCAAAAACAGCGAGCGTTCTCAGGGGCACAACTCCATTATCGCTGCAGAAGATGGGCGCACATATCTGGTTTATCATACCCGATTCCAGAACCGTGGTGAAGAGCATGAGGTACGTGTTCATCAGGTGTTCCAGAATGAAGACGGCTGGTTGGTGGCTGCACCATTCGAATATACTGGTGAGACGGTTAAAAGTGCCGACATCGCAACCTCACAGCAAGTTCCGACTAATAAGATTGCAGGCAGTTATGAATTGCTCACTCACCCTTTTAAATTGGATCATAGGGTAAAAGAACTGGCCAAGCCCGTAAATATCGAGTTGAATGCAGATGGTACCATAACGGGTAGCGCTACAGGCACATGGAGCATTAAGGAGGGAACCTCTTATATCACCATTAACCTCGATAAGGAATATAAAGGTGTTATCGTAGAACAGACATTGGAACCTACCAGCGACAAGGCTTTCGTTTTTACTGCCCTAAACCGCAATGGTGTCACCATCTGGGGTTATAAACCCATTGAATCCACAGGCATCAGAGATGCAAAAGCAGGAATTCAGCAAGCTGAAAGGATATACGATCTCAGCGGCCGTCTCGTCACGACTCCACTACAAAAGGGTATCTACATCCGGAACGGCAAGAAATATGTGCATCCGTAGTTGGATAATATGTTTGTTTCTGGCGGTGGCGATGAATACTGCTGCCCAGGATATTGAGATTGTGGTGCATCGTGGTGCTAATGCCTTGGCACCTGAGAATACCATTGCCTCAACGGACTCGGCATTGAAATATGGGGCGAAGTGGATTGAGGTCGATGTGCGCAAGTCGAAGGATGGCGTACTGTTTAATCTGCACGACGAGACACTGGATCGTACGACGAATGGCAAGGGCTTGCTCTCCGACATGCTGGCTGAGGATGTGCGCAAACTCGATGCTGGCAGTTGGTTCGGCCCGCAGTTTGAGGGTACTCCTCTACCATCGATTGCAGAGATGCTGGACTATCTGAAGGACAAGGCCTATGTCTTCTTCGACGTGAAGCGAGGCACGCCTATTCCTTCTTTGGTCAAGCTTGTGCGCGAGAAGGGCTTTGCGGATAAGAGCTTCTTCTGGTTTGGCGACGAAGCGATGCTTCATGAATTCATGGTCCTGGCCCCAGAGATGAAGATCAAGGTGAATGCCGGCGACATCGACCGACTGATCTACTGGCAACGGATCTGTAAGCCTGCGTACGTCGAGATTGCTCCAGAGAAGATTACCGACGTGTTCCGTACCTACTGCCATCAGCATGGCATCAAGGTGATGGCTGCCTGTCAGGAAGACGACACCTCGCAGTTCCAACTGGTCATTGACAAACAGGCAGACCTCGTCAACCTCGATCGCCCAGAGGTATTCCTGCCGCTGTTGCGCAAGGCTCAGCTCCGGACAGACCTCTTACAGATTCCTGCCGACGGCGTCACACTTTGCACCCAGTCCTTGCAGCAAGCCATTGACGCGATCTATCAGAAAGGTGGTGGACGGTTGGTGCTGGCCAAGGGCACTTATCTGACGGGCGGTCTGGTCCTGCGTTCTGGTGTGGAGCTGTTTCTGGAAGAAGGAGCCACACTCCTGGGCAGCACCAATCCCTATGACTATCAGCCCGTCAATGTGACCCATTCCAACGACACGCGTAACGACAATGCCTCGATGGCACTCATCATGGCCGACGGGGCGGAGCACATCCGTATCACGGGCAGCGGCACCATCGACGGACAAGGACTGGCCCTGGCACTGCATGTCGACAGTCTGCACCATACGGGCGAACGTCCCGATCCTCATTATAACAAGCGCCGCCAGCGCCCCAGTGAGACAGCGCGTCCGAAACTGTTCTTCCTGCATGGCTGTTCCGATGTCAGGATCGATGGCGTACACCTGAGGAACAGCGCCAACTGGGGACTGTCGCTTCATCTCTGCGAACAAGTGAGGCTGACGCGACTCGACATTGAGAACCGGGCCTATTGGAACAATGACGGTATCGATCTGACGGACTGCAAGCATGTGTTGGTAGCCGATTGCCAAATCAACTCTGCCGACGATGGTGTCTGTCTGAAGTCATATCATGCCGATAGTGAGTGCTACGACATCGAGATAGCTCGTTGCGACATCCGCAGCAGTGCCTCAGCGGTAAAGTTCGGTACGGCCTCTTGGGGCGGTTTCCGCAAGATTCACGTGCATGATATTAAGGTGCAGGATACTTTCCGCTCTGCCATTGCCATCGAGAGTGTCGATGGCGGTGTGACTGACAGCGTCCTGGTTGAACGTATCGAGGCCAAAAATACGGGTAATCCCATCTTTATGCGATTGGGCCAGCGGGCAGGTGAGCGCAAAGGCTCGCTCAGGAATGTCACCATTCGTGACTTCTCTTGTGAAGTGCCTTTTGGACGACCTGATGAGGCTTACGACCTGCGGGGGCCTGAGGTCGACTTCTTCCACAACCCCTTCCCCAGCAGCATCTGTGGTATCCCTGACAATCGGATTGAGAACATCACCCTCGAGAACATCAATATCCAATACCCAGGTCGTGCGACGAAAGGGATGGCCTATATGCCTCTTTGGCGTATTCAGGATGTACCTGAGCAGATTGATAAATACCCGGAGTTCACCATGTTTGGCGAACTGCCGTCATGGGGCTTTTACGTCCGCCACGTGGATGGCATCCATTTCAAGAACGTCCACCTTACCCTCGCCGACGAAGATTTCCGTCCTCCCTACATCTTCGATGATGTCCTGGAAAGAGATTGCGACAGTTTTTAAATACATTCGAAATCAATGGATTCGAATGGTATTAAACTATTAATTTTTTTCTAAAAAGTTTGGAAGTTTAAAGATTTATATGTATCTTTGCAGCGTCTTCACATCAATACTAATGCAAATATGTAGAAGTGTGATGGTGGGGATACATTTATAAAAAAGTGTCTACAATGGCGCTTTGTTCTTTTATCGGCGTAAGTCCTAGAACAAGTGGCTGGTACAGCGACCCACACCTTATTTTATAATATGTAGAAACTTAAAACTTATTTAAATTGTCCTCATATCAGGGGTTGTTAAAGGGACATAAGGCTTTTTGAAATGAAAAGGTTTTTGCGACTTTTGGCCTTCCTGATGTTTGGCATGTTCTTTGTTGCAGCCCAGACATCATGCCTTCATGGGACTGTTTATGGCCTTTCCGACTCGATTGATGATAGTGGAAATCAAGGGGGCTCTGGTGGGTCCAGTAGTGGGGAAAGTGGAAACTCAGACACCTATCAACAGAATTTCGAGAAAGAATTTGGCAACATAAGCCCGTCTCAGAACTGGAATATGTCTAAATCCGGTATGATTACTGTTACTACGCCTACATCTTCTACGATATACATCTATGGAACTGATACATCAGGTAAATATGGATCCAAACTGCTGGCTGTATTTAGTGGAATTTCCGGAACTCAGGCGCTGTCTTTTGATTGGCCATCTGGCCTAAATAGTGTATATATGGTGATCAGCAATAGTCTCTTCACCCAGGGGAAGACTGTTCCAAACGGAGGCTCCATTTCATTTTCCAACACTGATGGCATAGACTTGACATCCTCCGTAACACCAAGCAAAAAGATTGTCACTGCTGATCCAACAATATTTCAGGTTCTCCTCGACGGAACCAACAATCAAGGAAACACGACTCAGAGTTCAAAATTCATTTCAGACGGTGCGGTCATTTCTGTGACACCTGTATATAGCAACTGTTCATTTAACAACACAATTGGTGTTTATGTGCAAGGATCAACGCTACAGGAATACGACCTATGGACAAAGACGCAGAACTTCACGTCTGGGGAAATGGAGATGCCAACATTTAATCTGACACTACCTGCTGGTGCCATTTTCGGATTCTACATCAAGAACAGCCTTGGTACTTTCTATACCGACGCTACGCTCAATCAGAACAACGCCAAAGCTGCCAGTACGCTTACAGTCAACGACAAAACCTATGTCGCCTTTGAAGATATGCCTTTGAGTGGTGACATGGATTTCAACGATATGGTTATTCGCGTGACACCAGTACTGACAATCCTTGACAACGACCCCAACGAATGGATTATTGCAACAGAAACAGACAAGAATCCTGACTATGATTTCAACGATGTTGTCTTTAAAGTCACTTCTACAAAAGATGACGGCAAATTGCGATTGGTAATGCTGAATGTTGGCACACAGGAAGAGTTGGATCTCTACCTTGGCAATACACTCATTGGAGAGGTACATAACCTTGCTGCGAACACTCTTACCTACGTTAGTATTAATGTCCCCAACGATTTCAGCCTCTCTGAAAATATGGGTGGATTCTATCTGAAAGCAGGTGATCGCACCATCTCACCATCCAGAAGCGGTGATGCTCCAAGGTTCTTGCTTATTAAAGACGGCAACTGGAAATGGCCTGCCGAGGGTGTGAACATCAGTAAGGTCTATCCGTCCTTCAAAGACTGGGTTAGCAAGCCTGACGCAAAGTGGTACTCAATTTCAGAAACCGAAATCGAGGATAAAAGCAGCCCTGATAAAGATGTTGACCAGGGGGGAGATAACACAGATGTGGAAGACGGACCAGTAAACAGTTATGGCGGCGATGGTCCGAATAAGGCTTCTTTGAGTTTTGCTGATAAAGTGTTTAATACCAGCTATGTCGATTGGTATTGGGCAGCTCCTACTGATTATCCTTATGACGAGAATCATCAATACATTGATAGTCAAGGCGGTATTCATCGCTATGACGGCCATGACTTCCATATCCTATTCTCTTCATACGATACCCCCAAAATGTTGGATGCTGTGTATTTCAACGAGGGTACATTTGAAACGCCTGACGAAATTACAACAATCGGTATCGGTTTTGAGGAGAAGAAAGCGGCCGAGCTGCCTTTGGGTACTTATGAAGGCAAGAAATTTAAAGTTCTTATCTGGAATGAGCGCCAAGTGGGTACTTCTTACTATTTTGGCTATACACCAGATTTGTATGATTTCGCTTTATATTCTACTGCTAAGATGACTATCTCAAAAGATGGCAATGACTATGTCATTACTATCACTGATCTGACATTAAGAGGCGGCCCTATCGATAGAGATGGACGTGAGTTGGATCCTAAATATTATACCAATATCTCCTTTACATATAAAGGTCCTATTCCAAAGTTGGCTGATAAGTATAATGATGTGATTGATTACTAATTTGATTTATTTTAAAATAGAAATGATATGAGACATTGGATAATGAAATTTCTATCGCCATTGTTGGTGATGTTGTTCATCGGTATGGCCATGCCTTCACAGGCACGAGACAGGACTCTTTTGCTGACTCGTGACGGAGCATTCTACGACGTGACAATTAAGAAGATTAGCCGTAATCGGGTCGTATTCTTCAACAATCGCCGCAAGTCTCAAGGTAAGATCAAACTCAATTCCAAGTTGGTTTATGCTGTTTTGGACGAGAAGGGCTCCAATGTCTTTTTCGACGAGAATGGCAGACAGAGGATAATACCTTCGAACGGAAACGACTTGAAAGGTACAATTCTCTTCCTTAAGAATTATCAGTTTTTCCCTGTTTATGACTTGAGGATCAACAGCGAAGGTTTGTTCTATAAAATAAGTAATAATAAAAATTCGCAGTATTACAAACAGGAGCGCGAGAATGTATTCATGATTAAGCATGAAGATATGCACGTTACGCTTTTCTCTGCAAAATATGGTTGTGCACCAAGCGCAGTCATATATCCGTATGAGGAGAAATATGTGCCTGCTCCGCGACAGGATGTCCACACAAGTGTTTTCCAACCTTCCATTTTGCAAGAGGCTAAGCCCTTGTACGACTCTGTCTGCAAGGTCAATCCTTATACACTCTACAAACCAGGTATTATGATGGAGTATGGATTCCAGAAAGATGGTTATGTTGAGGATGTTAATCATGTATCTTATATCAGACAGCAGGTTGCTGATGTAAGAGCTAATAAGGGAATGATTGTGCCTTACATGATGCAGATGATTTATAACAAAAATCATGGAAGGGTTAGAGGTACCCCTTCTGAGTATTATGAATATATGTTTCCTGTTGAAATAGATGGGGAGGGCAACTACCAATTATCTCATAATATTGTACAGGATCTGATGGAAATCAATAGTCGCCATGGATTTGGTGTATTGATTCCAGGGAATCTGCAACCTGGTCAGCGGCTGGCTTGTGGTACAATTATTAGCACTGGGAAATCCTTCTCAGGAAAAAAGATGACGATTCAATCTACATTTAAAGAGTGGCATGTTGTAGAGGAGGTTGATATGTTGACAGAGGCCGGCAATTTCAATTGTATGAAGTTGCGCGGACTTATTTATGAGAGTCAAAATGGCAAAAAACCTGTCATCTATAAGGTGGCCTGTTATCTGGCAAAGGGACTAGGTGTAATTTGTTACGACTCACTGCCTTTGGATGGGAAAACAAAAACTCCCCTTACGATGTGTGTGACACGTATTCAGGGTGATACAAAAAAGAAGTAAAACAAATAAAACTATATGAATATGAAAAAGTCTATTTTGACAGCGATCTTTGCTGTGGCTCTGGGTGTTAATATGAATGCTCAGGTAGTGATTTCGAACGACTTTGGGACACCGGTGGGTAATGCCGATGATCTGAATTCTGATGTAAACTGGTCTTGGAATGACGATTACCATCGTCAGCGCGTTGGCTCAGGTAATTTTTTTGATGATGATTACGATTATGACGATCCATATTTCTATGTTGGTGCGTCATGGTATCTTAACAAGGCCACAAACTCGTTTGGTATTAATGGTGGTTATCAGAGATGGAATAATTTCGGTGGTGAACTCAATGTGATGACAGATCAATCATTTGAGAGTTTTTATGATTTCAATTTGGGAGTAAATTGGTCGTTTGGCTTATGGAAGACTGGAAGCAGCATGGGTATGCTGACATTTGCTATTGGTCCATCGTTCTATATGTATAAGGCAGAGAGAGACAATTATGAGAACCAAGTTGACTTTGTCGTAGATCCCCGTCTGGTTGTTCGTGTCAATCATATTCTCATTAGTGCAGGATATCAGCAGCGTTTCTACAAGTTTAAACTCACAAAGGAGAATACGGCTGATCCGATGTTCCATCTAGGGTTGGCTTATTGCTTTTAATTTTTTAAAAGGAATAAATAGCAACCTTTATTAAAGAGGGTGTGTCAATAGGCACATCCTCTTTTCGGGTTTCAGCTCAATGTTAAGCATTTTCTTCGAAAACGGATGAAAAAAACGTGTTTTTTTTCGTTATTCTACTCGTAATCAGTGGGATCGGGGATGTTGGCGTAGGCGAGGGCTTCCTGGCGCTCTACGCAGGTACCGCATTTTCCGCAATGCTTGTCGCCACCACGATAGCACGACCAGGTCTTGCTGTAGTCGATGCCTAACTCCTTACCACGGGCAGCAATCTGTCCCTTGGTCATATTACAATAAGGCGAAAGCAGATGCACGCCGTTATAGGTGCCTGCGTGGGCAGCAGCGTCGAAGGCCTCTACGAATTCCGGACGACAGTCAGGATAGATGGTATGATCGCCCCCATGATTGGCCATCATCACATATTGCAGGTCGTTGCTCTCTGCCATACCTGTGGCGATGGCGAGCATGATGCCATTACGGAAAGGCACCACCGTCGACTTCATGTTCTCATCAGCATAATGCCCTTCTGGAATGGCCTCGTCGCCTGATAACAGTGAACTGCGGAAGTACTGTGACATGAAGTCGAGGGGAATCACCAGATGTCTGATACCCAATCGTTCGCAATGGTACTTGGCAAAAGGAATCTCTTTTGCATTATGATTGCTGCCATAATCGAACGAAATGGCCAGCGCGATACGTTCCTGATAGTCGTAAAGCAGGGTCGTGGAGTCCATGCCTCCGCTGAGAATCAATATACAATCCTTCATATTTTTTTCTTTTTGCTTGCAAAAGTACTAAAAAAATATAATTATGCAACATAAATCCTCAAAAAAACAACACTTGTCAACTGTTTTATTTATCTTTGCATAGCTTTATTGTTTAATGATCATATAACTAAAAATGTAATTATGGCTAAGCTAACGTTAACAATTTATGATATCGTAACTCAAGAAGGTACAGCTACGAATCCGGAAATGAAGAGCGATATATCCTTATCTATTGGAGACGGTGATGTTGAAGGAACTATCTCAAAAGAGATACCCATTAAGACCCTGTATCCTATCTTAACACCACTGGGAAAAGTATTAGGAAGAAAAGTCAGGATTGATTTTAAACTCTCTCTTGTGGATTTCAGCTTCCAGCAGAAAATGTATACCCCAGACGAATTGACTGCTAAAATCTATGTTAACTACAGTTCTGATTCAAGTGGAAAAGAACAGATGTTGAAGTTTTATATGGATGATTTGGCTCAATTGTTTGCCAATAAGAAGGTGTCACTTACTTGTAGCAATATTGTCGACGGTAAAGAAGAATCCTATATAGTGGGCCAAGACTTCTATGTGCATGAGGTTATTCCGTGCAAGTATCCCAACAAGATATATGTTACGCTGAGAATCTATAGCCCGGATAAGATGCTGACCTTAACGCAGTATAGCAGATGTTGGACGGCCAAGAAGCTCAGCGCCAATATCCTGAAGAGTGAGTTGACGAACTATAAGCTCCCTTACGATACAGACAAGTGCGTACAATGTGATACGACACAGATGAAACACTTGCTCAAGGACAGTAAGGAACATATTTTCCCTTATCTGGTGCAGTACAATGAGAGTTTCTACGACATGTTGTGTCGTACCACTAACCGCTGGGGTGAGTTCATGTACTACTACGATGGTAAGATCCACATCGGTTATGATGACGACAAGGGGAAAGCCAAGGAGATTGTCGATGGCTATAAGTCGATATCCTACTACGACTGTACGTCGGCTCAGCCTAAACAGGAAAACGCAGGTACGTTCGTGTGTGAAGCACCTTACGATAACAACGTGCTGAACAGTACTGTGAAGAAAGACGGTGCTGCCAAAGTTTTTGCCACCATCAAGAACATGGCTGATATGGATGCCGGTGCTGATTATTATTGGTTAAGTAAAGTAGGCCAAGTGCTTACTAACAACAAGCCGATCATGAACTTCATGTTCGACACAGCTGTCAACG
>JAEEGJ010009690.1_pt1 | contig 25577 bp, 19 predicted proteins | sample 8958761 | NCBI WGS metagenome assembly JAEEGJ01 (sample SAMN16246546, study PRJNA631951) | gut metagenome | biome: gut microbiome; feature: rumen; material: RS-attached | host: Bos | place: Iran: Karaj | collected 2018-10 | reverse complement strand
TCCGGCTCTCTCGGGCAGGGATGGGCTTCCTTTTGGAAGAAGGAGATCTCAGGACAGTTCAGCACCGCCTCCTCCGGCAGGAAGCCCGAGGCCTCCAGCTCGGGGATGTCCGCCCCGTAGCACAGCACCTCCAGATACTCCTTCCCCGTTTCGTCTCTCTGGATGCCTCCCGAATTGCACCATACGTCCGCCTCCGGGTGCTTTTCCCGGTAGGCCCGGAACAGGTCCCATATCTCCCGCTGCAGGCGGTTGAGGAAGGTCCGCAGCTTCAGGTCATAGGCGGAGGCCCCCTTGCTCACGGCGCTCACTGCCCAGGTCCGTTCCTCTCCCTCCGCCGTCTCCCCCCGCAGCCGCCACACGGGCAGCAGCTTCCCTTCCGCATATCCGGGGATGAGGGCATATTCCATGGCGGTGAGGCGCAGTCCCTCCTCCCCCTCCAGCAGTGGGAGGAATTTTTCCGCCTGTACCAGGGGGCTGACGGTCTCATGCTCCTCCAGGGGCTCCATGGCATACCCCGGAAGCCGGGCGGTGAAGTCCAGGAGGCCCCCTTCATCGGAGAAAAACCAGGCTGCAGCCCCCTCCAGCTCTCCATAGGGGGAACGGAGGGAAGCTCTCCCCAGCTCATCGATACACACGGGGACCACCGTGAGACGCAGGCCCTCCCCGTCCTCCGGGGTGAAGCGGAAGTCCCCCGGGATACCCGCCTCCGCCCCCAGGGTCTCCAGGGCAGCCTCCAGCCTGGCGTTCAGCACGTCCACATCCGGGGCGTAGACCGCATAGGCCGAAGCCTCCAACCGGGGATAGAGGGTCTGGAGGAGCGGCAGCTCCGGCACCAGCAGCACCGGCTGCCAACCCGCCGCCTCCAGGGAGGGGATGCTTCTGGGGTCCCGGTCTGCCTGGGGCAGCACCAGGCGGAGGGCCCTCGCCAGATCCGTATCGCTCTCCAGCCGTACCCCATCCCCCAGGCTCAGGGTCCTCTCCCCGGAGCGCCACACCGCCCCCGCCGGGTCGTACTCCACCCCCTCCCCCAGCAGGAGGGAGACCAGTTCGTCATCCGGCAGGCTCCGGTCCTCCCGCAGCTGCCAAACATGGCTCACCGCGGGCCAATGGGTGGTCTCCAGCTCGCTTTTCGCGTTCTCCGGCAGGCCCGCCAGGAGCAGGGCCGCCTCCGGCCAGCTCCCATAGGTCACCGGCGTCAGATCCAGAGGTTCCGCATCGCTCCGGACGACGAATTCCGCCCAGTCCCAGCCGCCGGAATATACGATCCCCACCCGGTACAGCCCCTCTCCCAGGGGAACACAGTCAGTCAGGGGAAACAGATAGCTGTGGGAGGTATGGGGGGAGACCGAATAGCCGATGGCAAGGACCATCCCCGGAAAGCTGTAACTCTGCCAGCTCCCGTCCGCATACTTTTCCAGACGGCGCTTGGCTCCGTAATCCAGGGAATCATCCGTTTCGTTCCCTATGGTGAAGCTCAGATACTCCGCTCCCACGGGCCAGACCGCCCGGTCCATGGTGATGCGCATGCCCCGCTCCGAGACCCGGTCGGTCTCCGGCTCCCGGGAGATGGGCAGATCCTGTGGGAAACAGGGATCGCCTCTTTTTACCGTATGGACCGTGATCCGGTCGCTGAAGATCCCCGCCTCCGCAAAGGCCTGGGCGTCCTCCCCGGCCACCTCCACGGATACCTCCTTCGCCCCGATGCCTCCCCCGATGATCTGCACGTCCGCCCCAGGATGGGTCAGCTTGTACAGCTCCTGGTAGGTACCCAGATGCGCGCTCACATAGTTCCAGTCCCTGTCCCGCTGCCGGAGATAGGCCAGAGCCCGCTCCAGGGGATCCTGGGGCTCCTGAGGCTCCGTGGACGACATGGGCTCGTCCGTCGGGACTGGGGACGGTTCCGGCTCCCGGGTCTCCACCGCCGGAGTCCCGGTCGGCTCTGCCGTCGGCTCCGGCTTCCGCCCGCAGGCGGCCAGGGCCAGGAGCAGAAGCAGGGACAGGATGAAACACAGGGCCTTTTTCATGAATAACACCTCCGTTTTCCGGGTTTCCGCCTCCACCCTACAATTTGACGCCGCGTCAATGTCAAGGGGTTTTTGCAAAAAGTCAAATTCAAAACCCTTATCCGTTCTCCGCCGCCTGTTCGGCGGCCAGGAGTTCCTCCCATGTCGGCGTCTCCGAAGCCGTGACCTCTCCGGTCAGAGCCAGAAGCGCGGCGAATTCCTCCATCCCCTGCGCCTCTTTCAGCGGGTATACGCTGTTCCGGGAGGAGAGGACGTACAGCGTCCCGCCGTCCACGTTGTTCAGCAACACCAGGTATTCCTCCCCTTCCACCACGTCCCCCGGGAAGAAGACGATATGGATCTCCCGAAACACCGGCTGACCCCGCAGAGCCGCTTGGACCCGGCAATTCCAGGTGACCGTCCCTTTCCCCTCGGGGACCGATACGGAAATCGGCTCCACCGTGAAGATACATTCCGTCGCCTCCAGGATCTCGTCCACATCCCGGGAGAGGGTGTATTCCACTCCATAATGATCTTTCTCCGGGGGCGGCGCATCGGCCAGGAGAGAATCCACCCTCTCTTTCTCCAGAGATCCCGGCTCATAGCCCCCCGCAGCCGTGTAGATATCGCAAGGATAATAGACGGATATATGGCGGTTGAGGAGCAGAATGACCGTGTCGCCCTTTTTGAATCCCTGCCGTCCCAGGATCACCGGGTCCTCCGCCTGCAGATAGATCCGTTCATCCCGGATCTCCCCCTTCCAGGTCTCCAGGGGAATGAAGGCCAGCATTTCTCCCCGGTTCCAGGACTCGGTCCCGGCATACTCCGCCTTCACGATATGCGTACACTGCCGGATGAGTCGCTCCGTTTCCGCATCGGGGATGTTGTTCAGGGCAAAGCTCCCGCTTTCTTCCTTGCCGGAGGCGTACAGCTCCTCCAGCCAGACCCGCCGGGGGAGGTCATAGGCGGAGGCCGCCTGGTTCACGGCGCTCACCACGAAACACCGTTCCTCCCCGGAGGCCGTCTCCGCCAGGAGGCGGTAGGCGGGATACAGGGTCTTTTCCTCTGACCCCTTGAGGTCGGGGATGAGCACATAGTCGAAGCGCAGCAGCCTGATCCCCTCCTCCTGCAAAAGGGGGAGGAATTTCTCCGCCTGCTCCAGAGGGGAGAGGGTCTTGCTCTGGGCCTCTCCCGGCGTCAGACGGTAGCCCGGAAGGCGGATCTTGAGAGCCAGGAGTTCCGGGTCTATGTAGTTTATGTTCCTGCAAATGCCCCAGGCCGCCGCTCCCGCCAGTTCCCCGTCAGGTGAACAGACAGGGATGGAGTAGGGTCCGTCTGCTTCCGTGCAGACCGGGACCACCAGGAGCTGCAGGTCCTTCAGGTCCTTTTTGGAGAAGCGGAAGCCTTGAAGCTCCCCCGCCTCCTCCCCCAGGGCCTCCAGGGCCGCCGCCAGTCTTGCGTTCAGGATATCCAGGTCCGGGGAATAGGCCGTTCCCCGCGCCTCGGGATAGAGGCCGGACAGGGGCTGGATGTGATGGGTCTCCCACCCGTTCTTCCACCCCATCTGCTCCAGGGAGAGGGACGTGTCCTCCAGCGTCAGGCGCAGGGCCCTGGCCAGAAAGGTATCCCGGGTAATCTCCGCACCATTCTCCAGGCTGAGGGTGTATTCTCCCAGGCGATAGACGCCCGCCGCGGCGTCGTACTCCGCCTCCTCCCCCAGGAGCAGGTCTGCCAATTCTCTGTCGCTGCAGGGGTTTTCCACCGTCAGCTCCCAGGCGCTGCTCAGCGTTGGCCAGTTGGCAGCACCGCTCAGCTCGCTCTCCGCAGTCTCCGGCAGCCCGGCCAGAAGGAGGGCCGCCTCCGGGTAGTTTGTCCGCCAGACGCCGGTGAGGTCCAGGGGCTCCGCCTCCCTTCTGACAGCGAACTCCGCCCATACCCCCTTGCTGATGAAGCCCACCCGGTACAAGCCCTCCCCCAAGGCGGGGAAATACATCATGGGCGGGCTGAGGCTGACCTCCTGCCCAAGCGGCAGGTTGTACGCGATCAAAGCGATCCCTCCCGAATGCTGAAGGGGCTGCCAGCTGCCCGCCACGTACTTCTCCATCTGAACATCCGCCCCGTAGGAATAGTTTTTCTCCCCCTCGTTGCGCAGGGTAAAGCGCACATACTCCGTTCCCACGGGCCATACCGCCCGGTCCATGGTGACCCGCACCCCATGCTCGGATACCCGGTCCCACTCCGGCTCCCTGGGGATGGGTTCACTGAGGGGGACGAATTCGTTGGCAAAGCCGTAGGATCTGACGGTCACAAAGTCCGGCAGGAACCCGGACTCCGCGAAGGCTTTTACGTCCAGCCCCGTCATGTCCAGATACACTCTTTGATTGTCGGCGTTGTAGCCGGTGAGCATCAGGTTTGCCCCGGGGTGCGTCATGCGGTAGAGCTCCAGGTAGGTGTTTATGTGGCGCTGGGCATAGGTCCCCTTTTGGGCGTGGAGATAGGCCAGAGCCCGCTCCAGGGAGTCCTCCTCCGTCTCCGGAGTCGGCGCAGGCTTCCGCCCGCAGGCGGAAAGAGCCAGGAGCAGAATCAGGGCGAGGATGAAGCACAGGGTCTTTTTCATGGAAAATCCCTCCATTTTTCTGGGTTTCTGCCCCCACCCTACAATTTGACGCCGCGTCAATGTCAAGAGGTATTTGAAAAAAAGCTGAAAAGTTTTCAGAATTCTGCGGGATTGCCTCCGGCGGCCCGGTTTCTTTTTGCCCGCCAAAAAGAAACCGGGAAAAGAAAAAGCGCCAAAGGGAACCTGTTCCGAGACGGTTCCCTTTGGAATCCCTCCCTTCGGCCAAGAAGGGGGCCTTCGGGCCCCCTCCATTGGATTCACCCCCAGGGAACGGTGGACGCAGCAAACCGCTGTCGCGAAACGCCTCCGTTCCCGAAATCAAACGCCTCCGGGTCCTTCGACCCGGAGGCAAATCTTGATTGGTCAAAGCTCTATGCCATTCAGCTTCAGCAGCTCTCTCGCGCTCTCGATGGAGTCCACCCCGGTTTTGTTCTTGATGGGGGCGAATTCCTTCTCCCGCACCACCTCGAAGGGCAGGCAGGAGTCCATTTTCTCCACCAGGTCCAGGATCAGGGTCTCCAGCTTATAACCGTTTTCGGTCTCGGGCTGGACCGCCGCCCCGTCGGCGTTGAGGCAGGGGACCTTTTTCTTTGCCAGGTGCAGGATGGGCTTGTCCCCCAGGAACTTGTCCAGGGCGTCCACCCGGAAGAGGTAGTTGAGTATGACCCCGAAATTATAGGCCAGATCTCCGTTCCCGTTCCGCTCCTCCAGCATCTCCGGAGTGAGCTCATAGTACTCCACCACGCTGGCCCGGCCGTTCCGGCGGCACATGACTCCCACCTTCTCCTCCGGGAAGGCCTTGCGGATGACCTTGCTTCCGCAGGCGCAGCCCCGGTCCAGTACCGCCCCCAGGAAGCAGGGATCCGCGATGCGCTGGAGGACGTTGTCCACGGCAAAGGCGTTGAGCCACTGGATCCCCTCCCGGCGGAGCTCCTCCGTGATCCCAGCCCGGGCCATGGATTTATACCAGCCCCCGTTGCCGTTGGGGGCCATGAACATGGCGGAGCGGGAGGCCATGAGGATCTTTCCCTCCGGGTCCACGGCGGGGCAGGTCTCCTGCTCGAAGAAGCGCACCTCTTCCGCAGGATAGCCGAAGTAATCCTTCTCCCGCAGAAAGTCCCGGATGGCCTGGTCGTTGATGGCGCTGGTCATGACGTACAGGGGCAGGGTGCATCCCGCCTGCTTCGTCACCTCCATGAGGTTTCGGAACAGACACTCGAAGATGTACAGAGGTCTCGTCAGACCGATATCCACCAGCCCCTTGGATTTATCCACTCCCAGCCGGGTCCCCTGACCTCCCGCCAGGAGCACTGCGGCCAGCTTCCGCTGCCGGATGGCCTCCAGTCCCAGGGCGGTGAACCGTTCCCGGTTCGCTTCGATCTCCCCCAGTTCCATAGCCGCCAGGGGCTCGATCTTCTCCCCCTCGGACCTGGGCTCCAGCGCGGCCCGGAATCCCAGGAGGGGAGAAAAGTCCGTCTCTTCGATCTCCCGCAGCAGGGCAGTCTTTTCCTCTTCGGAAAGGGTATTGTACCAGGCCAGGACCTGTTCCTGACCGTATTTCTTCAGCTTCTCCAGCGCCTCGTTATAGTCCATTTCCTTCTCCTTCAGAAACCGCTGATCCGATCATAGGCTTGGCGATCGGATCAGCGGTCCTTTTCTGATGAAAGTTCAGCTCAGTTGAACAGTTCTGCCAGGGGACTGTCCTCCCCCAGGATCAGGGTCTTCTCCCCGGTCATGGACTTCTTCATGGCGTCCAGGGCGATCATGAAGGTGTAGAATTCCGCCTTCTGCTTGCTGTTGTAGGCTTCGCTGAGGATGCGCATATATTCTGCGTCTCCTTCCGCCTTGATGATCTCCGCCTGGCTCCGGGCCTGGGCGACTTCGATCTCCACATCCCGGTCCGCCCGGTTTCGGATCTCCTTGGCCTCCCGTTCCCCCTCCGCCAGGTAGCTGGCGGCAATGTTGTTCCGTTCGCTGATCATGCGGGTGTACACGGCGCTCTTGTTGTCATCCGGCAGATCCAGCTTCTTGGTCTCCACGGCGATGAGCCGGATGCCGTACCGGGTGAAGGAATCCCCGATGTTGGCCATGATGGCCTCCACCACCGCGCCGCTGCGGCCGCTGATGATCGCGTCCCGGGTCATGGAGCTCATGACCACCTTCAGGGCGTTGTACACGTTCACGTTGATGCGGCTCTCCGCGTTCTCCACGCTACCGGAAAGGGTCTCGATGAACTTCCTGGGCTCCTCGATGCGCCAGATGGCGAAGCAGTCCGCGATGAGGCTGGTCTTATCCGCCGTGAGCAGGTCGCTCACGGGCAGGTCGTAGAGCAGCACCGTATTGGGCAGCTTCTCCGAGGACTGGACGAAGGGGATCTTCAGGTAGAGCCCGGGCCGGGCCTTCACGTCCACCACCGCGCCGAACTGGCGGACCACGCCGTATTCGTTCTGCCGCACCACAAAACAGCTGCTGAGGATGAGGATCAGCAGGACCACGATGACGATGACCAGGGCGATGAGCCCGCCGCGCCGTTTCTTTGCGTTTGCCGCCATATCAGTCCGCCCCCTTTCCGGTAAAGTCGTCCAGCGGGAGCACGGTCTGCATGCTGCCGTCCGCCCCCTGGATGATGACCTTGACGTCCGGGAAGATCTCGGTGATCATTTCATAGTACAGCCGTTTCCGGGTGATCTCCGGATACTTGGCGTATTCCTCATACAGCTCCCGGAAACGGGAGGCCTGGCCCTCCGCCTCGGCGATGCGGGCCTGCTTGTAGGCCTCCGCCCGCTGCAGGATCTCGTCCGCGTCCGCATCCGCCGCGGGAAGCACCTCGTTTGCGTACTTGTTGGCATTGTTGATGGCGGTCTCCGCCTCCTGCTTGGCGGTCTCCACCGCCTTGAAGGCCTGCTGGACCTCCACCGTGGGGGGCTCCGCGTCCTGCATGGCGATATTCACCAGGGCGATGCCCAGGTCCTCCTGCTCCAGCCGCTGGGAGATCTTCTCCTTGATGATCGCCTGGATCTCGCTCTTGCCGGTGGTGATCACGTCGTCCACCTTGTACAGGCCGATGGTGTCCCGGATATAGCTCTGGCAGAGCATTTTCAGGATGCCCACCGGGTCCTGGCTGTTGTACAGATACTTCACCGGGTCCACCACCCGGTATTCCACGTAGAAGTCCACGTTCACGAAGTTGAAGTCCACGGAGATCATCACGGACTCCTCCTCCACGCTGGCGTTGGTCCTCAGGTCATAGCCGATGGCCAGGCCCTGTACCGCCTTGCTGACGATGGTCTTCTTCTGGATGAGGGGGAGCTTGAACTTCAGACCGGGGCTGCTCACCACGCCGGGCCTGCCGAAGGTGGTGATCACGGCGAACTGATCCTCCTGGAGCTGGTACATGGAGCTGAACACCAGCGCTGCCAGCACCAGGACCGCCACCGCCACGAGGATCCACTTGACGCTGCCCTTGTTCACGTTTTTCGCGGGCTTCACCGGGATGGGCCCGTCGCCCGCCGCCTGTTCGGCCTTTTGCTGCTTCATCTTTCCCGCCACGGAATAGACGATGAAGGCGACGACGATGACGGCAAGGGTCACAAACACTTCCATACTGCTGTTTTCCTCCTGATCACGGGATCTGGACGGGCTCGGACATGGGCCCGCGATATTCTGTGCCGGCATGGGAGATATATGCACAGACGATGTATCGATAACCGGCGGATACCCGTCGGTCGGTCCAGCTCAGGATCCCAGCGCCGGTCACCCGGGCGACTTCCGTATAACCGCTGCCCTCCCCCGTGCTGCGGAGGATTATGTAGCCCAGGGCGCCGGGGATCTTGTCCCAGCGCAGGGTGCAGCCGGAACCGTGCTTTTCCGCCGTGAGCCCGGCGATCTGCTCCGGACGGATAATGTATCGGATATCCTGGTCCACCGCGCCGGTGATGCCCGCCGCGCTGCCGCTGCCGCTGTACTGCCAGTAGGTGAAATTCCCGTTGTACCGGGTCTGCACCGTCCAGTTGGCCAGCCAGACGGGGAAACCGCCCGCCTCCTCCAGAGCCTGGGCGACGCCCTCCTCCAGCATGCTCCTGCCCGCATAGACCCCTGCGGTGTATCCCGCTTTCTCCACGGCCAGGCAGAAGGCGGCGCAGATCCTGCCGTACTCCTCCCCGGAGAGGCCCGCTTCGTACAGCCGGCCCACCATGCTCCCGTCCGCCGTGGTGGCGAGCTCATAGTCCATGATCACGGGCAGGGTGAGAGAATAGGGCTCCAGCGCCTCCAGCACAAAGTCCGCCTCCTCCAGGGCCTCGGCCTCGCTGGTGGCCTGGGAGAAGAAGTAGACCCCCACGTCCAGCCCGGTCTCCAGGGCGGCGTCCATGTTCACGGCAAAATTATCGTCCAGATTCAGGGTGCCTTCCTCGCCGTATCCCCGGAAGCCCAGGCGGATAAAGACGAAGTCCTGAGTCTTCGCTACGGTCTCCCAGTCGATCTCCCCCTGGTACCGGGCCACGTCTAGGCCCTGGCCCACGGCCTCCGCCTGACGCTGCCATTTGGCGTATACCGTACGCTCATAAGCCACGGCCAGGTCGAAATCGTAGGGATTCTCCAGATCCCGGTCCGAGTACCAGCCCACGAAGTCCCAATACTCACGCTCCGTATCCTCCGGCAGGGGACAGGTATCCCCCCAGGCCACCTGGATATCCGGCACCGGGGTCCCGCCCCAGGTATCGAAATGGACGGTCACGATCTGGATCCAGCGGAGGTACAGGGTGGTGTCCTTGGTGACGGGAAGGCTGAAATCATATTCCTCCGTCAGGTCCGGATCGGTGTACCAGCCGCCGAACCAATACCCCTCCCGCACCGGCTCCTCCGGCACGGGCAGGGCGCTTCCCATGGGCAGAAGGAAGGCGGGGTACTCCGCCCCATCCTCGGGCAGGGGATGACTGGCGGCGTCGTGCCGCCCATCCTCCTGGGTCACCCAGCAGGGCGGGAAAGCCTGATACAGCCCGGTCTCCCGGACCTGCACCACGTTGGGGGCGGCGTGGATCTTGCCCCAGAGGAGGGGCTTGTCCCGAACGGAGACCAGGGTGAGCATGGGCCGATCGAAAAGCGTGACGCAGCCCCGGACCGCCGCGCCGGCATCATGGCCGGAGAAGGTGATCCGTCCCTCCCCCGTCAGGGTCAGGTCCCCCAGGACCGTGGCGCCCCGGCGGTAGCCCTCCAGCAGGTTCTCTCCCTCCAGCCGCAGGAGGAGGTCCCCCTCGGCATACAGCGCGGCGCCGCGGAAATCTCCCTCCACCACCGCGCCGCGCAGGGTGAGGGTCCCGCTCTCCGGATCATACTCCGCCGTACCTTCCCCATAAGGGTATACGCCCCCCTGGGTGATCTCCTCGCCTCCCAGCCACAGCCGGGGACGGGGGGACCAGGGCCCGGAGGCCCGGAGGAGCAGTACGCACAGAAGGCCCAGGATCAGCAGGGCAAAACCATTTCTCAGTTTATTCATGCCCTGATTATACAGATACCGGCTCGTTTCTGCAAGGGGCGGGAAAAAATTCACCCGGCTTCCAAAGATGCGTGGCAATTTTCCTGCGGATATGTTATGATAATGCGTATGGAAAAACCCATATCGGAATCGGCCGGTCTCCCGGCCGGAAGGAGGTAATGGATTTGCCTTCCCAGGTCACCAATTATCAGTGCCCCGCCTGTACGGGCCCGCTGAAGTACGATCCCCAGTCCGGGAAACTCGTCTGCGAATACTGCGAGTCCGTTTACGATCCCAAAGAGATCGAAACTCTGTACGCCCAGAAGGAAGCCGAGGCGGAAGCCGCCAAGAAAAAGGCGGACGCCCAGTATGCCCAGGCCGTCGCCCAGATACCCGAGGGGTCCCCCTGGAGCGAAGCGGAGGCCAATGGGCTGAAGGTCTACAACTGCCCCTCCTGCGGCGCGGAGATCATCTGCGAGGCGACCACCGCCGCCACCAGCTGCATCTACTGCGGCAACCCCACCGTGGTGCCCGGTCAGCTGGGGGGCATACTGAAGCCGGATTTCGTCATTCCCTTCCAGAAAACCAGGGAAGACGCCCTGGCTGCTCTGAAGCAGTTCTACCAGGGCAAAAAACTTCTCCCGAAGGCCTTCAGTCAGGCCTCTCACATGGAGGAGATCAAAGGCCTGTACGTCCCCTTCTGGCTGTTTGACGGCAAAGCCGAAGGCCGGGCCATCTACAATGCCTCCAACTCCCGCTCCTGGACCGAGGGCAGTTACCGGGTCACGGAGACGGATTATTTCCAGGTCGACCGGGGCGGAACCCTGAATTTCCAGCATGTTCCCGTGGACGCCTCCAAAAACATGAAGGACGACTATATGGAGTCCATCGAACCTTATGATTACGGGGAACTGAAGCCCTTCTCCACCGCTTATCTGCCGGGCTTCCTGGCGGACAAATACGACGTGGACGCAAAGGAAAGCGCTTCCCGGGCTTCCGACCGGGCGAAGCAGAGCTTCATGGACGCCCTGGCCGGCACCGTGAACGGATACGCCTCCGTGGGCATGCGGGAAGGCCGGGCGGACTTCTATCCCAGCAAAGCCTCCTATGCCCTGCTGCCCGTGTGGATGCTCCACACCAAATGGCAGGACAAGGATTATTACTTTGCCATGAACGGCCAGACCGGGAAGCTGGTGGGGGATCTGCCCACCTCCAAGGGCCGCTTCTGGGCCTGGTTCGGCGGGATCTGGGCGGCGGTGTTTGCGGTGATCGAGATCATCAGCAGGCTGCTCTGAGCAGGCGGAAAGGCAGGGATAACGAGATGAAACGAATTCTTCTGTTCCTGGCGGCGGCGCTGCTGCTCGCCTTCCTCCCCGGCTTCACCGCGCTGGCTGCGGATGAGGAAACGCTGCCCTACGTGACGGACGCGGCCAAACTTCTGTCGGAATCCGAAGCGGAGACGCTGAATCAGCAGGCAGCGGAACTGACGGAGAAGTACGGCATCGCCGTGCGCATCCTCACCGTGAGTTCCATCGGCGAGTTCGGCATCGAGAGTTTCGCCGAGGCTGCTTTCGATCAGTACCATCTGGGCTACGGGGACCGGAACAGCTGCATCATGCTCCTGCTGAGCATGGAATACCGGGACTATGATATCTTCGCCCACGGCTACGGCAACGACGCCTTTACGGACTACGGCAAGGAGCTGATCGCGGACGACATCGTTCCCGAGCTGAAGGTCAACGACTGGTACGGCGCCTTCGGCGTCTTCCTGCAGGACTGCGGCGAATATCTGGCCAAAGCCGCCCAGGGCGAGCCGGTGGATATCCCCTTCGTGCTGAACAGCTTCGACTATTCCTTCACCGATCCGGGAGATACCTTCCAGCTGTACGCCGCCACTCTCTCCGGCCGGCCCGTCAGCGTCAGCTGGCGCTCCTCGGATCCCAGCGTGGCCACTGTGGACGAGAACGGCCTGGTCACCGCGGTGAACCGCGGCAGCGCCAGGATCATCGCCTATGGGGACGGCTTCACCAACGAATGCTCCGTCTGGGTGGAGAACAGCGCCAACGCCGCTGCCACCCGCACCCTGCTCCACGCGGTCATCGCCCTCATCCCGGCGCTGATCGCCACGCTGACCATGAAGGGCAAGATGAAGACCGTGCATAAGCAGCGGACGGCCGCCCAGTATACCGGCTGGGACCAGCTGAACCTGCAGATCAATGAAGACCGGTTCGTCCACCGCAGCGTGCACCGGACGAGGATCGAAAGCAACAGCGGCCCCCGCGCCGGCGGCGGCGGTGGCGGCGGCAGCCATGGTGGGACCTCCGTCAGCTCCCATGGCAGCTCCCACCACAGCGGAAAGTTTTGAAACCCTTTCTCTGGTATCTGCTCCAGTTCACCTGGGGCCTGCCCCAGAATCTGGGAGGATTGCTATGGTTCCTGTTCTACCTGCGTAAACCTCATCGGATCTGGAACGGAGCCGTTGTCACCCGCATCCGGCGGAAACGCTTCTCCGGCGGCTTTACCCTGGGCATCTTCATTTTTCTGACGGAGCCTCTGAGCGAAGAAGCGGAGCACGATCTGCTCATCCATGAATACGGGCATACGATCCAATCCCTCTATCTCGGCCCCTTCTGGAGCCTGAGCATCGGTCTCCCTTCCATGCTCTGGTGCAATCTTCCTCCCTTCCGGCGGCTCCGGCAGAAGCGGCGCATCTCCTACAGCGCCCTGTACTGCGAGGGCTGGGCGGATAAGCTGGGACAAAAGAGCACGGGAGAGCGGTTCATGCGGGAATGAGTGATCAGTGGAAAGATACCGGCGCGCTGAGTGAAATCAGCGCGCCGGTTTTTCAGCCGGGCGGCAGGAGCAGGGGCTGGAGCTGCCGTCCCTCCAGGGCCGCCCGGATCGCTTCGGGCAGCAGCGTGAAGTCCGCTACCAGGCTGGTGGGCTTCCCCCGGGGATCATCCTGGCGGAAGGGGACGAAATAATAATGCTTCCGGTTCAGCAGCAGGCCCAGGTTCGCCGCCCCCGCCGCCAGGCCGTCGTTGGTGCTCACCCCGAGAACAACAGGCCTGGCGTTGCGCAGATGCGCCTTGCAGGCGAAGGTCACGGCGGTATCCGCCACCCCGGCAGCCAGCTTTGCCAGGGTGTTCCCCGTGCAGGGGACCACGGCCAGAATATCCAGCAGTCCCTTGGGCCCGATGGGCTCCGCCTCCTCCAGCCGGAGGATGGGCTCCCGTCCGCAGATCTCCCGCACTTCCGCCAGAAAACGGGAAGCCAGGCCGAATCGGGTATCCGTCTCCGCCGCCGCGGGAGAGAGGATCGGGGTGATCTCACAGGTCTCCGCCAGCTCCCGCATCACCGGGAGCGCCGCATCAAAGGTACAGAAGGAACCGCACAGGGCAAAACCCAGACGGATCATAGCTGATTCTCCTCCTTCAGGATCCGGTCTATGGAGGCCTTCAGCACCCTTGCGGCTGTCACTGGGGCGGTTTTCCCCGGCAGGCCGGGACAGGGCAGCACGCCCCGCAGATCCCGGAAACCCCCGGGCTTTGAGGCCAGCTCCAGACACACCGTTCCCTTCGGCGCCCGATCCAGGATCGGCTCCGGTACGGTATTGAACAGAAAATCGAATCCCTTTCCCTCCCCCGGCTCATCCAGGACCCGGCAGCCCTCGACGCGGGCCTCGGCCCGGCTCTCCTCCCGGCGGGCGCAGACGGTCACCCGGCAGCCCAGACCCCTGAGTCGGGACGCCAGCGCCCTGCCGATGCGGCCGTAGCCCAGGATCAGGACGTCGGAATCCCACAGGGTCCGGTCTGACGTCCGGATGGCCTCCCCGATGGCGCCTTCCGCCGTTATGGCAGCGTTCAGCACCTGCACCGCCTCGGAATCATAGTAATCCCGAAGATGCAGATCGTGCCGCCGGCCTGCCGCGCCTCCCGCCAGCACCCAGCTTCCGGGCTGCAGGGTCTCCAGCAGAGGATGGGCTGCCGTAGGCAGGGGAAAGACGATCCAGTCCGCTTCCAGCCCCGGGCTGTACACAGGCGTCTTATGCCCATCCGCCCGAAGCAGACCGGCCAGGGCCTCCTGCCGGGCGTCGCCGGGGATCATGGCAAGGATCATGCCGCTCACCTCCAGGCCAGTATACGCAGGGAGCGGCAGGTCTGTGCAGACAGAAAGGCCGCCCGGCGCAGATGCGCCGGGCGGTGTGAAAGAGATCGTGCTCAGAAGCCCAGATTCAGTCCTCCGGTAAGCTTGTTCATATTGTCTGCCTTGGCGGAATCCGCCTTCCGCAGCGCCTCGTTCACCGCAGCCACGATCATATCCTGCAGCATTTCCACGTCCTCGGGATCCACCGCTTCGGGGTCGATGGTGAGGCTGAGGAGCTCGTTCTTCCCGCTGACCTCCGCCTTGACCACGCCGCCGCCGGCGGTGGCCTCATAGGTCTGCTTTTCCAGCTCCTCCTGCATTTTCAGCATTTCCTGCTGCATCTTCTGAGCCTGGCGGACCATATTCATGTTCATCCCGCCGGAAAACCCGCCGCCGCCTCCGTAGGAGCCGCCGCGAAACGCACCCTTTGCCATTTATTTCTCCTCCTTGAACCCAAATTGACTGAACAGATCGTTTACCGCCGCAAAGCGGTCTCCGCCTACGCCCGCCACAGCCTGCGCCCTCACAGGTACGGGACGGCCGGCCAGCTTCTCCGCCGCGGTCCGGATCAGATCCAGGTTTTGTTCCACCGTCTGCAACGCCGCATCGTTCCGGGAGGTGAGGACCAGCATCTCTCCCTCCAGCTTCCCGGTGACGTTGGCCTGGTCCGAAAGCATCACATAGTCCCCCATGAACAAGCTGTCCTCCAGCCGGCTCAGGATCGCCTCCCAGGTCACTTCCGGAGGAGCGGGGTCTTCCTCCGTCTGAACCGGCTCCGCCGGGGGCGGAACGGAGGCGGCTGTCTCCCTCTCCGCCGCAGGCGCGGGATGAGGGGCTGTTTCCGGAGTCTGGGCGGGGACCCGGGCGGTGGGCTGGGGCGCAGGGACAAAGGCGGCGGGCTTCACTCCGCAGAGACGCACCAGGCAGAGCTCCGCGCAGAGCCGCCGGTCGCTGCTGCGGTCCAGGGCTGCGTCCACCTCCTCCAGCACATCCAGAGCGGCCAGAAGGCTGCCCACGTCCGTATTCCTCGCAAGCTGTTCCAGCGTGCTGTCCCCATAGCCACCGGACATGAGCGCGCCGCCGGAACCCGGGGCTACAAAGCGCAGGAGAAGATCCCTGTGGAGGGAAGCCAGCTGCTCCAGTACGGAGGCCACGTCCTTCCCCGCCTGATACAGGCTGTCCAGGATCTCCAGGGCGGTGTCACTGTCCCCCCGCTGAATGGCTTCCAGCAGGCGGCAGATCTCATCGTTCTCCGCCAGACCGATGGCGGAAAGCACCCGCTCCCGGTCGATCTTCGCTCCGGAGCACTGATCCAGCAGACTCAAGGCATCCCGAAGAGCGCCGTCCGCCAGACGGCTCAGAAGGCCGGCCGCTTCCTCATCCAGTTCCAGCCCCTCCGCCTGCGCCACCTGCAGCAGCCGGGTCCGGATCCGTTCCGGGGGCACCCGGTGGAAGGAATAGCGCTGGCAGCGGGACAGGATGGTCGCCGGCACCTTGTACAGCTCCGTGGTGGCCAGGATGAAGATCAGGTGCTCCGGCGGTTCCTCGATGGTCTTCAGCAAAGCGTTGAACGCGGCCTTGGAGAGCATATGGACCTCGTCGATGATGTACACCCGTCTCCTTGCGGCGACGGGGGCGTATACCGCTTCGTCCCGGATGGCCCGGACGTCGTCCACGCCGTTGTTGGAGGCGGCGTCCATCTCCGTCACGTCCAGGATGGCGCCGCTGTCGATCCCCCGGCAGATCTCACACTGGTTGCAGGGATTGCCCCCCACCGGGTTCAGACAGTTCACCGCCTTGGCCAGAAGCTTGGCGCAGGTGGTCTTCCCTGTGCCCCGGGTGCCGGTGAACAGATAGGCATGGCTGGGCCGATCCGTCAGCACCTGTTTTTTCAGGATCTCGGTGATGTGTTCCTGGCCCACTACCTCGTCAAAAGTCCTGGGTCTCCACTTGCGGTACAGCGCCTGATACATGCTCATTCTCCTCAACGATAAAAAGCTCCGCCCGGCATAGGGCAGAACCGCACACCCGCCTTTGACCGCTTTGATCCGTTCGGAATCCCTGCAGCCGGCTCGGGACCGGCTGCCTTGCGGCACACGTGGCGCACCGCTTAATGCTGCTCGGTCTCCCGCCTGACATGGTTCACGGGGCCGCGTTGCGCAAGACCGATCCGTCATTACTGCTTACAGGGAGCAGACAACACACCAAAGGGCCGGGGGCGGGGATTCATCCCTGCTGTAGCGGTTTGCAGGTACAGGGCACCGCTAACTCCCCGACTAGTGCGGCTCTGCCCCGGGTCGGTCGGGGCTTTGCCGATATGCAGATATTTTACAATACTTCCGCGCCGGAATCAACCCTATTTTGCACCGATCCGGTCCCCGCCATTCAGGTCACCAGCAGGCTCAGGACCATCTGCAGAGAAGAGGCCAGGAGGAATACGGCGAAGCCTCCGGTGAGGAAAACCGTGCAGAACGCCGTCCAGGGTTCCGGCAGCCTGTCCTCCGGCGTGCGCCGGCGCAGCCGGGGAAACCGCTTCACCAGCAGTACGATCCCGGCGACGGTGCAGCAAAAGATCACCAGGCTGAACAGGCTCATGCCCAGCACGGCGGGAAGATTCTCCACCAGATCCGGCATCGCCTCCCGGCCTTGAGTCAGAAGTTCTTCCAGGCTGACAGAATCTCCGTCTCCCAGGATCAGCATGGGGACCAAAGAGCCAATGGCGTTCACCAGGATATGCAGGAAGATCGTATAACGAAGTCTGCCGGTACGGACATAGATGCTGCCGAAAACAAGGCCGACTCCGAAAGCATAGAAAAACTGGCTCAGATTGCCGTGGAAAAGGCCGAAGGCCAGGGCGGAAAACAGTACCGCCGTGGGCCGGTCGATGGTGCGCATCCGGTCCAGCAGGAGCTTCCGGAAAATGAGTTCCTCCATGATGGGGGCCAGGATCACCGCAAACAGGGCCACAGACCAGAGATCCAGGCGGCTCAGCATCTGCTCCAGGGGATTATCCCCCGTGCCGCCCAGGATCCGCCCCAGGAGGCCGGTGATCCCCTGCCCCAGCAGATTGCAGGGGTAGAGTACGCCCATGCACATGAGCAGGCAGATCATCAGTTCCCCGAATCCTCCCAGGCCTGCCTTCTCCGGAAGGCTGGCCGGAGCTTTGGGAAGGAGCAGAAGGAAAAGGGGAAAACCCACCAGGTACATACAGACGAAGCTGAGGGCGGTGATGAACCAGCCCTGAAGCAGAAGGTCCGGCGCCAGCAGGCCAAGCACCAGGGCAGCGGCGTATTGCGCCGCCACCGCCGCCGCCAGGAAAACGAAGCAGGCCAGGGCGATGCGGGAATAATGCTTTCTCAGGACCGGGGATACGGATGCTTCCAAAGGTCAGTCCTCCTCTCCCGCGCAGCCGGAAACGGGACGGGCGATCCGAATCAAAAGGACGATCGTTCTTACGGAAAAAACGGGACCGTCTGCGGCTGCCGTGATCCGGCATGGACACAGACGGTCCCGCGTATTGCGGTTTTACCTGTTCAGTTGACGACCCGGACGGTGCAGTCCAGCTTGGTCTCCTTCCCGTCCGCCGTCTTCACCGTGACGGTGATGGTGGCGGTGCCGGGGGACACGGCCTTGACCCGGCCGTTGCTCTCCACGCTGGCTACGCCGCTCTTATCGCTGGCGTAGGTAATGGTAGCGCCGTCGCCGGCTCCGTTCACCTTCAGCATGAAGGTCTCGCCGGTGCCGCTGTGGATGGTGACGTCGCTGTGGCTCAGCTTCAGGTCGCCGCTGGCGCTGCCGTTGCCGGTATTGGCGGGGGCGTAGCCCGACACCCGGACGATGCACTCCTTTGTTACGCCGCCCGCGGTGGCGGAGACCTTGGTGGAGCCATGGTTCACGGCGGTGACCAGGCCGTTTTCGTCAACGGTTGCCACGTCGGTATCCTCGGAGATCCAGATGATCTTCGCAGTGCTCTGGGCCGGGGAGATGGTGGCGACCATCTGGAAGGTATCGCCGGGATTGGACAGGGTAAAGTCCTCCCGGTTCAGCACGATGGAATTCACCACCGGCTCGGGAGTGGGCTCGGGAGTGGGCTTGGGGGTATGGGTCGGCGCGGGAGACGCGGAAGGATTGGCTGTTACCGTGGATACGCCGTTGCTGGGAGACGCTGAGACCGCCGGTTTGCTCGTATGGCCGGGCTCCGGATTCCGATCTTTCAGGCTCATGGCCAGCAGGACCACCACGGCGAGGATGATCAGGATCAGCACCACCAAACCGACGATGACCTGCCAACGGGTGTTGTTGGCGCCGGAAGCGGTTTTCCCGTCCCGGTTCTTCTTTGCTCCGCAATAGGGGCATTTGCTGTGGATCGAGGAGTAATGTTTGTCGCAGCGCCCGCATTTTACGTCTTGAAACAGTGCCATCCCATTCCCTCCGTTCCGATGCATCTGTTTTTCTGTTTACATCATACGCCACGTGAGTCTGTTCGTCAATGATTTTTGACGAAAGATCGCGGAATTTGTTCCCAAAAAGGGTGACATAATCTCTCCTCTCCTCCGTTGCGCCGACGCTTCGCTTGTGGTAGACTGGCACGGAGAAGGGAGGGACGGACATGGAGATGCGGCGGGAACCCGCGGCTCGGCGGGAGCTGGCTTTCGCCCTGGCGCTTCTGTGCCTGGGGGCCGCCCTGCGCATCCTGGGTCTGGGCTTCTTCCCTCCCGGGCTGAACCAGGACGAAGCTTCCACGGGCTGCGACGCCTGGGCTCTGCTTGTTTCCGGCGTGGACCGGAACGGGGACAGCTGGCCGGTGCTCTTCACCAGCTGGGGCAGCGGGCAGAACGCTCTGTATGCCTATGTGCTCCTGCCGCTGATGGCCGTATTCGGACGCAGCGTGACGGTGCTTCGTCTCCCCGCCGCCCTGCTGGGCACCCTGTCCCTGTTTCTGTTCTGGCGAATGGGCAGGAGGCACGGCGGCCCGGTGATGGGGCTCTGCGCCCTGGGGCTGCTGGCGGTCGATCCCTGGCACCTGCTCATCAGCCGCTGGGCGCTGGAAAGCAACCTTCTCCCCTTCTGTCTCCTGCTGGGCGTTTATTTTCTGGATCTGGCCCTGGCGGATCGTCCCTGGTGTCTCCTTCCCGCCGCCGGCGCCCTGGCATTGGGTCTCTACGCCTACGGAACGGCTTTTCTCTTCCTTCCCCTGTTCCTGCTGCCCTGCTGCATCCTGCTCCTGCGGCGGCGCTTTCCCCTCCTTCCGTTCCTGGCCGCTCTGGGGCTGTTCATTCTGATGGCTCTTCCCATCTTCCTGTGCAATCTGCGGAATCAACTGGGGCTGGAGAGCATGAAGCTCCTGTGCTTCACCCTCCCCCGTCTCACCCAGACCCGGCAGACGGCCACCATGTCCTTCTCTTTTCAGAACCTGCTGAACGCCCTGAAGCTGCTGTGGAAGCAATCGGACGGGCTGCCCTGGAACAGCGCCGGTCCCTTCGGTCTGCTTTGGGGGATTCCGGGTCTGGCGCTGTCCCTTGGAGGCCTGGTCTGTTCCGTATGCCGGATCGCCCGCCGCCGGGGAGAGGATACGGACTATATCGCCCTTTTCGCCCTGGCCGCAAGCCTGATCTCCTGCCTGTTCATCCATGTCAACGTGAACCGGGTGAACTTTCTCTTTCTCCCCCTGGTATGGTTCCAGGCGGCGGGGCTCAGGGCCCTGCTGGAAGCGCTGCCGATCCTGCGGATCCCCGTCTGCGTCCTGCTGCTCTGCGCCCTGGTCTTTCTCTGCCGGTACTGCCTGACCCAGCAGCGCGCCGTCCTGGAGCCCGCCTTCCACACGGGGCTCCTGGAGGCCGTCTCCTCCCTGGAGGAGGGAGATGAGCCGGTGTGGATCACGAACAATGTGAACATGCCCTATGTATACGTGCTCTTTGCCCGGGGAACGACCCCGGAGGAGTTCCAGGCAGACCTGGTCTATGCGGATCCGGATGCCCCGTTCCGCCGCGTGACCCGTTTCAGCCGCTGGCGCTTCGGCAGCGTGCTGCCGGAGACGGGGATCTGTATCCTGCCCCTCTCGGAGGCCCGGAAGTACGAGGAGGACGGTTATCTCCGCATCCGGGCGGCTTTCGGTCTTTATGCCGTTGCGGAGGCGGGAGATTTCTGATACAATAACGCAGTCATTCCGACGAAGAAAGGTGGTGAAATCATGACGAACGAGATCAAAAACCTGCGGCTTGCGGTACTCATCGACGCGGAGAACGTGCCCCGGAACAGCATGAAGGCGATCATGGAGGAGGCGGCCATCTACGGCACGCCCACCATCAAACGCATCTATGGGGACTGGACCTCTCCCAACGTGGCTTCCTGGAAATCCCTGCTGCTGGAGAACGCCGTGACCCCCATCCAGCAGTACAGCTACACCACGGGAAAGAACTCCACAGATTCTGCCATGATCATCGATGCCATGGATATTTTGTACGAGGGGAAGACCGACGGTTTCTGCATCGTCTCCAGCGACAGTGACTTCACCCGTCTGGCCATCCGTCTCCGGGAAGCCGGCATGAAGGTCATCGGCATGGGAGAGCAGAAGACCCCCGTCGCCTTCCGTGTTGCCTGCGACAAGTTTATCTATATCGAGGTGATCCGCTCCGCCAGCCAGACGAAGCAGAAGGAAGCTTCCTCCAAACAGGAAAAGCAAAAAACCACGACCCGGAAAACGACCCGGCAGAAAGCGGAAAAGGAACCGGCAGAGGGAGAAAAGACGACTCAGGCCAAGGGCCAGGCCAAAGAGGAGCATTCCCCGAAGGAGGATCACGGCAGCGTCAAGAAGGATCAGAAGATCCCGCCGGAGATCGTGAAGCTCATCGTGGATTCCGTTTCCGATATCGCGGATGAGGATGGCTACGCCTTCATGGGCGAGCTGGGAAATCTGCTGCTGAAGAAACAGCCGGATTTCGACCCCCGGAACTTCGGTTTCACCAAGCTCACCCAGCTGATCCGCTCCATCGGCCGTTTTGAGATCGACGCCCGGGTGACGGACGCCACAGGGACGAAGCACATCTATCTTCGGGATAAGGAAGCCTGACTTTGAAGAAACGAAAAAGGCGGAGGACCGGATGGCGGACCCTGGTCCTCCTGCTGCTCCTGATCCTGGCGGCCCTGCTCTGCCGGGATAATCTGCAGGTCCGCACGGTGGACTATGACGTTTCCTGCCGGGATCTGCCGGAGTCCTTCGACGGGCTGAAGATCCTGCAGATATCGGACCTCCACGGAAGGGACATCCTCACGAAGCAGCTGCTGAGCCGGGCGGAAGCCGCATCGCCGGACCTGATTTTCCTCACCGGGGATCTGGTCGACGGCGAGGGACAGCTGACCCGGCTGGAACCGCTGATCCGGGGTCTTGCCGCCATCGCGCCCCTGTACTACGTTACCGGGAACCATGAATGGGCTCTGGCGGATACGGAAGGTTTCCTGCGGGAGCTTTCCGGACTGGGGGTCGCTTTGCTGCGCAACCGCTTCATATCCCTGGAACGAAACGGGGACCGCCTGCTTCTGGCCGGGTTGGAGGACCCCAACGGCTATGCGGATATGAAAACGCCGGAGGAGCTGGCCCGGGAGCTGGAGGCCGCCGGAGGCGGTTTTTCCCTCCTTCTGGCCCATCGGCCTGAGTTCTTTCCGGACTATGCCGCTCTGGGCTTCCGGGTGATATTCAGCGGCCACGTCCACGGCGGCATGCTCCGTCTCCCCCTTCTGGGCGGCCTCCTGGCCCCCGGACACGTGCTCTTCCCGGAGTATGACGGCGGCCTGTTCACCCTGGGAGACAGCGTCATGGTCCTTTCCCGGGGCCTGGCGGGGGTGAACGGCTTTCCCCGGATCTTCAATCCCATGGAGGTACCTGTAGTGGTGCTGCACAGGGAAGAAAACGGATAAGGAAAACAGAAGGATCCGCGCTCCATCCGGGGCGCCGATCCTTTTCTCGCGATCGGGTCCGGAAAAAGTCCCGGGGACGGCGTACCGTCCCCGGGGCTTCGGTTATCTTTGTGCTTCCTTGGCGGCAGGTCTATCAGGAGACCGTGATCACGGCGCTGGTCTTATAGACCTTCGTGCCGGCGGCGTCCTTCGCGTAGACTCTTACTTTATAGCTCCCGGCCTTCGTGGGGGTATAGCTGAAGGTGTTCGCGGTGCTGTAGGACCGGGTCTTCACCTTGACTCCGTCCTTGTACAGGATGAAGTAGTACTGCAGCGGCTGTTCGCTCCCCACCGCCGCGGCGGTCCAGGTGATCTTCTCCCCCACAGCGGCGGTGGTTTTGCCCGCCTTGACGCTGATGACGGCGGGAGGTCCCAGGGTCACCGCGATCTTGCCGCTGGTCTTGCAGGCCTTTGCCCCGCTGGAATCCTTTACGTACACCTTCACCTTATAGCTCCCGGCTTCCGTGGGGGTATAGCTGAAGGTGTTCGCGGTGCTGTAGGACCGGGTCTTGAGCTTGGTCCCGTCCTTGTACAGGATGAAGTAGTACTGCAGGGTGCCGGAGCCGCCGGAGGCCGTGACCGTCCAGGTGAGCTTCTCCCCCACAGCGGCGCTGGTCTTGTTGGCCTTCACGCTGCTCACCGCCAGAGGGATGCTCAAGGTTCCGGAGGCCACGCTGGCCTGCAGCGGTTTCTGCCCGATGTAATAGGTCAGCCCGCCGGCGCCGCTCTGGATACCGTAGATATACCCCTTGGCCTGCTCTGCGGAGGTGAGGGTATAGGCCAGGGACATGGCGCCGCCGGTGGTGAGCTTCCAGATCTGGGTGGGGGTGCTGTAGTAGAACGCGCCGCCCTGGGCGGCGACCGTAATGTAAGATTCGGTCCAATAACTGCCGCTGTTTCCCCAAACATACCACCGTTTTCCGCCGCCCTGGATCGCTACGGCCGTTTCGGAAGTCGCGCCGGAGCTGCGGAAATACACATGGGAAAAGTCGGTGGATCTCGCATAGCACATCTTTGTGCCGACCCACTGCACCGACCGGTTGAGGTCTTTCCACCAGTAGTTATCGTATTTCGTCGAGGTGCTCCGATCATATACGTATTCCTGCCTGCCGTTTATCCAGTCGCTGGATTGGTGGGATGCCGCGCACGCTGCTCTGCTGAGGAGGAAATTTACATGATTGCAGCAGCTTTCGCTCCCGTTCGTGGGATCATCCCAGGTGCAGTCGATATAATACCAGACTGTTGATCCGCTGCTCACCTGGACCATGTTCCAGGAATGATTGATATCGTTGCTGGATATGAATTCGCAGGTCAGCCCGGCCAGGTCACAGAGATACTTGAAGGCCTTTGAATACCCGTCGCAGACGGCGCTGCCTTCCACCAGGGCGTTGTAGGCACTCGTCTTGCTGTACGTCCGGTCATACTCGCAGTGGGTGACCAGGTAATCGTGGAGATAAAGGAACTTTTCAACGTTCGTGCCCTGGGGGAGCCCGGCGATGATGGACATGCAGCGATCGTTGAACGCGGTGACGTCGCTGTCTGTAAATGCGGTATCGTAGACCGGTTGGATCGAGATCAACGTGTTTCCTGAATAGCTCCATGAGAATCCGTTCTTGACATAAAAGAACTCATAGTGGGAGTCGAGTACTTCGTAATACAGGTTGTAGCCTTCCTGAACGGTCAGTCCATACGCGCTCACGTCGATGTCATCGGACCGATTCTTCAGTCCCGCAACGATCTTGTTGGTGACGGCCTTCCGGGTCGTTTCGCTGATATCATAGGTCTCCGTCCGGGTCAGACCGCCGAGGCGGGTCAGCTTCCCCCGGGCCGCATCAAGGATCCCTCCGCCGCTCGCCTCCGCAGGCGCCGCCGGCTCCGCGGCAAAAACGACGCCCGGCAGCACGGAGAACATGAGCGCCAAAGTCAGCAGGATCGCAAATGCTCTTTTTTTCATGGGAAGTCCTCCTTTTCTCAATATCGCAATGGACAGATGTGCCGATCCATCGTTTCCGGCTCCGTTTGCAGTCGGCATGCGGTTCAGCCCTGACCGGGCAGCTCGTCTGCGCTGCCCTTCCAGAGGATATCCGCGATGCGGCGGCTGGCGAAGCCGTCCCCGTAGGGGTTTGCGGCATGGGCCATGGCCTCATAGGAAGCCCGATCCTCCAGCAGTTCCTTGAAATTGCGGTAGATGGGATCCTCATCGGTCCCCACGAGGCGAAGGGTCCCGGCGGCGATGCCCTCCGGCCGCTCCGTGGTGTCCCGCATCACCAGCACCGGCTTCCCCAGGCTGGGCGCTTCCTCCTGGATGCCGCCGGAATCCGTCAGGATCAGGTAGCTGCGGGCCAGGAAATTATGGAAATCCAATACGTCCAGGGGCTCGATGATCCGGATCCGTTCACAGCCCCGGAGCTCCTCGTCCGCCACCCGGCGGACGGCGGGATTCATATGGATGGGATAGATCGCCTTCACATCCGGATGCTCGTCCATGATCCGGCGGATCGCCCGGAACATATTGTGCATGGGCTGACCCAGGTTCTCCCGCCGGTGGGCGGTGATCACCACCAGGCGGCTCCCTTTCGCCCACTCCAGCTCGGGATGGGAATAATCCTCCCGCACGGTGGTCTTCAAGGCGTCGATGGCCGTATTGCCGGTGACGAAAATGGACTCCGGCCGCTTTCCCTCCCGCAGCAGGTTCTCCCTGGAGCGGGCTGTCGGCGCGAAATGATAGCGGGCAATGATCCCCACGGCTTCCCGGTTGAATTCCTCCGGATAGGGTGAATCGATATTGTAGGTGCGCAGACCGGCTTCCACATGTCCGACGGGGATCCGGAGATAAAAACAGGCCAAGGCTGCGGCAAAGGTGGTGGAGGTATCCCCGTGGACCAGCACCACATCCGGCTTTTCCGCCTCCAGCACTGCCTTGATCCGCTCCAGGATATTCACCGTAATGTCGAAAAGGGTCTGCTTTTCCTTCATGATTGAGAGATCATAATCCGGCGTCACCCGGAAGGTCCGCAGCACCTGGTCCAGCATCTCACGGTGCTGACCGGTAACGCAGACCACCGTTTCAAACTGCTCCGGTCTGCTCTTCAGTTCCAGCGCCAGGGGGCACATTTTCGTGGCCTCCGGTCTGGTGCCGAAAACCAGCATGACTTTTTTCATGGGCTTTTCTCTCCCGTATTTCCGCCCGTTTCGGCGTCTTTCCGGCTGCCGGACGCCGACGGAAAGACGTTTGGCTTTGCTTTTGATTATATCATAGGGGCGGAAAAAGCTCAACAGAAATACGCTCTCCGCCCCAATATGACGCAGTGGGATCCGGCCCCGGGCAGGAAAAGCCCCGGGGCCGGCATACCGGCCCCGGGCCCTGTCAGTCCGGATCTTGCTG
>JAEEGJ010009689.1_pt1 | contig 25577 bp, 21 predicted proteins | sample 8958761 | NCBI WGS metagenome assembly JAEEGJ01 (sample SAMN16246546, study PRJNA631951) | gut metagenome | biome: gut microbiome; feature: rumen; material: RS-attached | host: Bos | place: Iran: Karaj | collected 2018-10 | reverse complement strand
CATTCGACGACAAAGGTACAGTTTTTTTTCTAATATCTTGGATAATTCGAAAGAATATCGTATTTTTGCAGAAAAATACAGTAAACAACAATATGCAAGCCATCATTTTAGCAGCAGGTATGGGACGTAGGCTGGGCGAATACACCAAGGACAACACGAAGTGCATGTTGCCCGTGAACGGTGTCAGGCTGATTGACCGTCTGCTGACACAGCTTTCGAAACAAGCGCTCAATAGAGTCGTCATCGTCGTAGGCTACCAGCGACAGAACCTCATCGACTACATCGGCGACAGATATGACGGCCAGCTGAAGATTGAGTTCGTCGAGAACCCCATCTACGACAAGACCAACAACATCTATTCGCTGGCACTGGCCAAAGACAAGCTGCAGGAAGACGATACCCTGCTCATTGAGAGCGACCTGATATTCGACGACGGGATGTTCTCGTTGCTGACGGAGAATCCCTACCCCAACCTCGCCCTCGTAGCCAAGTACGAGACCTGGATGGACGGTACGATGGTGCGACTCGATGCAGACAACAACATCGTGAACTTCGTACCGAAGGCCGCCTTCGACTATAACGAGACTGACAGTTATTATAAAACCGTCAACATTTACAAGTTCAGCCGCGAGTTCTCACAGACGAAATATGTACCCTTCCTGGAAGCCTACTCAAAGGCCGTCGGCAATAATGAGTATTACGAAAATGTGCTGCGCATCATCTCCTTCCTGAACAGTCACGACCTAAAGGCTCTGCCTATCACCAACGAGAAATGGTATGAAATCGACGACAAGCAGGATCTGGACATCGCCGAGGCCCTCTTTGCCGACGAGAAGGACCTGCTGAGGAAATACTACGGGCGCTTCGGTGGATTCTGGCGATTCCCGCAGATGCTCGACTTCTGCTATCTGGTGAACCCCTATTTCCCGACTCCCCGTGTGGTCGACGAGATGCGTGCCAACTTCCAGACTCTGCTGACGCAATACCCCTCGGGCATGAAAGTGAACACCATCATCGCCAGCAAGTGCTTCGGCGTGAGTGAGGACTATATCATCCCAGGCAATGGCGCGGCAGAACTTATCAAAGCACTAATGGAGGATCTGACTGGCAAAGTTGGGACTATCCGTCCTACTTTCGAGGAATATCCCAACCGTCTGCCAAAGGAGAATCTGGTGACATTTGTTCCAAAGGATAACACCTATCGTTATACTGCCGATGAGCTGATGACGTTCTTTGATGCCAATCCCGTCGACACCTTATTAATTATTAATCCAGACAACCCATCAGGCAACTTCATCCCCAAAGCAGATTTGCTCAAACTTTGCGACTGGAGCGCTCAAAGGAATATCCGTCTGATGATAGATGAGAGTTTCGTGGATTTCAGTGAGGATTGGGAGAACAATTCGTTACTGCATGATGAACTGTTGGAGCAGTATCCGCAACTCATCGTCATGAAGAGTATCTCGAAGTCATATGGTGTTCCTGGCATCAGGTTAGGCATTCTCGCCTCAGCCAACAAACAACTAATTGCAGGCTTAAAGAAGCAGGTATCTATCTGGAACCTAAATGCTTTCGCGGAATTCTTCATGCAAATCTACAACAAGTATGAGAAGGATTATAAGACGGTCTGCGGGAAGTTCCTAAAGGAACGGGCAGACTTCGAGCAACAGTTGAGAAGCATCAGTTTTCTACGGGTGATGCCCTCACAGGCCAACTATTTCCTGTGCGAGATCCTGCCGCCAAGAACGGCCAATGAAGTGGTGCTATATATGTTGAAACGCCACAACATCCTGACCCGCGACTGCAGCAACAAGCCCGGGCTCGACGATAGACAATACATGCGCATCGCCGTCAGAAACCACGAGGACAATTCCAGACTGATAGAAGGATTAAGACTATTAGACAAATAGACAATTAGATGAGAATTTGTATTTGTGGAGGCGGAAACTTAGGACATGTTTGTGCAGGGTTCCTGGCAAACAGGGGACACCAAGTGTCGATACTGACCACCAAGCCAGAGCGTTGGAGTCAGACCATAGAGATTGGCGCCCCTGACGGATTCTTCGAAGGCAAACTGGCACAAGTGTCTTCCCATCCTGAAGAAGTGGTACCACAGGCAGAGATCGTATTGGTCTGCCTGCCTGGTTTTGCCATTCATGACGAGCTCACTAAAATCAAACCCTATTTGTCTAAGACTTGCAGAGTTGGAACGGCCGTCTCCAGCACGGGATTCTTCTTCGAAGCCTTTGAAGTGATGCCTGCAGACATCGCGCTTTTCGGATTCCAACGTGTACCTTTCATCTCCAGAATCATCGAATACGGCCAAAAGGCTGAACTGAAAGGTTATAAGGAGTCTCTCCATGTAGCTATAGAACAGACGGAGGATAAGGAATCTGTCAGAGTTGTGTTGGAACAATTGTTTGAGAAACCAGTCACTCTGGCTGACAGTTTCTATGAGGTCAGTCTTTCTAACAGCAATCCTATCCTTCATCCATCCCGCCTTTATACCATGTGGAAGGACTGGCAACCAGGCATCGTCTACCCACGCAACCCGCAGTTCTATGCGGAATGGACCCTCGAAGCCTCAACGCTTCTCCTGCAGATGGACAATGAATTTCAGTCATTGTTGAAGAAGCTGGGACTCAAGGAAGGGTGCATCCCACCGATTCTTGACTATTACGAAAGTTCGGATGCCGACTCACTGACTCAGAAGTTGCGCAGCATTAAGGCCTTTCAGAACATCTCTTCACCCATGAAGGCCGTTGAGGGCGGTTTCATCCCTGACTTCAGCAGCCGTTATTTCACAGAAGACTTCCCCTACGGCATGCGCTTTATCGTGGAAACAGCCCAGAAGCACCACGTCAGTATCCCCATCACAGAGAATATCTATCAATGGGGCCTCTCAAAAATCGGAGAATGATGCAACGGATCAACTGGATAGACTGGGCGAAAGCTTTCGCTGTGTGTAGTGTTGTATTCTGCCACCTACCACAATCGCAGGAGTGGTTCTATTATCGCTATATGCAAGCTACGACCATCACCATATTCTTCTTCATCTCCGGCTATTTGAAGAAAGACCATGGAAGCGCACATGCCAATTGGAAGAGGTACTGGTCTGGGCTCATCGCCCCCTATCTACTCTACAATGCTGTCATCTATCCTTATTGGTTTGTCAGATATTCTATGCAACATGGAGGGATTCCAGATTTATTCGCAGCTATGAAACCTATCATCGGAGCCATGTTATTAGAACATGAGAATGCATGGGCTGAACCGCTGAACGGCCCCTTGTGGTATCTGCCAGCCATCCTCATCATGCACCTCATCATTGACGGATGCCGGAAGACGCGATATCAGCACCTTATCATGATAGGGCTTTGTATCGTGAGTTATTTCATTTACGCTGCCAATAAAGAATATGAGTTTCTACCGAATCTCACACCCATGGGGTTATTCCGTCGGTTGCCGTATTATTATCTCGGTTATGTCATGGGACAACAAAAGCTGTTCCAAGACGTCAAGCCTGTGAGGGAGACGGTTCTCCTCATCATTTGTTTGAGTATTAGCCTTATCTGCTTTGAATGTCATCTGAATGAGGATCGTATTCTGTTGCATGCCGCCTTGTTCTATCCCGTTAACATCGGCCTGCTGTTCGCCCTGCTTTGTTTATGTAAGTTGTTAGACCACCAGTATTGTTCATTTGTCACCAATCTGTCTATCGGCACGCTCGTAATCATCGGTCTCCACATCATCCCCATCGGTATCGTCAACTTCATTGTGGAACACCCGAACGAGCAGACTAGTTATTCCGGTTACTACTGGTATGAGGCACTGCTCATCACGATCTTCATTATGGCCCTGCTCTACCCCATTATCTTGTATGCAAAAAAAAACGCCCCAATGATGATTGGGAAAAACAAAACATTCAGTTATGGAACAGACCAAACAAAATAGAATCGGCTATATTGATGCCATCCGTGGATTGGCCATGATCTTGGTTGTTTACTTCCATATCGCTGCCTACGGCTTCGGGTCGTATGAATTGGGCTATAACGACATCATCGAGCGGTTTCGCATGCCCACCTTCTTCTTTATCAGCGGATGGGTCTTTTACAAGGCAGGCCGGACATGGGACAGGCAGACAATTACAGGTATGATTCGTAAGAAGTTCATGGTACAAATCATCCCCACAGTCGTTTTTATGCTACTTTATCTGGTCATGTTTAACCTATTGGATGTCAGTTCGTTCGGCAGTGACAAGAAGGGCTATTGGTATACGTTTGTCCTGTTTGAATACTTTATCATATATATCCTTGCAGAAGCCCTACTCAACCGACAGAATTCCACCATAGGTGAGATGCGCGTCTTAATCGTCATATTAATTCTCTCTGTGAGCGCCTTCTACTATGCCAAATACTATACACATTACGCCGTAGAATTAGGGACATGGAAAGACATCCTGGGTTTCTTCAGCTTTGTCAAGATCAGACATATCATCTTTTTCTGGTTTGGGACGTTTGTCAGAAGACATTTCGACCGATTCATCCAACTCACAAACAACAGTTATGTTACAGCGACACTAATCGTCCTATTCACAGCCATCATTTTATGGCCAATGGTGCTGTCAATCAACGGTATCGAGTACATCGCCTATCTAGTGGCTGGTCTTTCTGGGACGGTCATCTGTTTCACCTTCTTCAGAATTCATGCACAGAATTTCTCCCAAGAAACATGGTACAGCCGAGGCCTACAACTGATTGGCAGACGCACACTCGACATCTATCTCATCCACTATTTCGTATTGCCGTACGATCTCGTTCAACTAGACGTATGGCTACAATACCACCATAATACGTTGTTTGCCCCCATGACGCTCATCCTCGCCCTTTGGGTAGTGATCTGCAGTCTGTTCATCAGCAGTCTCATCCGAGTAAGTCCACTACTTGCCAAGTACTTATTTGCAGTTAAATAATAATTCAAAAGAACAAATATGAACAACTCATTTTTCATTCCTAACAGATTAGTTTGGATTGATTGGGCAAAAGTCATTGCTATTTCTTTTGTGGTGTTTGGGCACATACCACAAGAACCTGGTAGCTTTCCTCAATCTTATATCGTGACATTTCACATGCCGCTTTTCTTCTTCATTTCCGGTTATCTGACAAAGAAAGAATTTTTCTGCAAGGCCACTCTGAAGAAATACTGGCACACACTGATCATCCCCTATTTCTGCTACAACATCATATTCTATCCATATTGGGTCGTTAGACACATGGTTGATTTCCCCCAAGCAGGATGGTATGACTTTGTCAAACCCTTCATTGGCACTTTTATGCTCCAATGTAATTCCCCATATTCTGAATCGCTTAACGGTGTAACATGGTTCATTGTATCTCTATTAGGATATAAAATCATTCTGTCCTTATGTAACAAATACAAATACGGCGCATTATTCATGACTCTATTGGCTATACTAACAGCTATAGCATATATTATTAATGAATTCTATCTTTACACTAAAGACCTTCCTCATATTGGTTTTATGAAATGTTTATCATTTTTCTATTTAGGACATCTATTTAAACAAAAGGGATTCATTTCCGAGAGCCCCAATTCAAAAGATTGGTATTTTTGCATAGGATGGTTAAGCGTCAGTCTCATCTGCTACTATATTCCAGATCCTATGAGCAACATTCCACTATTCGCTTTTTGGTTTTGGTCTGTATCTTTTTGTGGTACGATGGGAATTCTATATGTCTGCAAACTCTTAAGCCCCATACACTCAAAGGTTATAGAAAACATTTCTATCGGCACCATTGTCATCATGGGCCTACATTTTATGTTAATTGGAACAACAAACTTTATTTTAGAGAAGTTATTGGGCATAGAAAGAATTATATATCATTGGATGATAGCACTTTTGATTTCTTTGCTCATTGAAGGACTTCTTTATCCCATCATCATACTCTTTAAGGAAAAAGCTCCATTTATGTTAGGAAAAATAAAAAAGTAAAGAAGATAAATAAAACATTTGCTAATTTGATTTATTATTTGTAATTTTGCCTTGTGAAATGGAGATTGTTTCTCTAACGAAAGGATAAAGACAGTATTAAAATAGCCCGATTAACATTGGGTAATAAATATATCAAAGTTAAGTTCATATATGATTGTCAATTCGCTCGCATTCCTGTGGTTCTTCCTAATAGTCATCGTTGTATACTACCTATGCCAGATGAAAAAGGAAGTGCAGAATGTGTTTCTATTGGGATGTTCGTACTGGTTTTACTCACAAGTCGATATCAAGATGACCATCCTGCTCATCATCCTGACCATGGCATTCTGGTTGCTTGGCAAGAGTATCCATCATTTTATGGAGAAGGAAGATGAACGAAAGGCCAGTTGGCTGACCACAGTTGGCGTAACTATCGGCATTGGTGCCCTGTTCTACTTCAAATACTTGAACTTCTTCGCGGAGTCTGTTGCATCTTTCGCATCCTTGTTGGGTATCCACATGAGTTGGACGGCACTCCATTTAGTAGTACCCATCGGCTTGAGTTTCTTCACTTTTAAGCTAATGAGTTACGTGCTTGATATTCACCACGGGAAAATTCTTCCGGAGGGAAATGTCATCAGTTTTGCCAATTACATTGCCTTCTTCCCCACGATTCTCTCTGGCCCTATTGATCGCCCAAAGCCATTCCTGACACAAGCCAATGTGGCCAGACGATTCAATCCTGACCAGCTGATGACAGGTTTCCGCAGGGTGTTGTGGGGCATGTTCCTGAAGATGTGTATCGCCGACCGCCTTGACCTATACGTTAGTGCCGTTTGGAACAATTATGAGCATCACTCTGCCATCTCCATCATCTTTGCTTCCCTACTCTATCCGCTGCAGATGTATGCTGATTTCAGCGGTTATAGTGAGATGGCCATCGGCGTGGCACTCATGTTAGGTTTTAAGGTGGCAGAGAACTTCAAACGACCCTTCTTCGTGCTTGATATCGCTGGGTACTGGAGCCGCTGGCACATGACATTGACCAGTTGGCTGACGGATTATGTGTTCCTGCCACTGAATATCAAGTTCCGGGAATGGGGCGTCTACGGCACTATCTTCGCCATCATGCTGAACATGATGTTCATTGGCATGTGGCACGGAGCCAACTGGACCTTCTTCCTATTCGGCATCTACCATGGTCTGTGGTATATTCCACTGATGGTTGGTGGCGGATTCTTTAAGAAACGGAAGATTAAGGTTAATGCCAACGGATGGCCCAAGCTGCAATATGTTATCAAGATGATCGGTATATACATTGTGATCACCTTTGGTCTCATGTTATTCCATTCTGCATCCATGACAGAGTTCTGGCATATCTGTGAACGCATTGCCACCCATTGGGAAGGAGGCCTGTTCACCGATCTCTCATCAATGGTCAATGGAGCTATCTGTCTTGCAGCACTCATCTATGTCGACATTCAGGAGGAGTGGTTCCCCAAGTACCAGATCCCCCTACCCAAACAGATTACCCCCTGGCGTTGGGAACTGACGATGGCTGTAGAGATCGTTGCCATCCTGCTTTTCGGTGTTTTCGACAATAACCAATTCATCTATTTCCAGTTCTGACATGAAAAAGATTCTTATACATATATTAATTATTACAGTACTATTCTTCATATTTGACAGGGTAACAGGATTCGTGCTGAAGCAACTCTATAGTTATTCTAACGCCACCGACGAATATAAGATAGGCTACGCCAATACAGAGACGAACGATGACCTGCTCTTTATGGGCAGTTCCAGATGCCTGCACCACTTTGTGCCTTCTGTCTTTGAGAAAGCCTACGGCATGACCTGCTTCAATACGGCAGACTGGGGTATTAAGAACATCTATTACCATTATGGGCTTTTAGGAAATATCCTCTCCCGCTATACGCCGAAAGCCATTGTTTTCGAAATTCATCCCTGCGATTGGCTAGATACCCCTTACTCTGGCACAGAACGGGCGGGTTCGTTAGCTCCCTTCTGTGGAATGAGCCAATCATGTGACGAGATGCTCAAAATCGATGGTAAATATTGGGCATATCGGCTGTCTGTTGTATATCGCTATACAGGCAGTCTCCCTTCTTTACTTTTCGGGCGTTGGGGTAGTATGGACCGGAGCCTCAAAGGGTGGAAACCCCTCGACGGTCAGTTGGATACTATGGGCGTCAAGGCAGAGGAGTTTCCTTTCCCCATTCACCAACAGAAACTACAATTGTTTGAGCAATTCATCAAGGACTGTCAAGCTATGAACATCAAACTAATTCTAATAGTCTCACCGATGTTTATATGTACAGAACAAGATGTGTTCAAGGTGCCACGCGACCTCGCCAATAAATACAATGTTCCTTTCTTCGATTACTTCCGTGACTCACAGTTCTTAGACCATGCTGAATTATTCTATGACTTTGGTCACCTGAACAGGAAAGGAGCTATACTCTTCTCCAACAAAGTTTGTAGCGAACTCAAAAACTATATATGTAAATAAAACTTATGATGAAAAAACGAAATATCTTAATAGTGACAGTGATTTGTATTCTAACTGTTTGTCTCAGTTTATATATAGTCGGTGCATTCCATCAAAACCTATCCACATTTGAAGGACATAAAACCGTTATCTGCATTCCTGTATATGGTCAAAGTCTGGCATTGGGTGAAGAAGCCATCAGAGTTACGGATTTTGACTCTTTAAGGATTAAAAATGACGGAAGAATTGTTACAGAATGCTTTAATTATGACTTCGGCTATTTTGACGGGCAAGAATGGAAACAGAGCGTAAAAAGATTTGTTCATTACGACAAGAAATCATTTGAATTATCTGTATACGGAATGGCAGAATCCTTAGTTAATCAACTTGGGAACGACACCATCATTTGCATTTTCCCTGAAGGTGCTGGTATGACAAGCATTATACAAATTAAGAAATCAACCGAGCCTTATGAAAAATTTCTTCATGAGATAAAGAAAGCAAATCAATTTGCAGTAAACAAAGGCTGGGACTTTTACGTTCCCGCCATCTGCTGGATGCAAGGAGAAACCGATATCGCAGATTACACAGATTGCGACTACAAAAGCCAATTAAAAGAATTCTGTACCAGTATCAATCAAGACATCAAAAAAATAACCCATCAGAAACAGGATGTTCACATAATCTGTTATCAGTCAAATGTTGTTACAAGAGCAGAATCTTTTAACAACTTGAACTATGATTGCAGAGAAACGAAAGTACCAAATGCCATAGTAGACTTATTAAGAAACGATTCACTCTTTTGGGCTAGTGGTCCCACCTATCCATACACATTCGTCAACGAAGCGCTGCACATCGATGGCATCAGCCAAAAACGCATCGGTCATCTTCATGCAGTATCAGCACTAAAAATCATAAGAGGCGAAGAAAAGAACTATGGTCTCATACCACTTTCTGCAAAATCTCTAGAAAATGATGCCATCGTTCATTTTAATGTCCCATGCGCGCCATTATCTTTTGATACCATCAGTGTAAATAAAATAACCAATTACGGTTTTAACGTCATAAATCAGGAAGGAAAAGACATTTTATCAAATGTTTCTATTGCAGGGAATGATATTATTCTTCACTGTACAGAATCACCTATAAGATGTAAAGTCAGATACGCTGTGAATGGAGATGCCATGAAAAGTGGGCCATTACGTGGTCCACGCGGCAATTTAAGGGATTCACAAGGAGACAGATATCAGGTAAGAATCTCTGAGGGAATATATCCATTACATAATTGGTGTTATCAATTTGACATTGAAATTGATTAAAACAAATAGCCAATCTACCATTTATCACATCTCATATATGAACAATAGTTCTAGAATTATCTATTTGGACACACTAAGAATCATTGCAACGATTGCCGTGATACTTACCCATGTTTCAACAATGCACATAGAAGATTTGTCATGTAACACTACGGATTGGCAAATTCATAATATCTATGCTTCTTTTTCAAGATGGTGCGTCCCCGTGTTCCTCATGATATCTGGTGCTTTATTTTTGAATCCTGAAAAGGCAATCAATATCGGCTTATTATATAAGAAAAATATACTTCGAATAGTAACCGCTCTAATAGTCTGGTCGTTTCTCTACGCGCTCTTTCAATATCTAACCATTGAAAGATATCATAACCTTAGTTCTATTATTGGATTAACAATCATTGGACATTATCACCTCTGGTTCTTATATCTTATACTGGGTATTTATATATCTTTGCCTGTTTTGAAAAAAATATCTGAAAGCAAAACTATATTTCTATATTTCCTGATAGTCTCATTTGTTTTCACCTTTTTGGTACCACTCATTATAGAAATATGTAAAAACAGTATTCCTCAACAGACATGGGAGTCATTTGAGTCGCACCCTTACTTCCTTCAAGCTCTTGAAGGTAATTTCAATTTGCTTAACCCCAAAATCCTTATTGGTTTTGTATTCTATTTCATGCTTGGACATTACATCAACATCAAAGACATCAATACGAAACATGTCATGTTGATTGTAATTAGCGGATTGGCAGGTTTTATTTGTATCATTTTTGGCACTTATTACTCAACATCATTACAGAATAGTTTTGATGGCTCATTTTATCATTATCTGAATATCTGTGTTCTTTTTGAAGCTATTGCCGCTTATTACCTTGTCAAGCATGTTTCACTTCGCCATAATGTTAAAATTATCAAATTATTATCCAAAACGAGTTTCGGAACATACCTCATACACCTTATGCTGATGGAAACATGCATATCATGTGGCATTGACACTTTGATAATAAGCCCTATACTATCCATCCCATTGATGGTAATTATTCTCTATATAATTTCAACTCTGGTCTGCTTAGTTCTTCTGCAGATCCCTTGGATTAACAGATACTGTTTATAAATATGGCTAAGACATTAACTATTATCATACCAGTATATAACGTTGAGAAATATATACGGCCATGTCTTTTAAGCGTCTTAAGTCAGGGGCTAATAACAGAAGACTATGAGGTCATACTCATTAACGACGGTACGCCTGACAACAGTTTTGGTATGATCACAGATCTTATTAAAAACCATAACAACATCAAAGTCATTGAACAAAATAACAAAGGGCTGTCTGCAGCCCGAAATATTGGATTAGAAAAAGCAACAGGAAGATACATTATATTTATCGACTCTGATGACTATTTAATTGAGAACAGCTTAAGGATACTTTTAAACATTGCAATAGAGTCAAATGCTGACTTGATTGTAGCAGACTACGTTGTACAGACCGATGAAACAACACCAGATCTCAATGTATGTCCTACAGAACCCAGAAGTCAACACATCAAGTCCGGGTCTGAATTATTAATTGATGACTTGAAATTACGAGAGTATTTCATTTGGAGGACTATCTACAAGCGAGATTTCTTAATTAAACATCATATCTCATTTATTGAAGGTATTACATTTGAAGATAGTCCGTTCACGATTGAATGCTATTTAAAAGCGGAAAAATGTGCAAGAATATCATATCCATTCTATGTTTACAGAAGGAGGCACGGTTCCCTATCTTCTCATATCACATTGAAATCTGTAAAGGATTTAAACAAAGTTATAGAGAGTTTATGGTTATTAGCCCATACTAAAGAGATATCTCCCGTGGTAAGAGAACATTTATTTGAACATATCTATGTTATATTCTCTCTCAACATGTGGTATATTTCTAAGCATAAAGATATTCTGATTTACAGGGGTGTACTTATAAATGATTTAAAAAAAAGAGTTCCCAAACTCAGTTTTCATCATGGTATTAAACAGCGTATGGTTTCATTCTGTTTCAAGATGATGCCTTGTTTCTATCTTAAAATTCGATCACTTATTTAAACCACAATTATGCGTAATCTAAAAATCATCGTATGCTGCCATAAGGAAGACCTATACAAGGAATCCAAAGTATACATGCCATTACATGTTGGCAAGGCCATTTCAAATAAAGATATCTGCATTCCAGGAGACAATAGTGGAGATAACATCAGTATCAAAAACGACAGCTATTGCGAGTTGACAGGGATGTACTGGGCATGGAAAAACCTTAAAAACATTGATTATATCGGACTATGCCACTACAGACGCTATTTCGATTTTAATCATATTGGCAGAAAGCATTTCCCACTCACCACTATCAAAACGGAGTTATTTGACAAGCTGGATCTCAATATCAGCAAAGAAGCTGAAGTTTGGTTAGAAAAAGGCGGGTGTATTCTCGCCAAAGCTAATCACCAACATGCATCACTATTTACCCATTATTGCGAAGGGCACTATAGCACAGATATCAAAGTGCTCGGTGATATCATTAGAGACACACTTCCCCGTAAATACTTCCAAGCTTTTGTAGATGTCCTAATGAAAAGTAACAGATTTTCACCATACAATATGTTCGTTATGGACTGGAACACATTTGACAAGTATTGCACATGGCTATTCAATCTATTAGAAAAAGTTGAGCAACAAATAGACATCAGTCACTATTCACCTTATCAGAAACGTGTTTTCGGTTATCTTGCTGAACGGTTATTAAATCTATATGCTCATGCCGAACAATTAAAGGTCATGCAGATTCCTGTACTCAAAATTTCAGACGAACCAGAAACAGATGACATTCCACTTTTCAAATACATAGCTCGATGTCTATTGCGTGACATTGCAGTAAAAACGACAACAGAGATTCCCAAATAAGTATTTCCGACTCCATTACAGCCGATTCTTAATCAACTCTTGGAAAAGATTTACCCATAATGGCATAATATTAGAAGCCGAGAAACGACTTGATGATTGGACTGCAGCGCGTCCTATTTTTATCCGGAGTTCAGGTGACTCTATCAAACAACAGACCCTTTCGGCAAATTGTTCGATGTCACGTTCTTTAACAAGATAACCATCCACGCCATCAGTTATTATATGAGCGGGGCCATATGGACAATCAAATGCCACAACCGGTAGCCCACAACTCATTGCTTCTGGTAAAACAAGTCCGAAAGGCTCATATAGGGAAGTTAGGACAAAAATTGAACTTTCCAAATAACGATTAATAATATATGGGTCTGATTTGTGAACATGAATATTCGCATGAAGGCGTTTGGACATATCAATTATTTCATCCTCCATCTCACCTTCCCCATATAAATCAAGATGCCAATCTGAATGTCTGGAGTATACAATTTCCCATATTTTAAACAATTCGGGAATGTTCTTCTGTATAGTATAACGACCTACAAAAACAACATGTTTACTCTCCAAATTGGACAGTTGTCCCGTAGGGTTTAAATGAACTACATTCGTAATTACCATGGTCTTGGTATATTTCAACCAATCTTCTGAATCAGCGTCGTGTAAAGAAACCAATATATCAAACTTACGGGCATCATTAATAAGTTTATGCATATCTAACATTCCTAAAAAACGCTGACATATACTTCTCTGACTAAGGGGATTATTACCCATAATATATTTACGATCAATATGGGATTCCAATACCCTAGCGCAAATGACTGGGCACTTCACAATCATCATCAACGGTCTAGTATAGGAAGTTGTAGTTACAACTATATCAGGCATAAACCCTTCCATAAAACGGTTGAACTTTGCCCGCAAGAGATGGTCAAGACGCCACCATTTGTATAATCTATATAAAATGCAGTTATGATAATAAGGATAATAACGTATATCCAAATCAACATGACGTATCTTTGATGACATCTCAAAAGCCAAAGGACGGTCACACTGTTCATATGTCAACAAAACAACATCATATCCTTCCTGTTCTGCAAGATAGTTCATTTTGTCTGTGAGAATACGTTCAGTTCCTGCCCGTTCAACCATTTGAGGGTATATATATACAATCTTCATCTTATTTCACTAAATTATCATCGGAGTCATCATAATGATCTTTCTTAAAGAAAATGCGAGTAATCCCTTTACTCTGAATCTTCACATGTTGGACAAAACTCTGCCACAAAGACTGAGACCCAATGGTACCATAACCTGTAATTGCCCTTGCACGTCGGTCACGCAGAAACTTTATTTTGCCATATTTTTTTAATGAAAGAGCCATTGACCCATCTTCTCCGCGAATAATATCAACACGGTATTTTTCGCGTCTTCCATAATCAGCATTATAAGCAAAGACCAAACCACGAACACTCAACTCAGGACGCTTAAAATGCTGTATATAGAGAAAGAGGTCTCTACACATTTCGAACATACGCAATCCGAATTTGCTATGGGTGGCATCAGGAAAGTAACTCCAAGTAGCGGAAACAGCAACAATACCAGGTTTTAATAACTGATCCAACATCAGCTCATAATACATTGGTGGATAAATTGTGTCACTGTCCACATCAAAATAGAACTTACCTTTAGAATGTTGCAATCCACATCGACGTGCATAACCGCATGAATGCTGATATTCAGTATAATAGGGAATGCCTGACTTTTCAAAGATTTCTGCAGTTCGATCCTTCGAGTCATTATCTACTCCTATTATCTCAACAGGATACTTACACTGAATCTCACTAATTGCCCATAAACATGCCTGAAGGTGAGTTTCTTCATTATAACCAATAACGACAATTGAAGCCAAGGGCTGATCGTTCTGCAGAGAGGCAAGACGCTCTCGTGTTTTGTCGATTACCTCTTGCGGCACTTCGCTAAACGGTTTGCCGTATATTGAAAGATATTTATCATACCAAGCCATAATATTACTATTTATAGAGAATCAAACAATTGTATCCATTTTTGCATAACTACATCCTTCTGAAATCTTGAGACAGAAGATACAGCATTCCTACTCATTTTCTTACGTTCTTCATCATGTTCTATCATATAACATATTTTATCCGCTAAATCTTGAACATTCCCATTTTCTGCCAACAAACCATTAACACCATTCTCAATAATGTCGCGAGGACCACAAGGACATGCAAAAGAAACGACGGGCAACCCTGTTCCTAATGCCTCAAAAAGGACTAAGCCAAAACCTTCCGAACGAGAACTTAAAACATATATACTACTATCTGCATATAAATCAAATAAATTATTTGCACTTGTATTACAATGCAACGATTCAGAGACGCCTTTACGATTGGCCAATTCTTGATATGCCTTATTATTACCAGGTCCATAAATATCTAAACGCCACTCTGGATGATGCTGCGTAACTATTGCCCATGCATCAATCAACAAATCGAAACCTTTCACATAATCATACCGTCCCGCAGATATGACACGTTTATTCTTAACTTCAGATTTTCTTTCTGGCATAAAAGAAATAAAATTGGGTATTATCATAACATTATCTAATTCCGGCCAATTATGGCTGTCCTCTTCTGTTAAGACAACAAACCTATCAAGCAATTTCAAATTAGCAATTAGACTATTCATCCAAATTTTACTTATCCATCGATTAATAAAAGTGGGGAAATATTTTTTCTTAAACTGACGGTAAAATGAACGTGTAAAATGTATTTCTGCTATTTTTCTACTGCCATCAGGAATATCATTTATAAAATTAATTTCACGTCGTGTGATGGATACAGTGATATCTGGTTGAAGCTCCATTATATATTGAGTCAACTTCCTTTTATATCTCCTTTGTTTAAACCAGTAATATAATAATTTCTTAAATATTGGCATCGTATCTAAGTCGTCAAAGTTGACTTCAATATACTTAACGTGCACTTTATTAGATAACTGATAGTACCATGGTAATTCTGGATGCTCAGTTAAGACCACATACATTTCATTATTCGTATTGTCTGCCAAATAATTTATTTTTTGGCTAATTATTGCACTCATACCATTAGGGCTATACAAGCCACCATAAATATATAAGATTCTTTTTGCCATAATTACATATAAGACTTAAAAAGCGACACCCACTTTTGCATAATAACATTCTTTTCATAATGTCGTATATCTTCACGAGCTTGCTCTCCCATTCTGAGACGTTCTTTTGTATGACTCAACATCCAAATAATCTTTTCGCCCAACTCTTCAACATTACCATCTTCAACTAGCAAGCCATTTTGTCCATCCCTAATTATATCTTCAGGTCCATATTTACATCTAAATGACACACACGGAATACCACATGACATTGCCTCTCCCAAGACTAGAGGCAGTCCTTCAAAGCGTGAACTAAGAACGAAAAAATCACTGTTTTGATATTCATCATAAATATTAGCTATAGGAGAATTAATAATAATACGATCAACCAAATTAAGTTTGATAATTTTATCTTTAAGCATTTCCTTATCTGGACCATCACCAAATATCTCAATTTTCCACCCCACACACCGCTCGGCAATCAATGAAAATGCATCAATCAACATGTCATAGCCTTTTTGTTCTTGTAAGCGACCGACACAAAGAATCCGATATTTAATTTCCTTATGGGGCAAAACTCTATCGGGATAAAAAGTTATAGGATTTGGAATAATAATAACATTAGATGAATAGTTCATCCAATCACTTGCATCACCTTTTGTCAGCACGACTAGTTTATCTGCCTTTGCAACTTTTCTTAAAAACCAATTGTCATATAAAACAGCGATTGGATAGATAAATACTTTGTCCCTATAGTCATTAGATTTCTTGATATTGTTACATGCAACATGCGACTCCACAAATTGTATAGCTTGCGTATTAAGAGACAGAATAATATCTATCAAATTTATTGAATAAGTTGTAGAAATAACAAAATCTGGACTTATCTTATTAATCAAATTCTGAAGTCTTAATCGAAATTGTCTACGTAAACGAAAAAGCAAGTATAAGCGTCTAAACAATCCATATTTGTCTATTTCAAAGAAGCGAGTATCTAAATCAAAATGCTGGATAGATGGGTGAAGCGGAAAAGCTCTTGGATGTTTTCCCTGCTCATATGTAATAAGTGTTAATACATAGCCTTGTTCTGCCAGATAGTTCATTTTATCAGAAATCACACGTTCTGTACCCGCTTTTATAGCAAATGACCTTAGAATATATACTATCTTCACTGATTTATCCATATATTTAACTTTGAAAAGTAGAACACAGCATCTCTATTATTTTGCAAAAAAGGAAAAATGAAATAGACCATCAATTTTTAAGATTAGTTTTATAAATATTGTGAGATCATTAGCGTCTCAATTTATTGGGACACTAATGAATTAATAATCAAATGAAATGCTTCTTCTTTCCAATGAACTTTATTACGGAAACAGATAATGAGGCAGGTAATATACCTATAAAGTAGAACCCTAAGTTAACAAGTCTATATTTCTTAAATTTAAGAATTATACTCAAAGATAGAGGATGGCTCATCGCTTCTTTTATGACCGAATTGGTTAGCGTGGGTTGAACTCGTTCCCTATTCTTAAGTGCGCCGCATACAGCGTAGAACATGAGCATCATCCCCTTTGTACAACGTGTTTCAAAATAAACTTTATCCGTTAGCTCTTGGCATTTATTCTTTAAATATGAATACACTCTGAACAACTCCTTAATTTCCTCAAGTTTAATAGTTTTGCGGTATTGATAGTTTGATAATGAATTCTCTCTAATGACATAATAATAGGTGTAATCAGGTATCAGGACAGCGTCAGTAACCAATGGTGTCATATCTGCACTACAAATCATGTCATCACAGAATTTTGCTTGTTTAAATCGAATGTTGTACTTCTCAATAAAGTCATGTCTAATCAATGTGTTCCAAATATAATCCCTAAAAGTAGGCTGTAGACTTTGATTAGCAAATCGCGCTAAACCTTCTTTTTCATGAAAAACCTTGTATGGCTGATTTAGATAGTCTTGCCCGATATCTTTGAAACATCCTCGCTCATCAACGGGTTTGACAGAACCATAGACTACTTCAGCGTTGTTCCTAACAGCTTCCATATAGAGTTTCTCTATACAATCCTCAGATATGTAATCGTCTGAATCCAATAGGAATATGTATTCGCCTTGTGCTTCTTCGAAAACTCTATTTCTGGCAGCCCAACAACCCATGTTTTGGGGCTGTGTTACAATCCTGATATCTTTACCACGTGTATGAGTAGCCTGCAACTCTTTTATAATATCTATGGATTTGTCTGGACCTAAATCATCGATTGCTAATATCTCAATATCTTCTTTGAAGGTCTGATTCAAAACCGAGAGCATACATTTACGAATATATTTCTCAACTCCATAAACAGGCATGCCAATAGTTACTTTACATTTGTATTTATCCATATCTATGTTATATTTATTAATTTGAGCGCTAAATTACGATTTTTTTTTTATATAACCAAATATTCATTCTTTTTTCTCCTTTTTTCACTGAAACTTAACATAAAATTTGGAGATTTGAATAATTTCAGAATCAGTTATCACGTTTTTAGACATCCGCCTTTTCCACTTGATGCACTTAAACAGCAGATTCTTCTTGGCTTGGACGACAAAGAATGATTCATGTCGATGAATGCGATAGAGTTCCTTGAAGGCATAATAGCCACGGTCAAAAATGAATTAGGAGCCTGAATCACAATGGTTTTCCTTCATCGTATTTGAATCGTGAACAGATGCTTTTGTGATCTATATTATCGAATAGAGCCTTCCATTTTGGCATAATATGTTGCACAGAGAATCTTTTACACGATTGTACAGCAAAGGACCCCATCTTTAATCTTAATGACTGATTACCCATCAATTGCTCTAATCGCTTTGTAAACATTGAAATATTATCTTTCTCAACCAAAAAACCATCTTGCCCATTTGAGATAATGTTTCGTGGGCCATAAGGACAGTCAAATGAGATTATCGGCAAGCCACAACTCATTGCCTCTGGCATTACTAATCCAAATGGTTCATAAACAGAGGTAGAAATAAGAATCGAACTCTCTTTATATCGGTCTATCATGTCAGATGTCTCTCCATAAACAAAGATATTATTATTTGGTGGAATCATCTTCTTAAACAATTCAGTATCTGTTCCTTCACCATAAATATCCAACCGCCAATCTGTATGATATGAATAAACCTTCTTCCAGATTTCCATTAACCGGTCATACCCTTTCTGAGCATCAAATCGTCCTACAAAAATTACACGTTTATTCGTACAGGAACTATAACTACCAGACTGATTGAGGTGAACAATATCTGGGATAACACAAACATTCTCATTAATTTTACGCCATCGTAAAGCATCTTCTTTTGTTAATGCAACCACCATCTCAGCTTTACCTATCATTCGACGATGGAAATACACTTTTATATATTTGAAGAATGTCATTTTCTCCATATGATAAGGCCTATCAAATATACCATGGCTTTCTATTATTATTGGGATTTGTCCCCGCCATTTTATAACTGCATCGGTGAACGTTGATGTATTCCCAAGCAAAATATCTGGGCGTTCTAACTTTAGTAAAAACAGAAAGGCTTTTTTGAATCGTTTCATTAAACGATGGGTTACAAAGACTCTATGGATACCACGATAGGAATACTTCTGTGTTAAGCGAACAGCTAAGTCTATATGACGTACCTTCTTATTTAATGAGTAAGGAAGCGCATGCTGCCCCTGATCAGTTGTTACAAGACAAATATCATAGCCAATATTTGATAAGGCATTCATTTTATCTGTCCAAACACGTTCAAAACCGCCCCATTCAGCAAATATCCTTGTAACAAACATCAACTTCATAAACATCATGCTAAATAACACCTTTCTTTTTTCCAATTATTTTTATAAGAAAGATAAACAGCCTATTAGGAAGTAGGCTTACCATATAAAACCAAATATTAATCCATTTCCTGTCAGAAAAGTGTAATATTGCACTTAACGAAAGAGGATGTTGCATGTATTGTTGTAACTCATTATTAGAGATTGATGGAACGATACGAGATCTATGTTTTATGATGTAACATGCAATATAAAAGCTACTGACTTCCAAATTTTGACATAAGAAAGGTAGATATCGTTTTCCTTGCAATGCAGCACACTCTTTTTTTAAAGAATCAATAGTTGCAACATTTCGAAGTATCTCAAACTTATCTAAAATTTCACGATCGGTATAATGAGATAGAGAACCTGGGCGACACAGATAATGATATGTTACAGTAGGCAATAGGATTGCGCGACTGACATGAGTAACCATCTCATAGGTAAAGGCCAAGTCTTCCCAGAATACGGTATCAAGGAACCGTACATGTGTCTTTCGAATAAAGTCCAAATTCATTAAACAATTGCACACAGAAATCCAAAATGTTGAGTGATTCATAAAAGCATATAGTGCCAAATTATCAGGTTCTAGTAATAGCGTCAAAGGATATACATGCTGTTGAGAAGGCGTATGATCAACATTATCAACTCTTTCCCATGAGCCATAGACAACTTGAGCGTCATATTGGCGGGCAGCCTTTATCATTTTCTCTATCGTATCAGGTTCAATAATATCGTCAGAATCCAAAAAAAACAAATAATCACCTTTTGCTTCATCCAAGATTCGATTACGAGACATTCCTACACCACAATTGTGTTCATTGTGAAGTATATGGAAGTCTCCTCCTCGGGAATGTGACTTTTTTAATTGTTTAACAATTTCCATAGAACCATCATCTCCACAATCATCAAGTATAAGATACTCTATGTTAGGATATGTTTGGTTAAGCGCAGACTCTAACGTCTTTCCAATATAGTCTACTGCCTTATATACTGGTATTCCTATGGTAACATCATATCTCATAATCACAAGCTTTCAAATAAAGATTTCCATCTTTCAGCTATAGTGTCTATTTTAAAACGAAGGACATTCTTTTGCCCGTTAATAGCCATCTTAACACATATATCATGATTCTTCATAAGGAAAATCATGGCTTTTGACAGCTTATCAACATTTCCATTATCTACTAAAATACCGTCTTCCTGGTCACAAATAATGTCCTTTGGACCACATGGGCAATCAAATGATATGACAGGTAATCCACATGCCATTGCTTCAACGAGAACCATTCCAAATCCTTCAAATCGAGAACTAAAAACAAATATGGAACTATTTTGACATTCATACATAATATCATTCGTTGGGCCATACAAGTGACATCGACTTCTATCTATCCTTAATTCATTTATCAATTGCTCATACGCCTCTCGCTCACCTTGACCAAATATTGCCAACTCCCAATCACTGCTTTGCTTTTCAACAACTGACCATGCCTGTAATAAGAGATCGAAGCCTTTCTGGTAGACATATCTCCCTACGGCAATAACACGTTTTGAAACTAATGGACTAACAGTATCTGTATTAAAAGATAAAGGATCAGGAATCACTTCAATATTTGATAGCTCATGCCAATGAGATTTATCCTCTTCTGTTAAAACAACAAACCGATCAAGTTCCCTCAAATGACCAACAAGACTTTTCATCCAGAACCATGCAAATAGATTCTTGATAAAATTTGAATCGTTTTCCTCAAAATTTCGATAATTATCACGATTTACATGAAGTTCCCCAATCTTCTTACTCCCATCCTTAATATGTGCTATAAAATTAATCTCACGACGTAAAAGACTGATGGTTATATCAGGTCTTATTTGCATCAGTTCTGAAGACAGTTTTTTCTTATATAAACGCTGTTTTTTCAGATATACAAAAATTTTTTTGATAAATGAGCAGGTCCATAATTCCTCGAAATTTATATCAAGATAGATGACTTTGATTTTGTCTGACAAGGGATAAAAGAATGGCTTATCTTTTCCTTCTGTCAATATAATTGTAATGTCATAGCCATAGTTTTCTGCAAAGTAGTTGGCCTTTAGTGACAAGACACGCTCAACCCCTCCTGCCATATATAATGCCGGAGTACAATAGACGATCTTATACAGCTTTTCCCTTGTCACAATTTAATAATATGTTATTTTTTTGCAAATGTACGGAAAAAATTTGGAATTTACAATTATTTTCTCTATTTTTGCATCTATGAAGATAAAAATATGTTTTCTTGTTGATTCTATCTTTTCAATTGGAGGTGTGCAGCGGGTAACAGCCGTCATTGCCAAGGAACTGGCAAAGGATTATGATGTGACTATTGTGACCTTTGACCAAGAATGCCAAAAAGACACTTCTCTTTACGGATTAAACGAGAAGAATATACATTTCAGATTCTTTCAATATCCTACGATCGGTAGATTTAAAGATTTGATTTGTAAAACCTATAGTGGACTCTATCTTCATTTTCAACCACAAGGAAAATATTGGTCCGATATATATGCCCATAGTTCCTTCCCTTCTGAACTAAGGAAAGCCTTAGTCGTGGAACTAAAGAAAGGAGCTTATGATGCCATCATTGGCGTTCATGCTCCTTTAGCCGCAAGATTATCCACCATGCAAGAAGAACTGAGTGGCATCAAATTGATTGGTTGGCTCCATAATTCATATCAGGCTTTATTTGGCGAAAATAATAGCTATTTTGGTTCTAAAAGGAAAAGGCATTATGTCTATCAATTTCAAAAGTTGGATCGTGTGATTGTTTTGTGCAAAAACGATGCCAGGCAATTCTTTGAATATGATCACCATTTTATGCCTACCGTTATTTATAACCCACTTACGCTAAAACCTGGCAAGCCATCCATTGGAGAATCAAAGAGGTTTCTCACTGTAGGCCGTTTTACGCCTTTACACAAAGGTATAGACATTCTGATTGAAGCATTTAATATCTTTGCCCAGAAGAATAATGAATGGGGATTAGACATTGTAGGAGAAGGTCCAGAGGGGAATGGTTTCAAGGCACTTAACAAGACGTATCATCTTGAAGACAGAATAATGATCCATCCATTCACCAACCAGATTCAAGATTACTATTCGAAGGCTCAAGTGTACGTGTTAAGTTCTCGGTGGGAAGGAATGCCTTTAGTATTGGTAGAAGCTATGTCGCACGGACTTCCTATTGTAACATCTAACCTGCCTGTCTGCAAGGAAATACTTGGGGATTTTGGCATGTATTTCAAGAATGGAGATGTTCAGGAACTTGCACAACGTTTAGAAGAAGCGACAACAATCAAATGGTCTGAGAAATCTCAGCAAGCCATTGAGATTGCCAACAAATTTGATGTTAATCTGATTATCGACCAATGGAAATCTTTGATTGAAGAATAAGATCAGGCCTCTTCTATCACACGTTTCATTTGAATCTTCCACGAAAGATTCTCTACTGTCTTTCGTATTTCAACAGGACTAAACCTGTTATTGTCAATGAAATCCAGAATCTGCTGAATATCAACAGGAGATTCATCTGGAATCGCCTTTAAGACATAAGGCTGCTGGTCAAAATCACTATCTTGCTCACTATATATAAAAGGTATACCTCGCGTGGCATATTCTCGATTCTTTAAGGTCTTGATGTTTGTTATACCACTTCGATGACGGGCCAGACTTCCTATGGCTAAACAACATTGATTAAAAACCTTATCTAACTCTTCACCAAACAATTGATCATGGAAAATCACTTTATCCCGAATACCATATTTATCCATTAATTCAGAAAACCCAGGAGCGTGTTGAGAACCAAACATCTCATTTGGAGCAACGCCACCAACTATATGGAATATTATCTGTTTAGGATTTAAGTGATTTTTATAATACTCTCCTAAGCCAGCAATTAACCTGTCATAGCCATGCCAATAATGAACCTCAGCAACTCCTATTAAATGAATAGATCCATCGGTCGGTTGTTGATATTGATGTATGGGTATGCTGTCCATATCCACTCCATTACTAATTCGAATGGTTCTTTGGCCAAAAATAGTTTCTGCATTAGAGAAGGTTACAATTGCATCCATATGTCGGTAGAGGTCTTTGCGATATCGTTTATCAAACTTAAGCCAAAAACGACCCGAGAAATATGGGAAGCCTACAAATTCCTGATCATATGGATAGGTTGGTATCTCTGTCACAGTTTTAATACCTAAAGCTTTTAATTTCTTAAAGAACCTTATTAAAAAGGGATTCGCATTTTGGAAGCATCGAGCATAAACGAACTGGATGCCGTTCAATTTGCAATAATCATAGATACAACTATAATCTACACGTTGATACAAACCCGCAAAAAAACCTTTTCCATAATCCTTTATGACATCTCCATCCACAAAACGACATCGATGACCGCGATTATCAAAATCGTAATAACAAAGATGGACCTCGTAACCATTTTCGCGTAGGCCTTTCACTTGATAGTGAATCTTCTTACTGATGCCACTGACCTCCGAGAAGCCATGATAGACGAGAAAAAGGATTTTCATCTTTTACACCTAATATTTATTCAAATAATCCCATGACCTTTTCCACAATAGGAGCCATGTCGTAATATCTGTACTCTGCCAGATGACCGCCAAGAATGAGATTCGTTTCTTGATCGGCTAAATTCTTATACTGCTGATAAAGAGACATATTCCGCTCGTCATTCACGCTATAGTACGGCTCCATACCGTCTTTCCACTCTGAAGAATATTCACGGGAGATAACGGTTTTAGGACACTTGTAGACATCGTCGCCAAACATCTCGAAATGTTTGTGCTCAATGACACGTGTATAAGGCACCTCAGCATCAGTGAAGTTCATCACGGCATTTCCCTGGTAATTAGGCATATCGAGAATCTCTTCCTCAAAACGAACTGTACGGTATTCGAGCTTGCCGAAACGATAGTCAAAATATTCATCGAGCTTTCCCGTATAGAGTATCTTGTCGGCTATTTGCTCCCAATGCTGGCGATTATCAAAGAAATCTGTATTTAACTTGACTTCCACCCCTTCAAGCATACCGTCGATCAGTTTATTAAAGCCTCCAATGGGGATGCCCTGGAAACGGTCGTTGAAATAGTTGTTATCATGGACAAAACGAACTGGCAGACGCTTGATAATGAATGCAGGAAGCTCAGTACACTTACGGCCCCACTGTTTCTCTGTATATCCTTTAATTAATATCTCATAAATATCCTTACCTATCAACAACTGTGCCTGTTCCTCTAAGTTTCGGGGTTCAGTGACTCCATCAGCCTTCATACGTTCAAGTGCCTCTTGGCGTTGTTCATCGATCTTGGCCTGAGCTTCAGCAGGTGTCAGCACACCCCACATCTGATAGAAGGTATTCATGTTGAAAGGCAAATTATACTGCTTACCCTTGTAGTTGGCAATCGGTGAGTTAGTATATCGATTGAACTCGACGATAGAATTCACAAATTCCCACACTTTCTTATTTGAAGTATGGAAAATATGGGCACCGTATTTATGAACATTGATTCCCTCAATATTCTCACAATAGATGTTTCCACCAAGATGATGACGCTTGTCGATTACTAAACAACGTTTACCATGACGGTGCGCCATACAGGCAAAGGTGGCGCCATAAATACCGGCCCCAACAATCAAATAGTCGTATTGTTTGTCCATAAATTGTTTATTTTTCTGCAAAAATAGAGAAAAATTTGGAATTATACAAATTTATTCGTATTTTTGTCGTCGTAAACTAAATAATCAGATGA
>JAEEGJ010009685.1_pt1 | contig 25592 bp, 25 predicted proteins | sample 8958761 | NCBI WGS metagenome assembly JAEEGJ01 (sample SAMN16246546, study PRJNA631951) | gut metagenome | biome: gut microbiome; feature: rumen; material: RS-attached | host: Bos | place: Iran: Karaj | collected 2018-10 | reverse complement strand
GGTGCCTACAAAGCCCCTACCCTACGCAACATCGCCGTTTCGGCACCTTACATGCACGACGGGCGTTTCACTACCTTGGATGAGGTCATCAACTTCTATAGCGAAGGTGTGAAGGATTCCGAGAACATCAACCCGCTGATGCACCATGTGATGGATGGTGGCGTTCAGCTCACCGATTTGGAGAAAACCCAATTGAAGGCGTTTCTCAACACTTTAACGGACGAGACGTTTTTGAATAACCCAGATTATTCCAAGCCATGACCTTTCCTTGGGGCGACAATAGGCGATTCAACAGCTACAGCAACTACTTCACGAAACAGTTTGGTGGACGTGTGCAGAAGATCAGCATCGACGCGGGCTTCAGTTGTCCGAATCGTGACGGGAAAATCAGCACGGGTGGCTGTACTTTTTGCAGTAACGAGGCTTTCAACCCGTCGTATTGTCGGCCAGAGAAGTCCATCAAGCAGCAGATCGAGGAAGGTATAGAGTTCCACCAAAGGCGGTATCGTCGGGCAAATAAGTATTTGGCTTATTTTCAACCATTTTCGAATACTTATAAGCCGTTGGAGGAGCTGAAGAGAATATATGCAGAAGCTTTGGAAGGCATAGATTCCATCCCCGCACTATCCCTTGCCAGGAATGACATGCCTTCCAAACCACAGATTGTGGGCATTGTCATTGGCACGCGACCAGATTTGATCGACAAAGCCCTTTTGAAATACCTCAACGAGATACAGCAAACGCACTATGTCATGCTGGAATACGGTGTGGAAAGTGTCAATGATGAGACTCTGAAACGCGTCAACCGAGGGCACGACTTCGCCACGGCTGAGAAGGCCATCCACTTGACGGCCGACTATGGCATCCCTTGTGGAGCGCATTTCATCTTCGGCCTGCCTGGAGAGACCAAGAACATGATGCTCGATGCCGCCGACATTATTTCACAACTGCCATTGACCACAGTCAAGTTCCACCAACTGCAAATCTTCAAAGGCACCACGATGGCCACACAATACCTTGAGCATCCCGAGCTTTTCCATCTCTTCGATCTGGAGGAATACATCGACTTCGTCATCGACTTTGCCGAGCGGCTCAACCCTGACATTGTCATTGAGCGATTTGCTGGCGAGGTACCACCGCGCTATTTGGTTTCAGAGCCATGGATGAAGCTTCGATACGATGAGGTGTTGGCAAAAATCGAAAAGCGGATGGAAGAGCGTAAGACTTGGCAGGGACGGTGCTATCATGGCATCATACTGTAAAAAGAAGCCGCAAAAAGCCTCTTCTATTCAGAAAAAGCCTATCTTTGTGCCAAATCACGAGTTCCATTCACAACAACACAACTTCTATGAGAAAGAGATTCAAACTAAAGGCCGGAGACACTCGCACTTTCGAGTTGGAAAGTCACGAAGGAGGGGGATATTTGTGGTCGGTCGTCTCAAAAGACGAGTGCGTCAAAGTGCAGCTCTCCAAAAAGACGCCATCGAAAGGCAACGAGAAGCAACCTCTCGGGAAGAGTTTTCCTGTTTTGGTTGAGATCAAAGCCCTTTCCGAAGGACAAGCCATCGTCGTTCTCGAAGAAAAAAGGCCTTGGGAAAAAGACAATAAACCATTAAACAATTGTAGAATCTATATCACCATAAAATAGCATATCATGACCAACAAAAACCTAGAACCTAAAGCAACCGCTCTCAAAATGCATAAATTTGGATGGCTTCCCGACCTTCCCGACGAGAGGGATTATGTTTACCAAGCTCCTATGAAGCTTCGTAGCGCCAGCGATTTCCCATCGAAAGTAGACCTCAGGAAGATCTGCCCGCCTGTATTCAACCAAGGTGAACTGGGGAGTTGTACGGCGAATTCGCTGCTTGCCGCCGTGGAATGTTGCAAAAGACTGCAAGGGCAGAAAAACACCAAAAGATTGTCGAGGCTTTTCCTGTATTACAACGAGCGTGTGATGATGGACACCGTGCTGTCAGACAGCGGCGCTTATCTGAGAGATGGCGTCAAATCTTTGAACAAGCAAGGCGTGTGCCTTGAAAAAGACTGGACCTATTCGAAGAGCACCAAACCTGGCGCAAAATACACTAAAGAACCGCCTAAGAAATGTTACGAGTCGGCTCTCGACAACCAGATCTTGTCGTATTGGCGCATCAATGCGAACATGTTCGACATCCGCGCTTGCCTTGCCGACGGATATCCATTCGTGTTTGGTTTCTCGGTATATTCCAGCTTCATGTCGGAAGAGGTCGCCAAGACTGGCATCATGCCCATGCCTGAGAAAGGTGAGTCGATGCTTGGCGGACATGCCGTGATGGCAGCGGGCTATGACAACGACAGAAGATTGCTTCTCGTGCGCAACTCCTGGGGCAAGGAATGGGGTGACAAGGGCTACTTCTGGATGCCCTACGACTACATCTCAAAGACCAAGAACTGCTCTGATTTTTGGACAATCAGACTGGTGGAATAATAACAGTCATTTGCCAAATGAAAACGGTGCGCTTCGATTGAAGTGCACCGTTTTCATTTCAATAAAACATCGCGAAGCTTACTCAGCCACTTCCTGAGCCTTAGCCCTGAAGTTAACCAAGTCTTCCTCGATGAAGTTCTTCACATAGACGCTCTTGCCGATGACGTCTTCCTCGGCAGCGTGTACGTAGACGTTGGCCGATTGGGTGAAGAGATGCGGGGCATGGGTGGCATCGTCCAAGATGAGCAGGGACATCATGATGTCGCCAGTCATGTCGTAGAGACGACGGGCCAAGAAGTCCTGAACCTCCTGGTTGTTGGCACCCTTCACATAGTTTATGCTCTGCTCATAGAGTTCCACGAGCGTGCGTACCGTGTTCTGCAAGGGTTTCAAGTCCTCGGAAACCTCGTTCTCCAGCATTTCCTTCATAATGCCAAGGTAGGTGCCGTTGGTGATGTAACGGATGGCGGCCACCACCTGCAGCTGCGTCGTGCCTTCGTAGATGGAGAAGATACGGGCGTCGCGGTAGAGGCGCTGGCACTTGTACTCCATGATGAAGCCCGAGCCGCCGTGGATGCTGATGGCGTCGTAGGCATTTTGGTTGGCATACTCGGAGTTCATGCCCTTGGCCAAAGGCGTGAAGGCATCGGCGAGGCGCGAGTATTTCTTGCACTCGGCACGCTCTTCAGGCGTCAGCGGACGCTCGCGCTGGATGTCCTCAAGGCACTTGTATATGTCCACATAACGGGCGGTCATGTAAAGCAGCGAACGACCGGCGTCGATCTTGGCCTTCATGCGCGAAAGCATGTCGTAAACAGCCGGGAATTCGATAATTCTTTTGTGGAACTGCTGACGCTCACCGGCATACTTCAGAGCCTCGTTGTAAGCCTCTTGTCCCAGACCGACGGACTGGGCAGCGATTCCGAGACGGGCGCTGTTCATCAGAGCCATCACATATTTGATAAGGCCCAAACGGGTCTCACCGCAGAGTTCAGCCTTGGCGTTCTTATAGGTCAGCTCACAGGTCGGGGAACCATGGATACCAAGCTTATGCTCGATATGACGCACGTTGACGCCGCCCTGACGCTTGTCGTAGATGAACATCGACAGGCCGCGACCGTCTTTGGTGCCTTCCTCGGAACGGGCCAGCACAAGGTGGATGTTGGAGTCACCATTGGTGATGAAACGCTTCACGCCGTTGAGCAGATAGCAGCCGTCCTTTTCACTATAGGTGGCCTTCAGCATGACGCTTTGCAAGTCGGAACCGGCATCGGGCTCGGTGAGGTCCATAGACATGGTCTCGCCGGCGCAAACGCGTGGGATGTACTTCATGCGCTGCTCCTCGTTGCCGAATTCATATAAGGTGTCGATGCACGACTGCAGCGACCAGATGTTCTGGAAACCAGCATCAGCGCTGGCCACCATCTCGCTCAGCATGGAGAAGACGGTGATGGGCAGGTTCAAGCCGCCGTAACGTCGCGGCATGGAAACACCCCAGAGGCCACCCTTCGTGCAGGCATCGAGGTTCTCCACGGTCTTGGAGGCATAGATCATGCGGCCATTCTCCAAATGCGGGCCTTCGAGGTCGACGCTCTCGGAGTTGGGTTCGATGATGTTGGCAGTGATGTCGCCCGTGATGTCGAGCACGCGGCGATAGTTCTCCATCGCGTCTTCGTAATCGACGGGGGCATAATCGTAATTGTCCTTATCCGAAAAATTGCGTTCCTTCAGCTCGACGATGCGCTTCATCAGCGGGTGGTCGAGGTAGAATTGCAGGTTCGGGTTGTCGTTATAATAATTTGCCATTGTTTTCTATTTTGTGGGCTGGTAGAGACGCACGGCCGTACGTCTCTACCCAGACCCATTATTTCGAATTCTGTTTGTAATATTTGATCAATTTTGGGACGACCTCCTCGACGGTACCGACGATGACATAATCCGCAATCTTATTAATAGGTGCATCGGGATCGCTGTTCACCGAGATAATGATCTTGGAGTCCTGCATACCGGCGATGTGCTGGATCTGACCGCTGATACCGCAAGCGATATACACTTTCGGGTGTACGGTAACACCCGTCTGGCCAATCTGGCGATCGGTGTCGCAGAAGCCCGCATCGACGGCGGCACGCGAGGCACCGACTTCACCGTGGAGCACCTTGGCGAGTTCAAATAGCATGTCGAAGCCTTCCTTCGAACCCATGCCGTAACCACCAGCCACCACGATAGGCGAGCCTTTCAGGTTGTGTTTGGCAGCCTCCACATGGTGGTCGAGGACCTTCACGACGTATGCCTCGGGAGAGACATATTTGCTCACCTCTGGATAAACGACTTCGTTCTTGGCCTTGCCTTCGTAAATGGCTTTCTGCATCACGCCTGAGCGGACGGTGGCCATCTGCGGACGGTGGTCGGGGTTGACGATGGTCGCCACGATGTTACCACCGAAAGCGGGACGAATCTGATAGAGCAGGTTATCGTAGTGCTTCTTCGTCTTGACGTCGTCGAAGTCACCGATTTCGAGTTGGGTGCAGTCGGCTGTGAGGCCACTAGTCAGAGAGGAGCTGACACGCGGGCCGAGGTCGCGACCAATGACGGTGGCGCCCATCAAGCAGATCTGCGGCTGTTCCTCCTTGAAGAGGTTGACGAGGATATCGGTGTGCGGTGCAGAGGTGTAGGGGAACAAGCCCTCGCCGTCGAAAGCGAACAGCTTATCCACGCCATAAGGCAGGATTTGGTCTTCCACCTTGCCTTTGATGCCCGTGCCAGCCACGACGGCATGCAGTTCCACGCCAAGCTGGTCGGCCAGTTTACGCCCTTTGGTGAGCAATTCCTGGGAGACTTCGGCCACTTGAGTGCCTTCGGTCTCGATATATACGAATACATTATTCATAATTTCTACTTTTTATATGGGTTTTGAGACACTAGACCGAGTTATCCTACTATGATGCCTTTTCCCGTCATGGCGGAGAAGCATCCGCCATCTTCCAACCGCGAAGACGAATCCTTATCGTTTGAGAGATTGCGGGTCAAGCCCGCAATGACGGCAAGAGCGTAAGAGCCAGATTGTGTCCCAAAGTCTCTCATCATCCGATTATCTTCTCCTCTAACAATTCCTTAATCAATCCTTCCACATCGGCATCGCTGGCGGTGAGGGTCTTGCTCTCCTTGGCCTGGAAGACGATGTTCTGCACGGTTTTCACCTTGGTGGGGCTGCCAGAGAGGCCGCATTGGTTGGGGTCGCCATCCACATCGGCCACGCTCCACTGGTTGAGGTTGAGGTAGTCGCGGCTGGCATAGAGGTCGGCGCGAGGATCTTCGGGCTGACGTTCCAGTGGGCAGGAGGCATACTTGTATTTCATCACTAACTTGGCGTTGCAGGGACGGCAGGGAGCCGCGCTGCCGTTGACGGTAATCACACAGGGCAGCGGCACTTCGACAGTCTCCACGCCACCGTCAATATGGCGACGGATGGTGGCGATGTTGTTTTCGATCTTGAGGATTTCCTCGGCGTAGGTCACTTGGTTGAGGCCAAGTTTCTGGGCCACTTGCGGACCCACTTGGGCGGTGTCGCCGTCGATAGCCTGACGGCCTCCGATAACGATGTCGACATCGCCGATCTTCTTGATGGCGGTGGCGAGGGCGTACGAAGTGGCGAGGGTGTCGGCGCCTGCGAAGAGGCGGTCGGTAAGCAGCCAGCCTGTGTCGGCGCCACGGAAGAGGCCTTGGCGGATGATTTCGCCTGCGCGGGGTGGGCCCATGGTGAGCACGCCCACGGTGCTGCCAGGGTTCTGCTCCTTGAGGCGCAGGGCTTGTTCGAGGGCGTTAAGGTCTTCGGGATTGAAGATGGCGGGCAGAGCGGCGCGGTTGACGGTGCCTTCCGGCGTCATAGCGTCTTTGCCCACATTACGCGTATCGGGCACCTGCTTGGCAAGCACCACGATTTTTAATGGTTTGGTCATAAAATAAAATTTCTCGTTTTCAAAATTCGCGGCAAAAGTAAGGAAAATTTCCTTATGAGGCTTAATTTCACAAAAAAGGAGTCATATAAAGCGGAATTGGTACAGATTTTCGATTCAATCGTAAATCAGAACGAAAAAACATAAAACCATGAAACAAAAACAAAAAAAAATCCCTGACCCAAAGGCCGAGGATTGTAGGGCTGTCGTACCACGGCATCCGCAGCGATGAAATGATGCTGCGGCTGCCACGATGTGACAGCCCTACCGACCAACGTGTTTATTCCACCACAATCTTCCGCGGTTTCAAAAAAAGGAGTCATAATAAACAACGGATACTAGTACAAAAAATCACGTCGAAGTGAGTTCAAAACTACCATCTGCTTTTTGCACCACCACAAGTTGTTCTTTTCTTTCTACTATTTCCTGTGGCCTCAATACACCCAACGATTTATCAAATTCGACTTTTGTTTCATTGCCTTGTTTGTTAATAAAAATGCAATATGAACGAACTTCATTGGTGGTTGTATTCGCAACTGTCTTGACCTGCATTTCTCCATGCTTTTTGGCAAAATCCACAAGAGGGAAAGCTAATAACACAACTTCTTTTATAGGTTCAGGTTTCTTGTCTTTACTATTATTCTTACGACTTCGCTTCTCTGATTTGCTAATTGTTTTGTCAGTTTTTCCTTTCTTCAGATGGGTTTTATAATACCAGAAGAAAAGTGCAATAACTGGCAATACAACCACAGCCAACAGAATGGGCCATAATATCTCTGAAAAGTTATAGCAATATCGATCTTCACAACCATAAGGTCCCATCCCGATTAACACGCACGCACCACCCAAAAACCACACCACATAACACATTATACAAATTTGCCAACCTCTACTCAAGGATTGGAATTTCTTCATGATATAGTTCTTCTGTTTTCGTTCTTCATGGAGTTGCCCACCACAATACTGACAGAATGCAGAATCATCTGCGACTTCCTTTCCACAATGCCTACAATACATATAATCTATCAATATCTTACGCGAAACAAATCTGAAATAACAAAAACCGCCATTGACAGCAAGATTATTATTAGAAAAATGATGCCTGCCTTATTCCATGTTTTTTGTGTCTTATTAAAATAGTCAGCATCTTTCCATTTTCCTGTTTTCCAAGACCATTCATTTCCTTTTGCCGCTACAATAAACCTTCCGATTATATTCACATACGGCAAGCACAATAGTAATTGCCAATAGCAATAACTGAAAAGACACCACCAAAAGGGTAATACAAACGCGCCCCAATTCCATTTCATCACTGGTTGAACTCCAAATGTATCAGAAGTGGCATTTGTTTGATCATCGGGGATATTCTCCTGAATACCAAGGTCAACTTGCTCGCTTGATACATAAGCATTTTGTACATTTAATTCTGACTCAACCGCAGAATTCATTTCTTTGTTTTCCATATTAAATTAATATTTGTTTTTGATTACTGTTTTCATCTTTTAGTTTTTTATACCATCAAAATGCGGAGAAAAAACTCCCTCATCTATCCATTTAAAACTTCTCAATACTTGTTCAAAGTCTTTTGCCCACATGTCTGACTCTTTTTCTCTATAAGCAAGGATCATTTTGACCACTCTTTTGCTATCTGAAAACAGAAGGATTTTGCACTTGACAGGAGTAATAAAATCAAAGTCGTAACCTGTTCTTCTGTAATCTACCATGATTGCATTAGCATTGTTGATGCTAACCCATTTCCGATTGATTGAACCCATTAGCCGACTACTAGGACGAAGTTCATTTGTTACCATCTCTTTAATGAAATCGTCAAACTCATCCAGAGGAACAACTGTATCTCTCTTAAGAAAATCCCCCCATTCTCCCTCATAGTATTGGCACATGATACGGCAATACTGCTCTTTTGCCTCTGCATCAAAGTCACACAAGCCCTTTTGATTGAATATGATTAAGTCATCCCGAAGTTGAAGTAACCCCTTATTGGCTAAATTCTTCCCGTATTGACTATCTTTTATTTGTTTTTCAACCGTAATAGGTACGAATATTGAAAATGCATTGAAAAAAGCATAATTGTTCCAGTGCTTCGGGTCACTTATTTCCATCGGAGGGAAAATCTCATCAACCTCTGTTGCTTGTTTAACAGCTTGTTCTATACCTTCAAAAAAGCCCTTCATAAATTCATTTATAATAATACCACAAACCAAAAAGATTGCAACAAAAAACACAGCCTTCCAAACTGTTGAGTTTCGTTTGTTATCTGACGTCTTGCCCCTTTCGTTACTATTCCCTTCATCCAGTAATACTTCTTCTGTGGAAATCGTTTTCTCAATATTGTGTTTCACTTCATCAGTATCCATATTCGTAAAGTTTACAATCATACAATAAAAAAACAGCGTGGAATCAATTCCTTGCTTGAAACCCGGGTTTCCACGCCCATTCCTCTAACAAGTATTCCACGCCGTAGCAACTACGGCATTTGTAACTTGTCCTTGAGGAATAGCACCGCAAAACGGGTACAAGTGGAAATTGGGTTTCAAGGACAGCAACAAGTGCTATCTGATTATAATATGCCTTTTGTGTTTATCTTCTTTCTTATATTCGATTATTTTGGTCCAACAATTATCTATTTTATTTCCCATACAAATCCGAATGAGTCCCTGTATCAGTCATGGTAAGTGTAAGGGTTTTCTTATATTTCTTCCAAACGAGAAGCCAGTCGGGTTGCAAATGGCATTCCCAATGGCCTCTGTAATCACCGGTCAGCTTATGGGGCAAATAAGATTCAGGCAAAGTCCCTGTTTCTGACAAAATCTTCAATGCTTCACGCAACAGAGCCATATCATAACCACGCTTTTGGCATCGCTTCACTCCCTTTTTAAACTGCCCTGTTGTTTTAATCGTGTACATCAGATTCCCAAATCTTCAAATAATTCCTCTACATTGGCATAGGTGGTTACCTTGCCCTCTTTTTCTTCCTCAATGGCTTTAGCCAATGTCCCTTTGCGGGAACGAGATGGTTTCGTAATGCGCTTTTCCATCACATCTACACCTTTGGAGTTCCGCAATAGCGCTTCCAACGAAGCAGCAAACGGATTATCCGAACTGAACCTCAAAGTGATTGTTTCCATTTCTCCAATTTTTTACGTTGCAAATATAAACATTTTTCATCAATCACAACGCCGCAACAATTTTCCTGATTTTAAGGAGATGACGATTTATCTTTCTATCGTTTTAAAAATTTCCGAACACACCAAAAGTCTTCCTGTTCCATCTGAATGAAATAAACCCCAGACGGCAAATGTGAAACATCAAGACTCATTTCAGAGGCAGAAACGATTTCCGCATAGACCACCCGCCCCATCACATCAAGTACAGTAACGCTCAAAGGCTTACATTGGGAAGCATCACCAACACTAATAGTCAGTAGGTCAGTGGCAGGATTAGGATAAACCTGAACCAACGTTTCCGCCATTTCGGGAATAGAGGTCGGGAATTCCAGGTGATTGAACAGGAAATCTCGAGTGATGCTGAAACAGGCATCGAATTTTTCCTCAATCAGCGTATATAACAAAGGTACAAAATAGAAAGCGTGTCCCTCGCCCTCGAACGGGTGGAATTCGTAATCAGTAATGCCGATTTCATCAAGTCGGCCAGCTATAGGATGAGAGCCGTACATGTAAGGCATCACACCAGGTAGCATCCCATTGTAGCAATAGCCCGAATCGTATGGGACGTTGGTGTCGTCGGTGCCGTGAATCATGCACAGCGGCACATATTCCTCCTCACTAATGACATCGAGATCCATCACGCCACCCCATTGCGGAATGGCTCCAGCCACTGCTGGCGAAACACCGGCATATTCTTCGAAGCCTGAGCTATGCATCGGACCTAAATCAGGTTCCTCAAAAGTCTCCGCTGGACGCTCATTCTCGTCCATGAAAAGTTCACACAGAATAGCAATCGAACCGGCCGAGTTGCCAAGCAAAAAGACTTGTTCCGTGTCAATCCTGTATTCGTCGCAATGGTATTTGAAAAACCGAATCGCTGAGCTTACATCCTGAGCCGCCATATAGGCATCGCGAATCAACGATGTGGCATTGATGTTCCAAAGCGAAATCAACCGATAGTCGATGGAAGCCGCTGCGTAGCCATGTTGCGCCAAACGTGTGCAATACTCCACCATGTCAGCATAATCGCGGCTACCGGCCACAAAGGCACCACCGAAAACGGTAATCACCAACGGACGTGCCGAAAGGGTGTCGCCCTCTGGCTCGTAAAAGTCAAGATACAAGGTCGTGGGCGATGTTTCACCCTCCTTGATGGCACTGCTGAAAGGGATGCCCGTTTCAATGTTTACCTCGTCGAAAACGGGTTCGGCATAGCGCCGATTTGACTGGGCCATTGCATTTGTGAAAAAACCACAAAGCAACATAGCCATCGAAATCACTATTAGTTTATTGAAAGTCTTCATGCTATTCATCGTTTTCATCATCAGAAACTTTTCCTTTATGGTTTGTCGAGTGCAAATGTACGCATTTTTCAGAAATTTCTACCTTTGCGCCAAATTTCAAACAATGACGATCACTGAAATCTTAAATAAAGTCGGTCCTTCGATCCTTCAACAGGCTCAGGACTCAGGAACCGAGGGTTCTAGGACCTTAACTCATGAGAAAATCAAGCTCCTCCTCGCCGCCGAAGGCGACGACAAGAAACTGCTGTTCGACCAAGCCTTACAGACCAAATTGGCGCACTTGGACAATTACGTTCACTTGCGTGGGCTGATTGAATACAGCAACATCTGCACGAAGTATTGCCTTTACTGTGGGGTGCGCTGCAAGAACCTGAAGGTGGAACGCTACACGCTCAGCGACGAGGAAGTCATCGAATGCGCCAAATTAGCGCACGAATTGGGTTATGGCTCGGTGGCACTGCAAAGTGGCGAGAGGAGCGACAAGGCTTTCGTGGATAAGATCACCTATTTAGTCCAGGAAATCAAGAAGATAGACAACGGAAGTCTGGGCATCACGCTGTCATTAGGCGAGCAGACCGAAGAGACTTACCGCCGTTGGTTTGAAGCAGGCGCGCACCGTTACCTGCTCCGCATCGAGGCCTCTAACGAAGACCTTTATTATAAGATTCACCCGCACGATGAAAAACACGACTTCCAACAACGTCTCGCCTGTATCGACGGCCTATTGAAAGTCGGCTACCAGACTGGCACGGGCGTGATGGTCGGCCTGCCTTTCCAGACTCTTGACGACCTCGCCGATGACCTGTTGTTCTTCAAGCAAAAAGATGTAGCCATGGTCGGCATGGGGCCTTTCATCCCCCACCCTGACACGCCTTTGTGGCAATACAGAGACCAAATTCCGTCTGCCGAGGAACGCATGGAGCTGACTTTGAAGATGATTGCCGTTCTCCGACTGATGATGCCCGAAATCAACATGGTCGCAGCTACTGCCAACCAAACCGTCGACCCGCAGGGGCGCGAGAAGGCCATCCTTGCCGGAGCCAATGTCATCATGCCCAACCTTACGCCTAATGAGTTCCGCGAGAACTACCTCATCTACCCCGACAAAGCCTGCGTAAAAGACAAACCTGACGAGTGTCACAGCTGCCTCGACGTGCGTCTCGCAGCCATCGGACACAAGGTCTTGTATAATGCTTGGGGCGACTCGGTGGCGTTTACCAAAAGGCAAAAGAAATCATAAAACCATGACCATGACCATTTTGTGCATGGGCGCTGGCATGGTCATCGTCAGCGGTCATAGTCTAAAAGTTGAAAAAAAGTCATCTAATCCCGAAAAATCATCCAAGATATCAAGAAATTACCTATTTTTGCCCTTTTAAAACCTACATCAAAATCAACATTCATTTTACTATGAGAAAACATATCCTAACCGCTCTGCTCGTCATGCTTACCGTAGTGACCTTCGGTCAGCAGTGGGTCGCCATCAAGAGCGATGCCCCGAGCACCATCCAGACGACTTTGATTGCCTCTACGGAGAGCCAAATCACCGTCAACATGCAAGTCCCTGGCTTCTACACCTTCGAGGTGACCACGCCTCGTGGCGAAGCCAACATCATCTCAGTTCCGCGCACCGTCAGCACCGCTGCTGCCGGCGAGCCCGACCTTCCCATGATTGCCATCCCGGCCATCGTTGGCGACCGTCAGCATTACAGCATCCGCTTGGTTGACGCGCAATACACTGATTTCCCGATGGAGGTCGCGCCTTCAAAAGGTGATTTCCCGCGCAGCATCAATCCTGACGACGTGCCTTACACCTATGGCAACGCCTATTCGACAAATGCCTTCTTCCCCGCACAAAAGGTGGGTCTTTATGAGCCCTACATTCTGCGCGACTTCCGTGGACAGAACATGGTCATCCATCCTTTCGCTTACAACCCTGTTTCCAAGACGCTTCGCGTGTACTACAACATGACTGTTGAGATGTACAGCGACGGCATGTCGAACGAGAACATCCTAGACCGTCGTTCAAACGAAGTTAGGTTGGACCCTGAAATCCAGGCCTTGTACGAAAACCACTTCATTAACTACAGCGAAAACTTGACCAAATACACTCCTACGGTTGAGACCGGAGAGCTGCTTATCATCTGCCACGATGCTTTCATGAGTGCCATGCAGCCTTTCGTCAACTGGAAGAAACAGATTGGCCGTCCAACAACCATGGTCGGCACGAGCACTACTGGTAACACCGATACCGCCATCAAAGCTTATATCCAAAGCCAATATGACGGCAATAGCAACCTCACCCATGTGTTGTTGGTCGGCGACGTTGCCCAAATCCCCGGACACAACTATTCCTCAGGAAGCTATGGCGGCAAGTCCGACAACTGGTACGGTCAAGTAGCGGGCAACGACTACTATAACGACATCATCATCGGTCGTTTCTCCGCCGAGAACGAGACCCATGTCACCACCCAAGTGAACAAGGTTATCCATTACGAGAGAGACATCAACACCAACGATACGTGGTTGAGCACTGGTACGGGTGTGGCCACCGTAGCCGGCAGCGGTGGTCACTTCGGTGAGGACGACTGGCAACATATCGACAACATTCGCAATGATCTGCTTGCTTACAACTACACCGAAGTCTTCAGAGACTATCCCAGCGGCGGTGGCGCAAACTCCAACTCTGCCACCCTGACCCAACACATCAACAACGGTGTGAGCATCATCAATTACTGCAACCACGGTTCTGAGACCAGCTGGGGCGTGTTCAACTACAGCAATTCCAATGTGAACGCTTTGGTGAACGATGACAAGCTGCCCATCATCTGGTCAGTGGCTTGTCTGAATGGAAAATATGACCACTATCAGCCATGTTTTGCCGAAACTTGGCTCCGTGCCACGAACAATAGCAACGGCACACCTACCGGTGCCATCGGTGGTATGTTCTCCTACATCTCACAACCTTGGGTTCCCCCAATGTACGGCCAAGACGAGATGGTGGATGTACTGACAGAGCAACACAGCACCAACATCAAGCGCACCCTTGGCGGCTGTTCGTTTGACGGAAACATGAAGATTTTGGATCAATATGGTCAAGGTGCAGGACAAGGTCACGGAACCTACATGTCGTGGATCCTTTATGGTGACCCGACTCTGACTTTGCGCAATGCTGTTCCTGCTAACATGAATGTTACTCACGCTTCCTCGATGAACAGCACTGCCACAAGTTTCACCGTGAATGCCTCCAACGGCAATGGTGCTTTGGCCACCCTGACCCGCAACAACGAAATCATGGGCTCAGCCACCATTAACAATGGTACGGCCAACATCACCTTCTCGGCTCCTGGCCAGACCGGAACCGCCACGCTGACCGTGTTCGGCTATAACAAGATTACATACATTGGCACTGTCAATATCACAAATGGAGGCACACAAAGCTACAATATCACTGTTTCGGCCAATCCCACCAACGGCGGCACTGTGACTGGCGGCGGTACTTATCAACAAGGACAATCCTGCACGGTAACAGCTACTGCCAACAGCGGTTTCACTTTCACCAACTGGACAGAGAACGGCAATTTGGTATCCACTCAAGCCAGCTACACCTTCAATGTCACTGGTAACCGTACTTTGGTGGCTAACTTCCAGGCTCAGCCGCAAACCTTCACCATCAGCGTTTCGGCCAACCCGAGCAACGGAGGCACCGTCACCGGCGGGGGCACCTATCAACAAGGACAGCAGTGCACCGTTACAGCCACTCCAGCTACAGGTTTCACCTTCCTAAGATGGACAGAAAATGGCACACAGGTCTCCACCAATGCCAGTTACACCTTCACGGTGACAGGCAACCGCACCTTGGTAGCCCAATTCCAAGCCGTGCCGCAAAACTACAACATCAGCGTTTCGGCCAACCCGAGCAACGGCGGCACAGTTTCAGGTGGCGGCACGTATCAACAAGGACAATCTTGCACCGTACATGCCACGGCCAACACTGGCTACACCTTCACCAACTGGACAGAGAACGGCAATGTGGTTTCCACCAACGCCAACTATACCTTCACGGTGACTGGCAACCGCACCTTAGTGGCCAACTTCACGCAACAGCAATTCACCATCACTGCTACGGCTAACCCAACCAATGGTGGTACTGTCACTGGTAGCGGCACTTATACATACGGCCAATCATGCACGCTGTCGGCATCACCTGCCACGGGCTACACTTTCGTCAATTGGACAAAGAACGGCATTCAAGTCAGTACTATGGCCTCCTACACCTTCACTGTGACTGAATCGGCTACATACCAAGCAAACTTCCAGTTGCAATCCTTCACGATCACTGCCAACGTCAATCAGACCGAAGGCGGCAGCGTCAGCGGAGCAGGCACATATAACTACAACCAAAGTTGCACTTTGATTGCCACTGCCAACGAAGGCTATGATTTCGTCAACTGGACGGAGAACGGCAATGTGGTTTCCAATGAAGCCGCTTACACCTTCATCGTAACAGGCAGCCGTAGCTTGACCGCCAATTTCGAGCTGAAGACCTTCGAAATCGTAGCTTCTGTTGACCCAGAGGAAGCTGCAAGCATCAGCGGAACAGGCACCTACAACTATGGCGACGAGGTCACTCTGACCTTCGACCGCAACGAAGACTGGGCCTTCCAAAACTGGACCGAAAACGGCGAGGTGGTTTCGGAAGAAATAAACTACACCTTCGTTGTTACGAGTGACCGCAACCTGGTGGCAAACTTCCTCTACACCGAGGGCATTGGCGAGAGCAGCATTACCGCCAAGGTCTATCCCAACCCGACCAAGGGTGAATTTACCCTTGAGGGCGAAAGTTTGAGCCATGTCCGTATCGTGAACGCTTACGGACAAACGGTTTACAACGCCGACCTCGAAGGCGACCAAGTCCGCATCGACCTCTCTCAGATGGGCAAGGGCATCTACATGATGCACATCGAGGCCAACGGTGGTCGTGCCGTCAGGAAGATCGTGGTGGAATAAGCCACATTGTTTCAAACAAAAATCCAAAGTGAGGTGACAAATTCTTGCCACCTCACTTTTTTTGTCTATCTTTGAAGCCAAATTTAACGAAGTTGAATCTAACGATTTCATGCCTATGAAAATCAAATTCATCGGTGCGGCCCAGGAAGTGACGGGCAGCAAGCACCTCATCACCACCGACCATGGCAAGAAAATCCTGTTGGACTGCGGAATGTTCCAAGGCAAAGGCCTCGAAACCGATGCAGCCAACCGCAACATCATGGTCGACCCCAAGGAAATCGATGTTATCATCCTCACCCACGCACATATCGACCACTGCGGCCTCATCCCCTATTTCTACAAATTGGGCTTCCGAGGTCAAGTCGTCTGCACCAAAGCCACCGAGGACCTATGCAGCATCATGCTTCCCGACAGCGGATTCATCCAGGAAAACGATATGGAATGGTTCAATAAGAAACGTCGCAAACAAGGACTACCCGCCTTGCAACCCATTTATACCGAAAAAGATGCTCGCGCTAGCATGGAACTATTTGTCAGCGTGGCTTATAACCGCTACTTCAACATCGACAATAATATAAAGGTAAAGTTCAACAACACAGGGCATCTGCTTGGTAGCGGCTGCGCCGTCATCGAAATCGACGAAGGTGGTAAAATGACCCGAATCGGCTACACGGGCGACATCGGACGCGAATACAACTATTTGCTGCGCTCACCCGAGCCCTTCCCACACTGCGACTACCTCATCACTGAGGCCACCTACGGTAACCGCCTCCACAGCGACCGAACCAATGCCGAACAGCAACTGTTGGAAATCATCTATCACACCTGCGTGGAAAAACGCGGCAAACTCATCATCCCGTCGTTCGCTGTCAGTCGCACACAAGAGATTGTATATCTGCTGAATAACTTCTACAACGAAGGCAAACTACCCGAAAAGATACCCGTATTCGTCGACAGCCCCTTGGCCGTCAATGCCACCGAGATTTTCCGCATGCATGTCGACCTCTTCAACGACGACGTGAAGGATGTCATCGAATACGACCCCGACCCCTTTGGTTTCAATAGCTTGACCTTTGTGCGCGACATCAACAAGTCGAAGGAGTTGAATGCACGCAAGGAGCCTTGCATCATCATTTCCGCCTCGGGCATGATGGAGGCCGGCCGCGTGAAACACCACATCGCCAACAGCATCGAGAATCCCAACAACAGCATCCTTGCCATCGGCTATTGTTCGCCTACCACATTGGGTGCCAAACTGTTGGAAAAACCAGCACCTGCCAGCGTTTCCATCTTCGGCATGGAGCATACGGTCAACGCCGAAATCTTCGAAATCGATGCGTTCAGTGGCCATGGCGACTATAAGGAAATGATTCATTACCTGAGCTGCCAAGACCCGAGCAAGGTGAAGAAAACTTTCATCGTGCATGGCGACATTGAGGCACAACAATATTATAAGCGACAACTGCGCAAAGAAGGTTGGGACAACATTGTCATTCCTGAAGCGGGTGAAGAATTTGAATTGAAATAATTCGTACTTTTGCAAAAAATTTTCAAAAATGGCACAAAAACCCAGTATTCCCAAAGGCACCCGCGACTTCCTGCCCGAAGTCATGGTGCGCCGCAATTATATCTTCGACACGATTAAGACCGTATTCAAACGCTTTGGTTTCCAACCGATTGAAACCCCTTCGATGGAAAACCTCAGCACCCTTTTAGGCAAGTATGGCGAAGAAGGCGACAAACTCCTCTTCCGTGTGCTCAACTCTGGCGACTTCATGAGTGGCGTGGAACAAAACGGTGAACCGCTTGAATCATTGAAGTTGGCCAGCAAGATCACGGAGAAAGGCCTGCGCTACGACCTGACCGTACCCTTTGCCCGTTTCGTCACCATGTATCGCGACCAAATCGCATTCCCGTTCAAACGCTATCAAATCCAACCCGTTTGGCGTGCCGACCGTCCGCAGAAAGGCCGTTACCGCGAGTTCTGCCAATGCGATGTCGACATCATCGGCAGCGACTCTTTGCTGAACGAAGCTGAATTGGTGCAAATCGTTGACGAGGTGTTCAACGCCTTGAAAATCAGAGTCACACTGAAGATCAACAACCGTAAGGTGCTGGCGGGCATCGCTGAATACATCGGCAAATCAGACGCTTTGGTCGACATCACCGTGGCCATAGACAAGTTAGACAAAATCGGCATTGATGCCGTCAACGCTGAACTTGCCGAGAAGGGATTGGAACAAGCTGCCATCGACAAATTACAGCCCATCCTCTTCATGAAAGGTAACACACGCGAGAAGTTGGCCCAACTGAAGCCTTTGTTAGACAACGAAGTAGGTCAAAAGGGCATTACCGAATTGGAAACCTTGTTTGACTACATCGACAATATGGAGTTGGGTATTGATACCGAACTTGACCTCACCTTGGCCCGTGGCCTGAACTATTATACTGGTGCCATCTTCGAAGTGAAAGCCAAGGACTTCGCCATTGGAAGCATCTCGGGTGGCGGTCGCTACGACAACCTCACGGGCATCTTCGGTCTGCCTAACGTCAGCGGTGTAGGCATCAGCTTCGGTGCCGACCGCATCTACGACGTGTTGGAAGGCCTCAACCTCTTCCCTGAGACCATGTCGGAGAGCACCAAGGTCATCTTCCTCAACTTCGGGAAAAACGAGGAGAAATACTGCCTGAAATACCTCAATCAGGTGCGCAAACACGGCATCAACGCTGAAATCTATCCCGATGCCGCCAAAATCCAAAAACAGATGAAATATGCCGACCAACGCCACATCCCGATTGTCGTCATTGCTGGCGAAAGCGAAGTGGCCGAGCAGAAGTTCACCGTGAAATGGATGAAAGAAGGCAAACAAGAAACCGTGGAAGCCAACAAATTGGTGGAAACAATATTATCATAAAGCAAGCCCCGTAGGGGCGACAGGAGATTAAGCAGGCGACGCGAGTCCCTGCGCCAACAACGAACAAACATCAAACTCAACAAATATGAAAGTCCATAAAATCTCATCGAAGGAACTGACCTTCAAACAGGTAAACGAAATACTCAGCAAGGGTTACAAGCTCGAGCTCAGCGCCGACGCCATCAAGCGCATCCAAAAATGCCGCGACTACCTCGACAAAAAGATGGAGAATCCAGAAAAGCCCATCTACGGCGTGACCACCGGCTTCGGCTCCCTCTGCGACCATAGCATCTCGAAGGAAGACCTGAGCACCTTGCAGAAGAACCTCGTCATGTCGCACGCCTGCGGCACGGGCGAGATGGTGCCCGAGGAAATCATCCGCCTCATGCTCTTGCTGAAGGTGCAAAGCCTTAGTTACGGCAACAGCGGCGTGCAAGTCGTGACCGTGCAGCGTCTCATCGACTTCTTCAACAACGACGTGCTGCCCGTGGTCTACAACCAAGGCTCACTCGGTGCCTCCGGCGACTTGGCTCCTTTGGCCAACCTCATGCTGCCTTTGCTCGGCTTGGGCGAGGTGCATTTTGAAGGCAAGATTGTCCCTGCCGAGAAGGTCCTGAAGAAATTCGGTTGGAAGCCCATCACGCTGCAATCTAAAGAAGGTCTGGCCCTGCTCAACGGAACGCAGTTCATGAGCAGCTACGGCACCTACGTTTTGCTGAAAGCCTTCCGTCTCAGCTATCTCGCCGACCTCATTGGCACAGTTTCTTTGGAAGCCTTCGACGGTCGCATCGAGCCTTTCTTCGACCAAGTGCATCAGATCCGTCACCACAACGGACAAATCGTCACCGCCAAACGCGTGCGTGAGTTCACCAAAGGCAGCGAGCTGATCGTCAGGGAAAAGAAACACGTTCAAGACCCCTACTCCTTCCGTTGCATGCCGCAGGTGCATGGTGCCTCGAAAGACGCCATCGACTATGTAGCCTCCGTGTTCAGTGAGGAAATCAATGCTGTCACTGACAACCCGACCATCTTCCCTGACGAAGACTTAGTCATCAGCGCCGGTAACTTCCACGGCCAGCCTCTTGCCATCACTTTGGACTTCTTGGCCATCGCCATGGCTGAGTTGGGCAACATCAGCGAGCGTCGTATTTATCAACTGATTGGTGGCAAACGCGGTCTTCCGTCGTTCCTCGTCGCCGAGCCTGGCCTCAACAGCGGCTTCATGATTCCGCAATACGCCGCCGCCAGCATCGTCAGCCAGAGCAAGCAACTCTGCACGCCTGCTTCGGTCGACAGCATCGAATCATCGCAGGGTCAGGAAGACCACGTCAGTATGGGCGCCAATGCCGCCACCAAGGCCTTACGCGTGGCCGAAAACTTGGAGCGTGTGTTAGCTATTGAATTGTTCAACGCCACCCAGGCCCTTGAGTTCCGTCGTCCGCTGAAGTCATCACCCATCATCGAGAAATTCGTTGCCGAATACCGCAAAACTGTGGAATTCGTGCGTATCGACAAGGTGATGTACACTGAGATAGCCAAATCGGTTGATTTTGTAAAAAATTACCCTTTGGCTTTTGATGATTTGAAAAATGAATAATTGAAATTGTAGGGCTGTCGTATCACGGCAGCCGCCGTTGAATCGCAAGCGGCGGCCATAATGTGACAGCCCTACAAATACCGAACAATATGGAAACCATCGAGCAAAAGAAACGTCCCACGGGCATGACCATCCTTCTTGTGTTGTCGTTCATCAATGCATGTTGGAATATTCTCAGGGCGGTCGTAATGTATTTCACCACACCGACAATGTCCAATATGTACGAAAACGGTCAATTCGAAGAGATGATGCAACCTTTCTCAAGCATGGGTGAAGATTTTACCAAGGCCATGGATGAATCGATGCACATTCTCTCCCAAATCAATCCCAACTACTATCTGATCCTGATGGCATTGTTCGTCGCCTCAATGGTAGGAGTCATTAAAATGTTCAAAGGCGACAAACGTGGTTTCCACATCTATTCCATCGCGCAAATCTGCATGTTGATTGCCCATTCTGTGTTCGTGTATCCATTGCAAAAGCCCTCGCCATTCGTATCCGATCTGTTGCTCACCGCAATCTTCATCCTATTGTACTACCTCTATTTCAAACGGTCGGAGATGCCAAAGGACCCTCAAGAACTGGTTTGACCATGGAACAACGTGAAGGCAAAATATTCAATTTGAAACCTGAGCTCACCACAGCTATGAAGTTGGCGGCGAGTTTTGCCATCACCTATTATGGTTTATTATTCATTTTTGAGATAATCACCATCGTATTCCGACGCTATTATATTGATTCTTACTACTTTAACGAGAGCCAAGGGGCAGAAGGCACTTCAGAGTTCATCACACAGATAATACAGCTTGTTCTTTCTACAATATTAGTTTTCAGTTTAATACAGATTTTCAGAAAGAAAAACAACGGAAAGGCTCTATTTGTCGGAGCTTCCCTTCTACTGATCATTTTCCAGCTGATTACAACAGGTGTTGTACCAATGATGAAATATGCGCTTGAAGTGTTGCTAGTGATTATCATAGCACCAATCAGGGTGAAAAAGAGGATTCGAATAAAAGGGGGTAAAGACCAAGCAACTACAACTACTGAGCAACAACCCATTACTACGCAAAACTAAAACCGAGGGCAACAAGATGAAATCAGGGGATTACACTATTGGTGACTTGATAAAGGCACAGTTAAAAGAGCAAGAGCGCAGTGAAGCTTGGCTGGCGCGAAAAGTCCATTGTGACCCAGGCAATTTTAATCGGATTCTCAAACGCCCTTCCATGGATCTTGATTTGCTGAGACGAATATCCATCGCTTTGAAATACAACTTCGTCGCCGAATATGCAAAGCATGTCGAACAACAAATAAACCTTGAATACGACAAGCCAAATGATTCAAACATCTAATTATATTGTAAAAACAGCAATAAAATATTGTAGTTTTTTATAATGATGATTGGTTTTTGTCTCACAAATTTCCTCTATTTTTGCAAATAGAATTTTGGAGAACTATACAATTGAATAAAATTTTATATCACTAACATATAGCGCTATGAAGAAAAATACATTAACTACGTTGGCTTTGATGGTTGCTTTTTCCATGTCATTTTCTACTCTTGAAGCTCAGATTAAGGTTTCCAAACAACAAGAGCAAAATCCCACGAATATTGTTGTAGAGGAAAAGGAAGAAGAAAATAAGGATTTGGACGAGTTTTTAGACAGATCTGTTAAAGATGAAACTGTTGAAATGGCGCAACCGGAGAAACAGAACATTGAAATCGACTATCTTGCTCCATTAAGCGGAGGTGTCCTTCTTCTGAGCTGCCTCGGTGGTGCTTACCTTTTGGGTAAAAAGAGAAAAGAATAAGTATTCTTCACTCTATCTGAGTGTAATTATTTGAAATATAAACACCTAAGTTATGTCTTTGACATCACTTAGGTGTTTTATGTATTGTTCAAATTTCAACTTCAAGAAGACAATCAACGCAACATCATCGCAGCTTTTTTCACCGCGTTGACGAATATCTCCACTTCTTCCATCGTATTATATAAGGCAAATGAAGCCCTCACCGTTCCGGGAATGCCGAAGCGTGTCATCACTGGCTCTGCGCAATGATGACCTGTGCGCACCGCCACACCCATCTTGTCAATAATAGTACCCAGGTCATAGGGATGAATGCCATCAATAATGAAAGAAACCAAACCTGAGCGACGCGCTGCCTCTCCTATGAAACGAATGCCGTCGATCTCAGATAGTTTCTCAATAGCTGATTGCAAGAGCTGGGCTTCATAAGTTTCCACCTCTCTTCTATCAAGACCTTTAATGAATTGAATAGCCGTTTCCAAACCCAAGGCCGCACCCACATTAGGCGTACCCGCCTCAAATTTGTATGGCAACACATTAAACGTAGTCTTCTCGAAACTCACCGTGTCGACCATCTCGCCTCCGAATTGGTACGGGGGCAACTTCTCCAACCATTCGGCTTTGCCGTACAAGCCGCCGATGCCCATAGGCGCATACATCTTATGTCCGGAGAAAACGAAGAAATCGCAATCCAAGTCTTGAACATCAATGGGATGGTGCGCAATGGACTGGGCGCCGTCAACAACGACAGGAATGCCGTATTGATGTGCCATGGCTACCATCTCCTTTACGGGATTAATGGTTCCCAACACATTGGAAATATGCGCAATCGACACCACCTTCGGCCCTTCTTTCAGCAGCTTTTCATATTGCTCCAAGTCAAGCACACCCTTATCGTCCATCGGCACGACAAGCAGTTGACCTTGATGTCGCTGGACCATCTGCTGCCAAGGTACGAGGTTGGAGTGGTGCTCCATAGCCGTAACCAGCACCTTTAGTTGAGAGTTGGGAGTTGAGAGCAAGAGGTGCTCGAAAGAAGTGGCGAGCAGGTTCAACGACTCGGTGGTGCCACGCGTGAAGATGATTTCCCTTGCTTCCTTGGCATGAACGAAATCCGCAATGGTTTGACGGGCATGTTCGTAAGCCTCGGTCGCCTTCTGGCTCAGGTAATGCACCCCACGGTGGATGTTGCAGTTCTCGTGCAGGTAATAGTCGCGCTCACGCTCGATGACACACAAAGGCTTCTGCGTGGTGGCGGCATTGTCGAGATAAACCAAGGGCTTACCATAGACCTGTTGGTCCAGAACAGGGAATTGTACTCTTATTTCGTTGATATTCATCAGATTTTAGAATAATCAATGTCAAAATTGTAATCTTTCGGATGGCTGCAACGCAGGACGCAGTTCTCGCAACTCGACAATTCACCACGCAGGCGACGTTTGATCATGTCGTCGATGTGCTCGTGCAACATCTCATTGCCGATGTGATTACTAACTTCGGCAGCGAAGGCATACATCAACAGAATCCTTGCATTGGCCTTGCTGATGCCACGTTGGCGCATGTAGAACATGGCCTCTTGATCGAGTTGGCCAGTGGAAGTGCCATGCGAGCATTTCACGTCATCGGCATAAATCTCAAGGAAAGGCTGACTATTGACTTTGACCGTCGATGTAAGAAGGATATTGCTGTTGTTTTGGTGTGCATCGGTCTTTTGGGCATCTTTGGCCACATACACATGACCGTTGAACACTGCCGAGGCCGAGTCGTCGATGACGCCTTTGAATTTCTCGTTGCTGGTGCAATGCGGCACGTTGTGGTTCACTTTCAGGAAGTTCTCCACATGCTGGGTCTTGTCGATGAGATACAAGCCATGCACCTGTGTGTCGGCACCTTCGCCATCCAAGTCGACATGATAGGTGTTTCGCACATCGCCGCCGTTGAAGGTGATGACCACAATCTTCAGTCGGCTGTCGGCCAGTTGCTTGACCTTAAACTCCCTTTGGATGGAGGCCTCGTTGCTTACATTCTGCAGCACATACAACTCAAGGCTCGAATTCTCATTGAGGATGATCTCGGAGACCTTCGGCTCGGATGACAGGTGGGCGTCATCGTCATACTCAATGATTTCGCGGCTTTGGTTGGCGGCTAAGATAAGTTGGTTGTTCATAATCAAAGTTCCTTAATCCATTCGTAGCCTTTTTCTTCGAGTTCGAGGGCGAGGTTCTTGCCACCCGTCTTGACGATGCGTCCGTCGTACATTACGTGGACGAAGTCGGGGACGATATAGTCGAGCAGACGCTGGTAGTGCGTAATGACCACAAAGGCGTTCTCGGCATTATGCAACTGGTTGACGCCATGGGCCACGATGCGCAGCGCGTCGATGTCGAGACCCGAGTCGGTCTCATCGAGGATGGCCAGGCTCGGCTCCAGCATGGCCATTTGGAATATCTCGTTTTTCTTCTTCTCACCGCCACTATAACCCACGTTGACGAAGCGGTTCTGCAACTTCTCTGTGATTTCCACCATGGCCTGCTTCTCCTTCATCATCTTCATGAAGTCGACCGTGCTCATCGGTGGCAGGCCTTGGTATTCACGCTTCGAGTTGACGGCGGTGCGCATGAAGTTCTGGATGCTTACACCAGGGATTTCGACAGGATATTGGAAACTCAAGAAGATGCCTTCGTTGGCGCGGTCCTCGGGCGACATCCCAACGATGTTCTTGCCCTTGTACCAGATCTCACCTTCGGTGATTTCATAGCCCTCGCGACCTGTGATGGCCGCAGCAAGCGTGCTCTTTCCTGTTCCGTTAGGGCCCATGATGGCGTGGATTTCGCCTTCGTTGACACCCAGATTCAATCCTTTCAGGATTTCCTTGCCTCCGATGGAGACGTGTAGGTTTTTGATGTTCAGTAACATATTGATCAGTTGTTCAGTTATTCAGTTATTCAGTTGTTCAGTTTTCTGTTGGGCTTAGGCTGATTTTGCCGTAACGCATAAAATAGGCATGCTTGGCCCACTGTGTATATTCTTCTTGTGATATCTCAATGACATTATTGCCTTCAGATTCCGTAATCTTTTGTTTCACTTCTTCTATCAATGCCTCGTCACGGCCGTATTTCTCGATATGAACTACATTCAAAACTACTCCCAACAGCACGACGCAACCCGCACCAAGGGTCATCCATCCACGGACTTTTGGCGTTATCTTGGGCAACCATAAAGTCAGCATTGAGAGGGTGATATGCCCGCAGGCCAAGGCGAAGAATGGCAAAGCGGCCAACATATAGAAGTCGCGTTGCTTCACGCTCACCATGATGGGTAGCACACCCACGAGACCCATGATCAGGAA
>JAEEGJ010009683.1_pt1 | contig 25602 bp, 18 predicted proteins | sample 8958761 | NCBI WGS metagenome assembly JAEEGJ01 (sample SAMN16246546, study PRJNA631951) | gut metagenome | biome: gut microbiome; feature: rumen; material: RS-attached | host: Bos | place: Iran: Karaj | collected 2018-10 | reverse complement strand
AAATGGAAGAACATCTCAGTAGGCATCTCGCCAATCTTCTCCCTGTGGAACTCAGCATCCCATATCAGCCAAGGGCGACCTCCGAAATCGAGTGCCACCTGACAGAGACAGTCATCCATAGGAAGGGTATAGCCGTAACGCTCTATGCCACGCTTATCGCCAAGAGCTTTTAACAGACACTCGCCAAGTACGATACCAGTATCCTCTATGCTATGATGCTCATCAACGTGCAAGTCGCCATTACAACGCACATACAGGTCTATCATACCATGCTTGCCTATCTGCTCAAGCATGTGGTCGAAGAAACCGAGACCTGTCTGGATATCACACTTACCAGTACCATCAAGGTTCAGGCGAACGGTAATATCCGTCTCGTGAGTGGTACGTGTAATCTCAGCAGTACGCTCTCCCGCAAAGAGAATCTCAGCAGCAGCCTCCCAAGAAGATGAATCGCCAGCTGTAATCTTGAGGAACTTACAACCGAGGTTATTAGCCAACTGGGCATCACTCTCACGATCACCTATAACGTATGAGTTTGCAAGGTCGTACTGTTCCTTATTCTCGATATACTTCTTGAGCATACCAGTTCCTGGCTTACGGTCAGGATGGTTATCCTCTGGGAAATGACGGTCAATAAGCATGTCGTCAAAGTCTATGCCCTCACCATGAAGGGTTTTGAGGATAAAATTATGAACAGGCCAGAAGGTATCCTCAGGGAAAGAGGCTGTACCAAGTCCGTCCTGATTACTAACCATAACAAACTCGAAATCCAGTTTCTTACGGATGAACGAGAGATTAGTGATAGCTCCCTCAACAAACTCCAGTTTCTCGAAAGAGTCTATCTGCTCATCAGCAGGTTCTTTTATAATCGTGCCGTCACGATCTATGAAAAGTAAGCGCTTCATGTTTTTTATTTTTGGGGGAGTTCAAGGAGTACAAGACGAATGTATTTATCGTTTGAGATATTTGACGCATTTACTATCGTCTTGTACTCCTTATCACTCCTTGTACTCCTTACTACTCCTAATTAGAATTACTTATTCTGCTCGTCATAAACAGCCGAGCCATATTTATATATCAGACTTGCAGGAATGACCAGACTTATATATTCACTAACAGCAAGAGCGACAACGCATATAACCATCATCAATACATATCCTGATGTCGGAATTGATACCCCATCGTTATATACCATCTGAGATATAGTACTATTGTCATAAGCATAGCTGCATATCTGAAATGAAACATAAGGAATCAATGTTAGCAGAATATCCAGGAAAAAAGACATCAGGAATATTCCAAGGAAAGACCAGAAATTGCGGAGGATAAGCCTACCAACTTTAACCTTGTATTTCTTCTCCTCACGCTTTACCATATATCTTCCGAAATAGAACAAGCCAAATATTGCCAGAAATAACTGAAAAAACACTGTTCCATACACTCCTAATAATGCCAACCAAGTGCCAGTTTGAAGTTTTAGCTGTAATATATCCATTCCGACTTTCTTTCCGAGTGCGTAAAAAAACACATCGGACACAGCTATTATCAATAGCAATATCCACATTGCCTTCAATACTGTCTTCGGATTAGCTAAAACGAAAGTGAATCCTGCTTTCAAGCATGACACAAAGCCACGAGACTGATAAATTGACTCCATAGTTTTATTTTTAGGTTTTGAGGTTAGGAGGTTTTAAGGTTATAAGGTCGAAATGCCATGAGCGATGCTAACCTACAACCTTAAAACCTTATAACCTTGTCTTTACTTTTTCCTCAGTTCTTCCAGCGAAGCCTTCAGAGCTGCAATCTTCTCGAGAGAATCCTGTTCCTTCTTACGCTCAAGGGCAACAACCTCAGGCTTGGCATTCTGAACGAAGCGCTCATTGCTGAGCTTCTTGCGAACACCAACGAGGAAGCCCTCAAGATGCTTGAGCTGTGCTTCCTGCTTCTCGATCTCAGCAGCAACGTCGATAAGGTTGCCAAGTGGAACGGCATACTCAGAAGTGCCTACCATAAACGCACTTGCATCAGCACTCTTATCTGCCACTACCTCAATACCGTCAAGGTTTGCCATCTTGATTACAACGCTATCATATTGGGCATAGTCATTATTGCCTACAGCCTTCAGAGAAAGAACCTCCTTAGGAGCGATATTCTTCTGATTACGAACAGTACGAACACCTGCAACGATATTCTTTACCGTCTCAATGCCTGCGATGATAGCCTCATCCTCAGCAGTAACAGCATCAAACTTAACCGTACTTACCATGATGCTCTCGCCTGGCTTACGGTCATAGATATGCTGCCAAATCTCCTCTGTAATGAATGGCATGAATGGGTGGATGATACGCATCAGATAGTCGAAGAAGCAGAGAGTTGCCTCGTATGTCTGCTTATCGATTGGCTTCTGATAGCCAGGCTTGATCATCTCAAGGTACCAGCCAGAGAATTCATCGGTGAAGAGCTTGAACGCTGTCATCAGAGCCTCGTTAAGACGATACTTAGAATAGAGGTCGTTGATTTCTGCGTATGCGGTCTTCATCTTAGCCTCAAACCACTTGATGGCAATCTTACTTGCCTCTGGCTGCTCAATATCGGCAGTTTCCCAACCCTGAACGAGACGGAAGGCGTTCCATATCTTGTTACAGAAGCCCATACCCTGCTGACAGAGTGACTCATCGAAGAGAATGTCATTTCCGGCAGGAGCAGAGAGCATCATACCCATACGCACGCCGTCAGCACCATATCTCTCAATAAGATCCAATGGATCAGGAGAGTTACCGAGAGACTTACTCATCTTACGGCCGAGCTTGTCACGAACGATACCTGTGAAATACACATTCTTGAAAGGTATCTGCTTCTGATACTCACAACCAGCCATGATCATACGTGCTACCCAGAAGAAGATGATATCCGGACCAGTTACGAGGTCGGATGTTGGGTAGTAGTAGTTGATTTCCTCATTGCCAGGGTTGTTGATACCGTCAAACAGAGAGATAGGCCACAGCCAAGAAGAGAACCATGTATCAAGAGCGTCCTCATCACGCTTGAGATCGGCTGCTGTTACAGAAGGATCAATAGCCTGTGCCTTCTTCAGAGCCTCTTCCTCTGTGAGAGCTACTACGAAGCGCTCCTCACCTTCGGCGGTCTCAGGAAGGAAATATGCAGGAATACGATGTCCCCACCAAAGCTGACGAGAGATACACCAGTCCTGAATATTCTCAAGCCAGTTCTTATATGTTGTAACATACTTGCTTGGATAGAACTTCAGCTCACCAGAGAGTACTGGTGGAAGGGCGATATCTGCCATGTGCTTCATAGCAAGGAACCATTGCTTACAGAGACGAGGCTCAACGGCTGTGTCCTGATTACGCTCAGAATAGCCAACCTTGTTGTCATAGTCCTCAATATGATCCATGAGACCTGCAGCCTCAAGGTCGATAGCAATCTGCTTGCGGACATCCATACGATCCTGACCGACATACATACCTGCAGCCTCAGAGATTGTGCCGTCTGGGTTGAAGATGTCGATAATCTCGAGATTATGTGTCTTACCGAGATTATAGTCGTTCACGTCATGTGCAGGAGTAACCTTCAGACAACCAGTACCGAACTCGATATCAACATATCTGTCCTCGATAACAGGGATAACACGATTTACCAATGGAACGATAACCTTATGACCACGCAACCAATGATTCTTTGGGTCCTTAGGATTGATACACATAGCAGTATCACCCATGATTGTCTCAGGACGTGTAGTTGCAACTACCGCATAGTAGCCCTTCTCATCCTTATGGAAAACCTCACCTTCCTCACCTGTGAGAACAACAGGATTCTCCGCTGCATCAGCTACATAGTACTTGAGGTGATAGAGCTTTGACTTCTCCTCACGATATATAACCTCCTCGGTTGAAAGTACGGTCTGAGCCTTTGGATCCCAGTTCACCATACGGAGGCCACGATAGATATAGCCCTTCTCGTAGAGGTCAACGAACACCTTGAGCACAGACTCAGAACGAGGCTCGTCCATTGTGAATGCTGTACGATCCCAGTCACAAGAAGCACCGAGCTTGCGAAGCTGCTTCAGAATGATGCCACCGTGCTCCTCTGTCCAAGCCCACGCGTGCTTCAAGAACTCCTCACGGGTAAGATCACGTTTCTTGATACCCTGCTGAGCGAGTTTGTTTACAACCTTTGCCTCTGTAGCAATAGAAGCATGGTCGGTTCCAGGAACCCAGCACGCATTCTTACCGTCAAGACGTGCCTTACGGATAAGGATATCCTGAATAGTATTGTTGAGCATGTGTCCCATGTGAAGCACACCAGTCACGTTTGGTGGTGGGATTACGATCGTATAAGGTTCACGACCATCCGGTTTGCTACTGAATAGTTTGTTGTCCAGCCAATACTGGTACCATCGAGCCTCCACTTCATTTGGGGCATACTTACTTGCTAATTCCATTTATCTTGAATATTGTTTATTTTGTTTATCAATTTCATTAAAGGAAGCATCCGTACGGGCGCGTTCCTTATAATCGAGGTGCAAAGATACACATTTTTTCTCAAAAATTTGGGTATCTCACATTATTTTTCTACTTTTGCAATGAAAATCTTAAAACTACAAACAAAAATTGCATACAAGAGAAGAAAAACTTGAGGCATTTGGCAGATTAATCGATGTTCTCGACAACCTGCGCGAAAAATGCCCTTGGGATCGTAAGCAGACAAACGAAAGCCTGCGCCCTCACACTATCGAAGAGGCATACGAGCTTTGCGATGCCATCATGCAGAACGAGCCTAAGGAGATTCAGAAAGAACTCGGTGACGTGCTTGAGCATGTCATCTTCTATTCTATCATAGGCAGGGAGAAAGGCGAGTTCGATATTGCCGATGTCTGCAACAAGGAAGCTGACAAGCTCATCTTCCGTCACCCTCACATCTATGGCGAGGTAAAAGCTGAGACAAGCGATGACGTGAGTGCTGTTTGGGAACAGATTAAGCAGAAAGAGAAAGACGGAAACAAGACCGTACTCTCAGGCGTTCCAAGTTCCCTTCCAAGCCTAATCAAAGCCTATCGCATTCAGGACAAGGCCACTAACGTGGGCTTCGACTGGGAAAAGAAAGAGGACGTATGGGCAAAGGTTCATGAGGAATTAAACGAGCTTGAAACTGAGCTTCGCAAGGAAGACAAGGAACGTTCTCTTGAAGAATTAGGCGATTTCCTCTTCTCTCTCGTCAATGCCGCACGATTATATCACCTCAATCCTGACACGGCTCTCGAAAAGACAAATCAGAAATTCACCCGTCGTTTCAACTATATCGAGCAGAAATCAAAGGAACTCGGCAAGCCTATGACCGAGATGACTCTCGAGGAAATGGATGCCCTTTGGAATGAGGCGAAAGCTGGTGAAAAATGAATAATGAAAAGTGAATAATGATGAAGAAATCAATAATATTTACAGCCATCTTTGGCTGTATAGCATTACTCGCAAGCTGTAACGGCGGCAAGACCGACAACGCTGATGCACAAAGAGATACACTCAATGTCGGAAGCGCAGACTCCACAATCTATGGCAAATGCGGAGAGGGCACGATGATGAACACTCTCGAACTCGTAACCGATGATGGCAAGACCCTCACATTCACTATAGACGAAGAGAATGGTAGTGATGTTCAGGGCGGTATGATGAGTGGCGACAGAATGGCTGTTACCTACTACAAGACCGCAGACGAAAACATTGCCCATAAGGTTATCAACCTCACGACATTGCTCGGCCGCTGGACTTCCCTCGACAAGAACTTCACCATCAATGAGGACGGCAGTATTGAGAGTAGCATACAGGCAGAGAGCAAGCCTTACACCGCATGGACTATCTGCAACGCCAAACTCATTCTCAATACCGACACCTTCGACGTCCTGTCTCTCGGTGCCGATAGCCTCTCTTTGGAGAACTCAAAGGGAATATTTGTTTATAAAAGAAGTAAATAAAGACCCACCCCCATAACATTTACTATTTAGCCATTTACTATTTACAATTTATGTACTATTTGGTTTATGTACTATTTCCGCCAGTCCATGACCTAGTAAAAAATAGTAAATATCAGGAAATAGTAAATTGTAAATTGTAAATAGTAAATAGCTAAATAGTAAATAATTAATCGGTGCAACCATTCAAAATTCATATCTTAGGATGCGGCTCTGCCTTACCGACAGCCAGACATGCCCCCTCTTCTCAGATTGTGGAGATAAGGGGTAAGCTCTTCATGGTTGACTGTGGCGAGGGAACTCAACAGCAGATAAGGAAGTCACGCCTCAACTTCACTAAGATATACGCCGTGTTCATCTCGCATCTTCACGGCGACCATGTGCTTGGTCTGATAGGAATGATAAGCACATTCGGCCTGAATGGTCGCACCGCCCCACTCCACATCTATGCTCCGGGCGAGTATGAGGAACTGCTGAACCTTGAAATCAAGACCTTCTGTGGCGGACTCGACTTCGAGGTCGTCTTCCATGCCGTTGACACGAACAAACAGCAGGTAATCTATGAAGACCGCTCTCTCACCGTGGAAAGCATACCTCTCTGTCATAGAGTGCATTGCTGTGGCTTCCTCTTTAGGGAAAAACCAGGCTCACGTCATATCCGTCGTGATATGATTGATTTCTATAACATCCCGACCTCGCAGATAAACAACATCAAGGCTGGATTAGACTGGACTTCCCCCGAAGGTGAGGTGATTAAAAATGAGCTTCTCACCTCTGATCCCGATCCAGTCCGTTCTTACGCCTATTGTTCTGACACGAGATACTTCCCAGAACTCGCAGAAAGGGTAAAGGATGTCACCCTACTCTACCATGAATCCACTTATACTGAGGACTTTAAGGAGAAAGCAGTAAAATATCTGCACTCCACAGCAAAAGAAGCTGCATTGACCGCAAAGAATGCCAATGCCGCCCAACTCATGCTCGGTCATTACAGTCAGAGATACAACTCTGACCAACCACTTTTGGAAGAAGCCAAACAGGTATTCAAGAATACAGTCCTTGCCAACGAAGGACTTGTTATTGACGTGCGTATGCGTTAATAAATTTTAATTTATTATTTTTCTGCTCCAAAACACGGATTATATTGTGAAATTTTATTAATTTTGCACCCACATAAAACTTTGGTTAACTTTATTATTAATACAAACAAAAAACTAATCAATGGCAAATTTACCAGCTTTAAGCAAGCGCACTGCACCTAAGAGTGTAATGCCAGAAAGAATAATACAGTTTGGTGAGGGAAACTTCCTCCGTGCATTCGTTGACTGGATTGTATGGAACATGAATGCCAAGACAAATTTCAACGGATCTGTCGTTATCGTTCAGCCAATCGACCGCGGTATGGTACAATGGCTCAACGGTCAGGACTGCCTCTATCACGTTAACCTTCAGGGCCGTCTCAATGGCGAGGCTGTTAATCAGCTCGACCGTATCGACGTTGTTAGCCGTGGTATTGACCCATACGCACAGCATTGGGCTTACATGGCTCTCGCTGAGCAGCCAGAGATTCGTTTCGTCATCTCCAACACAACCGAGGCTGGTATCGCTTTTGATCCTGCCTGCAAGCTCTCCGACGCACCTGCTTCTTCATACCCAGGCAAGCTCACACAGCTTCTCTGGTATCGTTTCAACGCATTCAACGGTGATCCTACCAAGGGACTTATCATCATGCCTTGTGAGCTTATCTTCCTCAACGGACATCACCTCAAGGATTGCATCCGCAAGTATATCGAGCTTTGGAAAGAAGACTTCGGCGAGAAGGCTGCCGCTTTCTCTGAGTGGTTCGAGAAGTACAACTATGTATGTGCCACCCTCGTTGACCGTATCGTACCGGGCTTCCCACGCAACGAAATCGCTCAGATTCAGGAGAAGATAGGTTATCGCGACAACCTCGTTGTTCAGGCAGAGATATTCCACCTCTGGGTTATCGAGAAGGCAGAGAACATGACCTGCGAGGAACTGCGTAAGGAGTTCCCTGCTGATCAGGCAGGTCTCAACGTGCTTATCGCAGAATCAGAGGCACCATACCACGAGCGTAAGGTAACATTGCTCAACGGTCCTCACACCGTTCTCTCACCTGTTGCCTACCTCTCAGGTGTCAATATCGTTCGCGATGCCCTCCACCACGAGGTTATCGGTCCTTATATCAAGAAGGTACAGTATGACGAGCTTATGCAGACTCTCAACCTCCCTATGGACGAGCTTCAGAAGTTTGCTGCCGATGTTCTTGAGCGTTTCGACAACCCATACGTTGACCATCAGGTTACGAGCATCATGCTCAACTCATTCCCAAAGTTCCAGGCACGCGACCTTCCGGGAGTCAAGGTTTATCTCGAGCGTAAGGGCGAGCTTCCAAAGGGACTCGTACTCGGTCTTGCTGCCATCATCACCTACTACAAGGGCGGCACACGTGCCGACGGAGCACCTATCCAGCCTAACGACGACCAGAAGATCATGGATCTCCTCACACAGCTCTGGGCAACAGGCGATACTCGCAAGGTGGCAGAGGGTGTTCTTGCAGCCGACTGGATATGGGGCGAGCATGGCAATCTCAACACCATCCCTGGTCTCACCGACATGGTTGAAGGCTTCCTGAATGACATTCAGAACAAGGGAATGCTTGAGACAGTGAAATCAATACTCTAAGATAGTGCATAGTTCATAATTCATAGTGCATAGTTGATTGTCTCCCGCAAACTATGGACTATGAATTATGCACTATGAACTCCCAAAAAACTATGCACTATGAACACCCCAAAAACTATGCACTATGAACACCCCAAAAACTATGCACTATGAACTATGAACTATAACTTACCTTCTCTCGCCTCCAAATACGAGCATTCGGATTTCCTCAACGGAGACCCGTCATGGTTCATGCACCAAGTTGAGGGTGACACGAACAGGGAGATAATGGCATTTATAGCCTCTGCCATAAGCTATGGCAGTAGAAAGCAGTTCCTGCCAAAGATTGAAAGCCTTAGAATCAATGGCGACTACGTCAAATGGCTGAAAAACAAGGATTACGAAAAGATTGTACCACACACCGACGAATGTTTCTACCGCCTCTACACCAAGGCGATGATGAACGATTTCCTCAACGCCCTTGCACAGATGATTGAGCAATACGGCTCAATGCGCGGATTTATCATAAACGTTAAGGAAAAGAGCCCAAAGCCAACAGAGAAACTATCTGCCCTCGATGCAGTAAAAGCCCTTACATCATGGTTTGCCACTCACGGAAGCACAGGCGTTATACCGAAGGATGCCACATCCTCATGCAAGCGCGTGTGTATGTTCCTCCGTTGGATGGTGCGCGACAACTCCCCCGTTGACCTCGGACTCTGGAGCGACCTAATAGACAAGAGCACGCTCATCATCCCTATGGACACCCACGTCCTTCAGGAAGCCGAGAGATTAGGACTTATCACAAGCAAGTGCACAAGTATGAGTGCCGCCATGAAACTCACCCAGAAGCTCCGCGAAATCTGGCCTGACGACCCAACCAAAGGCGACTTCGCCCTCTTCGGTCTTGGAGTGGATAAGTAAGTCCCATGTAAGTCCGTAGCAACTCCGATGTAAGTCCCATTCACCTCCCATTCCGCTCTATACTATGAAACGAACTAGAAGCGAAGGAGAAACGGACCTGAGAGGGAGGAGAAATAAATGTATTGAGCCTTGTGAAAAAACGTGTTCATTTTTTGGGAGAAAGATTTTGTATAGAGGGTTTCACCTATATAGTTTTATCAATGTAACTAATTGAACATCAAGCAATAATAAAGGGTGAAGCCCCTCCAAAAAACAACTTTGTTTTTACAAAGGGTTTCACCCTATGTAAGTTATTGATAATCAACACGTAAAAGCAAAAAAATCGCGAAGGTGAAACCCCTTACCTCAAAAACTTTTGATTTTTTTACTTTCACCACTATACCAACGTTTTTTCTGCCGCCCTACACTTGGTGTAATACTCTTGGCTAGAAAAAAAGAAAAAAGTTTTTGAGGGCGAGTATTATACCTTTGTTAGATTGAGCATACATTTCTACTGATTATCAATCTGTTAAGCGTGGTGTAATACCCTTAAAAGTATTACACCAATTCGCGGGATTTGGTGTAATAGTGGTGTAATACTTTCGGGGGTATTACACCAAGGATAAGATATTATTACCCAAGGCCTTAACATACTCAAAACCGCAAAGGTGTAATACTATGCGTTGAAAAGTTTTTATTTTTTTCACTCTGGGGGTATTACACCTACTCAAAAAGAATCACAAAAGGAGCGTCCTCACTTCCAATACTCGTCACGTAAACCAACTCTTTGCTGATATTCAATCTCTTATACAGAAATAGTATCAACCGACATGAATATACGTAAAAAACACGGGGTGGATACCTAATACTGATGAGAACGCCACAATCAAAGAATTCAAACCACGAAAAAATCACTTTTTCTGAGTATTGTGTAGGTGTGTCGAAATAAGTACCTTTGCACCCGCAAAAAAAATTACAACTTGTATTCACATTATTATATTACAACAAAAAGAATTATGAAGATTAGAAAGTTTATGGCAATGATGATTGCCGCAGTTGCTGTATGTGTTGGTTTTGCATCATGTGGAGACGATGATAATGATGAAGTTGTTATTCCAGCAGCCGAGACTATTGCAGGTAATTACACAGGCGAGGTGACTATCACCGTTATGGAATCTGACTCAAAGTCAAATGGTACATACGAGATCAAGAAGATTGACGATACCCATGTCAGCATGACTACACCTGCTTCAGGCGAGGGTGCTATGGCAATGCCTGCAATCACAGTCAATAACATTCCTGTTACTACTTCTACTGTATCTGGCGCAGAGGTTGTATCTGCATCTTTGGCAGAAGCGAAGGGTACTATCACAGTAAATGATGCTGAGAAGGCATATACCTTCAGTAACATCGTAATCAAGAATTCAGGCAAGAAGATTTCTATTGTTTATAGCTTGCAGTATGGTAAGATGCCTATGACAATGGAATTCTCATTTACAGGTGAGAAGTAAGTTGGGTTAGAAGGTTAGAGGTTAGAAGGTTAGAGGTTAGAGATTAGACTTTAGACCTTAGACCTTAGACCTTAGACTTTAGACCTTAGACCTTAGACCTTAGACTTTAGACCTTAGACTTTAGACTTTAGCCTGAAAACCTTTTAAAAAGAACATGAATCAAAGGATTCTGATAACTCTTACTCTGTCCGTCGGTATGGTTTCGGCCATACAGGCGGCAGATTTTATTTGCCCACCTGTTACCCCAAAGGGAACGACTGAGTTGTATGATTCCCTGACACTTGAGCAGGTGGTGGTTACAGCCACCCACACTCCAAAGGCATTGAAGGATGTGCCGGTAGTTACCCGACTCATTTCACTCGATGACATAAAGAAAGCTGATGCAACCAATATTCAGGACCTACTCGTACAGGAACTTCCAGGACTCGAATTCGGCTTTGCCATGACTCAGGAGACATCTCTGAATATGAGCGGATTTGGCGGTAATGCCGTTCTGTTTCTCGTTGATGGTGAGCGTGTTGCCGGTGAGACTGTGGATAATACGGATTATAACCGCCTGAACCTCGATAACGTTGGAAGAATTGAGATTGTGAAGGGCGCTTCATCGGCTCTGTACGGCTCAAATGCAGTAGGCGGTGTTATCAATATCATCACAAGGGAATCAACTGAACCCTGGACGGCAAACGTCAATTCGCGTTACAGTTCGTTTGGCAAGGAGTGGAGAAACGGAGCTAACTTTTCATTCACTTCTGGCAAATGGAACTCGCAGACCAACTTCCAGCATACGGACATAGAGCCTATCAAACTGGCATCTGGTCCTACCTCTGAGGAGAAGGCTCTTGCAGCATTGCTTGGGCAGACAATAGAGGAAGACAAGTCGAATGTGAAGAAACTCTACGGACAGGAGTCATACAACGTGAAGGAGAGAATAACATTCACGGCATCCGACTTTCTCAAGTTCATTGCGCGTGGCGGATATTTCTACCGTGAGAGTCAGCGTGACACTTACAACTATCATTTCAATGCGTATAGTGGTGGATTGAAGGCTATATACGACTGGAAGAACGGGCGTAATATAGAGGTGTCGTATGCCTATGACCAGTATGACAAGGCGAACTACACTCCAGAAGGTAAACGTACTCACGACCACGACTACCGCAACACTCAGCATGTGGCTCATGCCATATACAATCACACGCTTGGTGAGCATGTACTGACACTTGGTTCCGACCTTCTGCACGACTATCTCACCACATATCAGTTTCTTGACAACACTTCGCACGAGCAGAACAATATAGATGCCTTTGCACAGTTCGATTTCAACCCAAACCGACGCATAAACGTGGTGGGAAGTGTGAGATACGACTATTTCTCGGCTTCTGACGCACAGGCATTCACCACCCGACTGGCAGCTGTGTATAAGTTGGATGGCATTACCTTCCGTGCCAACTATGCAAGCGGATTCCGTGCTCCTTCGCTCAAGGAGATGTATATGCACTATGACATGGGAAACATGGGATATATGATTATTGGCAATCCTGATGTGAAGCCTGAGAAGAGCAATAATTTCAACATCGCGATAGAGCATAACGGCAAAGTGCAGGGTTGCGGTTTTCTCAACGGAAAATATAGCATCATGCTTATGGGCTATTGCAACATCTTCGACAAACGCATCACGAGCATAGGCCGATACTGGGTTGTGGATAACAGCTACAAGGAAGGTGGCTATCAGGTGCTTGATGATGACAATAGGATAAGCGAGGAGGGCGACGGATATGTCTTTACCGCTGATAATGGAACAAGATATGAGGCTCTGACAAGTTCGCTATATTGGAATGAGGATGGAATAACGGTTCGTGGACTCGACCTTAGTGCACAGTATCGCCTTGACTTCGGTCTCTCGCTCCGTTACAATTACGCCTATATGCACGAGAGTGGAAATGTGGTCTATTCACAGTTCTCGCAACCACGCTCTCATTCCATGACGTGGCGAGTTGACTACGACCATCGCTTCTCACGCAAATATGCCATCGGCGTAGGATTATCGGGCAGACACTTAGGTAAACCGCAATCGGGCAGTAAGGATGTTGATCAAGGCTATACACTTTGGAAACTGATGCTTCAGCAGCATATACTGAAAGGAATACATGTGAACTTCGCCATTGACAATATCCTGAACTACAAGCCAAAGGCATATTACTATTGTTCACCAATGACTACAGGAACTACATATAGTTTGGGCATATCTATCGATATCGACAGAATGTTTTAATTAAAGCCCCCTCCATCTCCCCAAGGGGGAACTTTAAGATAGTAATAATGTATAATATAGTCCTCCCCCTCGGGGGAAAAGAGGGGGGCTTTTTATTAGGCTTATGAAAAAACGCATCTGGAAATATATTGGCTATGCAGTGCTGGCTATCGTTGCCATCACTGCAATTGCCGTTGTATGGAACAAGTGGTTCTCACGCACCCGTGTCGCATTCATCAACTATCAGGCTACTACGCTTGGCGAGATAAGCAAGGCAAACAGCAATCCGTTTGTCATCATCGAGGAACTGCCTATTGACAAGCTCGATGACATTGACGATTATGACATGGTGTTCATGAACGCTATGGGTATCCGTCTAACCGAGGAACAGCGCGATAAGATACAAATGGCGGGATGGACAGGCACAAATATCCTCACTACTATGTCGGTCAATCCCGATAACTACATCGTCAGCGTGGATAGCGTTACTGCCGATACGCTCAACGCATATCTGCGCGGGGCTTCTCGCAAGAACTATCGCTCTATGCTCAACTATGTGCGTCAGCATGTAGATGGCAAGATTATCTTCAAGGGCGAGATAGAAAAGGTTGTGCCTGCTCCAGAAGGATTGTTCTCGCATCCCGACGTAGAGCACCCCGATGATGAGGATATTTATTTCGATACATTGGAGGACTATGAGGCTTATCTGCAAAAGCATGGTCTGATGAAAGCCGATGCCCCGAAGGTGATAGTCACAGGTATGATGGGTAATCCCGATGATGTAATAACGGCTTTGGAAAAGAGCGGAAACACCGTATATCACATCAGCCAAAGTCTATCGAAATTCATTGACACACTCACGACAAAGCATCCAGATATGCACTTCAATGCCGTAGTAAACCTTGCTCATGGTCGTCTTGGCGATAAGGCTGTGGAGTGGCTTGGCAAACAGAACATCCCTCTTTTCTCCACATTGTGCATCAACCGCCTTACTTCCGAATGGGAAGAAGATAAACAGGGTATGTCGGGTGGATTCCTAAGCCAGAGCATCGTGACACCTGAGATTGACGGTAGCATCCGTCCATACGTTCTCTTCGCTCAGCGCATCAACGATGAGGGTATTCATGAGCAATACACCATTCCTGAGCGATTGGATAAGTTCGTAGCTACCGTAAACAACTATATCTCGCTTCAGAAGAAACAGAACAAGGATAAGCGTGTGGCTATCGTATATTTCAAGGGACCAGGTGAGCAGTCGCTTACTGCATCAGGTCTGGCGGTGGTTCCATCGCTCTACAATCTCCTTAGCCGTATGCGTCAGGAGGGATATAACGTAAGCGGACTACCAGAGAATAGCGATAAACTTGCAGAACTGCTTCAGCGCAAGGGCAGTCCGATAACCGACTACTCCCTGCTCGAAGAGCATCCCGACACGGTTGTCAAGGTGCAATTGGGTAACATTGCCCTCCTTCCCCAGCCTCTTGCCGGACATGGAGACAACACATTCCAGATAGTTCATGGCACAGACAAAGACCCTGTGAAGGAGTTTCAGAATGCCTATTACTGGATTCAGAACTCGTTCAAGGCTGATGCTCTGATACACTTCGGTACTCACGGCGGACTTGAATACACCCCTCGAAAGCAGGTGGCACTATCATCAAATGACTGGCCTGATAAGCTCGTGGGCACTATTCCGCATTATTACATCTACACCATAGGTAACGTGGGCGAGGCTCTTATTGCCAAGCGCAGAACATACGCAGGTATTCAGAGCCACATCACCGCACCATTCCTTGAAAGTAACCTCCGCGGACAGTACAGGAAGCTTTCCGACGCCATAGAAAAGTATAATGTAGAAAGTGTAAAGGGTAAAGATGCCGCATCAATCGCAGTAAAGAAACTCGCCGTGGAGATGGGCATACATCGTGACCTCGGTCTTGACTCCATCATCACAAAGCCATGGAGCGAGACGGAGATTGCGAAGGTGGAGGCATTTGGCGAAGAGATAGCCAACGAGAAGATAGTCGGACAGCTCTACACGCTCGGCATACCATACGAGAAGGCAAGAATTGAGTCATCGGTATTCGCCATGACTACCGATCCAATAGCTTATGGCCTACTGCGTCTCGACAAGCAACTTAAACGTGCAAAGGCTGACACGGAAAAGCATAAGGCTCTGTTCACCTCGCAGTATATCAACCCGGCAAAAGCCCTCGTGGCTCGTCTCATCAACAACAACGCTCCTGTTTCCGATGCCTTTATCTGTCAGACTGCTGGAATCACTCAGGCTCAACTCGACAAGGCAAGGGAGATTGAAGCTTCCAAGCATAACTCAGGGGATATGATGAGCATGATGATGGCGGCTGGGGGAAAGAGTAAAGTAGAAAGGGTAAAGGGTAAAGAGAGTAAAGTAGAAAGGGTAAAGGGTAATGTAGATACTACAAAACGCCAACACCCACACTCCCCCTCGGGGGCCGGGGGGGCTATGGATCCCCACAAGGCTCTACAGATGGCAAAAATGGCTGGTGCTTCTCCCGAGGCTCTGAAGAAAATGGCAGCAGCTATGGGACTTGGCGGCAAGGGAAGCGGCAAGGATAAGGTGAGCAATATGATGGCTCAGATGGCGGCTATGCGTAAGACCTACACTCGCGAAGAAACCTATCTGGCAGAGGCTATCACGGAAGTAGAGCAAGCCCTGAAGAACGTGGCACACTATAAGCAGATGCTCATGGATGCCCCTCAAAAGGAACTGTCATCCATGATAAATGCCCTCAATGGCGGCTACACCATGCCGAGCAGCGGAGGTGACGTAATCGCCAATCCTCGCACGCTGCCTACTGGTCGTAACCTCTATGGCGTGAATGCCGAGACCACCCCTACCGAAAGTGCGTGGGATAAGGGTAAGGAATTAGCCGAGAATACGATAAGGATGTACCGTGAGCATCATCACGACTCCCTCCCTCGTAAGGTGAGCTTCACTTTCTGGTCATCTGAGTTCATCGAGACAGGCGGCACGACAATTGCGCAAGTATTATGGCTTCTCGGTGTAGAACCTGTGCGCGATGCCTTTGGCAGAGTGACCGACATACGTCTTATTCCAATCAAGGAACTTGGTCGTCCGCGCATCGATGTGGTGGTGCAGACTTCAGGACAGTTCCGCGACCTTGCTGCATCACGCCTGTATCTCATCAACCGCGCCGTGCAAATGGCTGCGAAGGCTGATGACGGAAAGGTGGCTAACCTTGTAAAGGATGGCGTAAGGGAATCGGAACGCGCACTCACCGAGTCAGGTGTATCACCGAAGGATGCACGCGAGATGTCCACCTTCCGCATCTTTGGCGGACTTAACGGCGGTTATGGCACTGGCATTCAGCAGATGGTGCAGCAAGGTGACAGTTGGAAATCTGAGAATGAGATTGCCGATACCTACATCAACAATATGTCTGCATTCTATGGTTCTGAGGAATATTGGGAGAAGGCTTCAAAAGTGGCATTCCGTGCAGCCCTCACCCGAACCGATGCCGTCATTCAGCCACGCCAGTCAAACTCATGGGGTGCCCTCTCGCTCGACCATGTATATGAGTTCATGGGGGGCATGAACCTTGCCGTGCGCAATGTCACGGGCAAAGATCCAGATGCCTACTTTGCCGACTACCGCAATCGCAACAACAACCGTATGCAGGAGCTCAAGGAGGCTTTCGGCGTTGAGAGTCGTTCCACAATCTTCAATCCAACGTACATCAAGGAGAAGATGAAGGGCGGTGCCAACGAGGCTGCTGATTTTGCCGAGGTGGTGCAGAACACATACGGCTGGAACGTGATGAAGCCTGCTGCCATAGACAATCAGATGTGGGAACAGATCTACGACACCTACGTCAAGGATAAGATGAATCTCGGTGTGAATAAGTTCCTGCGCGAGAAGAATCCTGCGGCCATGGAACAGATGGCTCACACCATGGTGCAGACTATTCAGAAAGGTCTCTGGAAGACTTCGCCCGACAAACTCCGCGAACTTCAGAAGTTGGAGAACGACCTACATGCCGAGGCTGAGGCAAGGATGCGTAGTCAGATGGATGCAAAGGATGCCCAAAAGGCAGGCACAGTGTTGAAGAAAGAGACTCTCTCTGACACTCCAGACACTACACGCACCATCGTCACTACCTCCGCCGTACTCGCTATCGTCATCGTGTCAGGGGTAGTCCTTGTGTTTATCATTCGCAAAAGAAGGAAGGAAGAGGAAGAGTGACCCACCCAATCCCTCCCCAAGGGAGGGTTTCTCCCCCCTCACCCCCTCAAGGGGGAGTAGATAGTATTTAAATCAAAATAAAAGCCCCTTAAGGTCTATGGGGGTTTGTACTATAAAACATTCTTCCCTTGGGGAAGGCTTGGTTAGGTCTTTATGCAAACCGTCATCTTAACATTAATGCTCATCGTCATCTTCATGACGTGGCTGAAGCTCACATTCCTGAAAGCGTGGCAGATAGCGATTGTTGCCGTTGTCTGCGCACTCTTCATCGGACTCTCATGGCCCTACGCCATTACGCAGAGCAGAAATGAGATAAGCGAGTGGCTGAGCAATCAGAAACTCATGCTCGACACCTCAGTCATACTCACGCTTGAGGTGATATGGCAAATGGCATACTGTATGCTATCCGCCAAACTGCTCTACGATGGTAAGGTAAAGAAACGCACCGTGTGGGTGTATCGTATGCTGCGATTCTTCCCCGGCATCCTCATCCTCCCTGTGCTGTTCTATCTCCAGATACAGGTGATGTACCTCCTTTCTGGCATCAACTTCGCCACAATATCGTGGTGCCTTGCCGCCCTCGTACTTCTGGCAGTCATAGGAGGCTCGTATGCACTCCGCTGGCTCTTGCCACAGAAATCCCTTCGTCTTGAACTGCTCTTCCTCTCCTCCGCCTTGGTTCTCATCCTCGGCATAGTGTGTACGGTCAACGGCAGCACTAATTTCAAGGGTTCCGACCCGATAGAATGGAAAGCCCTGCTTGCCTTCATCGCTCTCGCTGCGGTGTGCGGAGGGATAGGAATAGCCCCTTTCCCCAACCCTTTCCCCGCTCGGGGGAAGGGAGTAGATAGTATTTCTAATCAAGACATAAATAAAAATAAAAATTAATATAACACAATTCCCCTATAGCGTACTAATGTAACCACTTCCTTCCCCCCGAGCGGGGGAAGGGTCGGGGTTAGGGGCTGTTTTTTAGCTTATGGAACTAATCTCAGACATTCTCTATTGGATCAGCACAGGACTACTCGTGCCAGTCATCGTAATCCTCATCATTCTCTTCATCCGTGCACTACTGCTCATCGGCAGTTTCTTCGGACAGTATCTCGCCATCAGAAAGTCATCGGCACAGGTGCGGAAGGCACTCACCGACGTGACTCCCGACACACTCGATGATGTCACCAATCAACTGCCGAAAAAAGATAACGTGCTTGTCATAGCGTATATCAAAAAGATGATTGCAGCACACGACAACAAGGCAGAGGTAAAGCGACTCCTTGCCGAGTTCGAGATTGATGCCGACAAGGATCTCAGCACCAGTAAGATGCTGACGAAACTCGGTCCGATGATGGGCTTGATGGGTACCCTCATCCCTATGGGACCAGCCCTTGCCGGACTCGCTTCTGGCGACATCGAATCAATGGCACGCAACATGCAGGTTGCATTCGCCACCACCGTCACAGGTCTCGTAGCTGCCGCCATCGGCTATGTCACCCAACAGGTCAAACAACGCTGGTACCTTCAGGACATCACAAATCTTGAGTATTTGGCAGAGGTGCTTGGGAAATAAATAATACTTTGTAAATGGGAACTTGCTTTAGCTTGATGAGCTTCAACGAAAAATAAATAGTACATTGTAAATGGTAAATTGTACATGTAAAGATGAAACACTCCCTTTTAACTTCCCACGAGGAAGACGACCCAATGTCAACGGTGTCAAACCTCTTCGATGTAGCAATGGTGTTTGCCGTTGCCCTGATGGTGGCACTCGTCACCCGATTCAATATGACCGAGATGTTCTCGCAACAGGACTTCACCATGGTGAAGAACCCTGGCAAGGAGAATATGGAGATAATAACCAAGGAGGGAAAGAAGATAAACAAATATACCCCCTCAAAGGATCAGTCGTCAAAGAATCAGAACAAGGGCAAGAAGGTTGGCGTCGCCTATCAGCTTGAGAATGGTGAGATTATCTATGTGCCTGAGTAAAATCATAAGTTTTAGGTATTGCACGGGCGAGAGAAAAGCTGTACTTTTGCACTCGGAAAACAAGACGTGCGCCAGCCTTTGGGCTGACACGCACTTTTTCCTTCATGCGAGGTGCTATGCACGTTGTCACTCAGAAAACAAAGGTAAAAGTATTTGATTATTGGTATTCAAAGGCAAAAAGATGATAGGAAATAACATACATATAGATGCTTCGACTTCTAAGAGGTGGGTTCGCAAAAGTGCGAACCCACTTTTTTTTGTGAACAATTCGGAACATCGTTCGCTTTTAAAGAACAGCCCCCTCCATCCCCCCGAGGGGGGAGCTTTTTAGATAGTATTTCAAATCAAATAATTAAATAAATTAATAACATAGCCAATCCCAATGAAGGATTAATACTATAAAACATCGGGTCACATACTCCGATGTTATCAACATCGAACAACCCATTTGGGAAGGCTTGGTTAGGCTTTATGTTCAAAATTCTCAAACATCTTGAAGACTACATGGGTAGCAGGAAGCGATTGCTGCCCTGGTCGATTGCGATTTCTGCAATCAATGGATTGCTGTCGCTTGTTCCATACGTCCTGTTGTGGCTCGTGGTACGAACACTTATAACCACAGGAGGCTGTATGTCGGGCTCAAAGGTTCTTGACTATGCCATTGCGGCATTCGTGATCTCGATTGTTCACGTACTGATTTATTTCGCAGCACTTATGCTCTCGCATCTGGCTGCATTCCGTCTGGAGACAACGATGAGGGGCAAGGCAATGGAAAGAGTTATGCGTGCTCCGCTTGGTTTCTTCGACGGAAAGAACACTGGCAGTATGCGAAAGGTTATTGATGAGAATGCCGGACAGACGCATACGTTCGTGGCTCATATTCTGCCAGATATTGCAGGTAGCATCGTTGCCCCATTGGGTGTGTTGGTGCTTCTGTTCGTGGTTGACTGGCAGTTGGGACTGGCTTCGCTCGTGCCTGTCGTCGTTTCGTTTGGCATCCTTGCATATATGATGAGTCCGACGAGAAACCATTTTCAGCGTCGCTATCTCGATGCTCTTGAGAAGATGAGCTCGGAGGCGGTGGAGTATGTGCGTGGCATACCTGTGGTGAAGACATTCCAGCAAAGTGTGTTCTCTTTCAAGAGATTCTATGACAGTATCATTGGCTATCGTGACCTCGTTATAAAATACACTCTGTTCTGGAGGACTCCGATGTCGATATACACGGTGATGATCAACGGTTGTGCTTTCGTCATTGTGCCTGTCGGAATAATAATGATAGGACATAGCGGAGAGACGGCGGTTGTGATCTCGGACATGATTCTGTATGTTCTCATTGCCCCTATCATTGCAGCAAACGTGATGAAGATAATGTATCTTGGGCAGAATCTGTTCCTTGCTAATGAGTCTGTTACGAGAATGGAGGACATAACAGATGCGAAGCTGCTTTCTGAGAGTGAAAAGCCGATGAAATGCAACGGCTACGACATCAGGTTTGATGATGTGTCATTCCGCTACGATGGTGGCGAGACGGATGCCATCAGTCATGTGAGTCTCAGCATACCCGAGGGTACGACTACGGCACTCGTTGGTGCATCGGGAAGCGGAAAGACCACCATTGCACGCCTCATTCCTCGTTTCTGGGATGTGAGGGAAGGAAGTGTCAGTATTGGCGGTACGGATGTAAGGCAGATGGATAAGAGCGAACTGATGAAGAGCGTGTCGTTCGTTTTCCAGAACACAAAGCTATTTAAGACATCGCTGCTTGAAAACGTGCGATATGGAAGTCCGGAGGCTACACTTGAGCAGGTAAACCGTGCCATTGACTTGTCGCAGAGTCGTGAGATTATAGACCGTTTGCCTGACGGATTGAATACTATCATCGGTGCGGAAGGCACTTACCTCTCAGGTGGCGAGCAGCAGCGCATCGTCTTGGCGCGTGCCATATTGAAGGATACGCCAATCATTGTTCTTGACGAGGCAACAGCCTTTGCCGACCCTGAGAACGAGCATATCATTCGTGAGGCTCTATCGCATCTGACCAAAGGCAAGACCGTGCTCATGATTGCACATCGATTGACTACGGTTAAAGATGCCGACCAGATCGTGGTTATTGATGGTGGTAAGGTGGCAGAGCATGGTACTCACGATGAACTGATTGCCAAGGATTCGCTATACCATAATATGTGGAATGAATATCAAAAGGCGGTGGAGTGGAAAATATAATAGAAGCCCCCTCCATCCCCCCGAGGGGGGAGCTTTTAGATAGTAAATTTGTAAATAGTAAATAAAAAAAGAGATGCTCAAATATCTAACAACCCGTTTTGCCCTATCGAAAAAAGGAGCAGAGGATATGAGACGTGGAATAATCTGTTCTACACTACTCAATATTGCATTGATGTTTCCACCTACATATCTGTTTTTATTCCTTATGGAATATCTTGAAGGTAACGGAACAGAGAAGCACGCTTTGTGGTGGTATCTGGTTCTGGCTGCCATACTTATGATTGTGATGTATGTCATTGCCCGATGGCAATATAACAGTACCTATGTCACGGTGTATGACGAGAGTGCTCAGCGACGTATCAGACTGGCGGAGAAACTGCGTAAGTTGCCACTCGCCTTCTTTGGTGAACGTAATCTTTCCGACCTCACATCGACCATAATGGAGGACTGTTCATATCTCGAACAGACATTCTCTCATGCCGTTCCACAGTTGTTTGCTTCCTTCGCAAGCATGATTATCATTGCTATAAGCCTGTTCTGCTACGACTGGCGACTGGCAACAGCTCTGTTCTGGGTCGTTCCTCTTGCCCTTGCTACGCTTCTGCTTGCAAGACACAGGCTCGATAAGGCTTTTGTTCATCTGTATAAAGTGAAGCGTGGAGTTACAGAGCAGGTACAGGAAGGACTGGAGTGTGTGCAGGAGATTAAGTCGTATAGCGGAGAGGAAGCCTATAATGATAGTTTCGGAAAGAGGCTGAAGGATTATGAGAAGGAACTGATCAGCCATGAGCTTGTAGCTGGTGTGGCGGTAAATCTATCCGTCGTTCTGCTGAAACTCGGAATGCCATCGGTTATCCTTGCAGGTGCATGGCTGATGCAGAGAGGTGAATTATCGATGTTTGTGTATTTCGCATTTCTGATAGTATCAGCTATGGTGTATAATCCTATTCAGGAAGTGTGCAACAACCTTGCTATCCTCTCATTCCTCGATGTAAGGATAAACAGGATGAAGGAGATTGAGGGTATGCCTACACAGGAGGGCAGCAAGGATGAGACTCTGGATTCGTTTGATATCGAGATGCGCAACGTGGCATTTGCATACGAATCAGGCAAGCAGGTGTTATGCGACGTATCATTCACAGCACGACAAGGTGAGGTGACGGCACTCGTTGGTCCTTCTGGTGGAGGAAAGAGTACCACAGCCAAGCTCATTGCCCGTTTCTGGGATGTGGATAGCGGACAGATATTTGTAGGCGGAAAGGACATCTCGAAGATTGATCCAGAGACATTGATGAAGTATTTCGCCATTGTGTTTCAGGATGTGGTGCTCTTCAATGCCTCTATTGCCGATAACATCCGCATTGGTCGTCGTGATGCCTCGGATGAAGAGGTGCGCAGAGTGGCAAAGTTGGCTCAATGTGATGAGTTTATCGAAAGGATGCCAAAGGGCTATGACACCATTATCGGTGAGAATGGCGAGACACTTTCGGGAGGAGAGCGCCAGCGTATATCCATAGCCCGCGCACTTCTGAAGGATGCCCCAGTGATACTTATGGACGAGGCTACTGCAAGTCTTGATGCCGAGAATGAGACAAAGATTCAGGCTGGTATTTCAGAGCTTGTCCGCAATAAGACGGTTATCATCATTGCCCACAGAATGAGAACGGTACTGAATGCCAACCATATCGTGGTGCTCAATGGTGGCGTGGTTAGCGAGGAGGGTATTCCTTCTAAGCTAATAGAAGCGAATGGAGAATTTGCAAGGATGGTGAAGAGGCAAATGGAGTCCACATAGCCTCTTCCCAATAGAAGTCGCAGATTGAGTATCTCCGAATATGTGTTATGGTTCCTACTCCCCTCAATGTGGAGTAGGAACTTCAAGTTTTTTTGCATTTGCAATACCTTCGCTTTTTCAAGGCTCATCCTCCAATGTTCCTCCATCGCATGTCCATCGCTTCTCCATAGATACTCCATCAAAACTATGGACTATGTATGGAGTATCTATGGAGGATAGGAGAGATTGGTTCCGCAGTTCCGCATTTTTTAGTAATACCCCAATCTGAATTGAAAATTGAGAATTATTTGAGACGCGAAGGCGCAAAGAAAAACTCTGCGACTCCGCGTCTCTGCGTTTAATTCTCTAACCTCTAACCCCTACCCTCTAACCTCTACCCCCTAACCTCTAACCTTTAAACCTTCTACCCTCTAACCTTAAAAAATCAAGTCATTGGATTGGCGTTAAACAAAAAAAGTGAGGCATTCGTAAGAATACCTCACTTATGTTTTTGCTGTAAGCTAAAGATTACTCTGCAGCAGCCTCTTCAGCTGGTGCCTCCTCAGCAGGAGCAGCCTCTGCCTCTGCCTTTGCAGCCTCAGCAGCAGCCTTCTTGTCAGCTACCTTCTTAGCGATTGCCTCGTTAACCTTCTTCTCAGCCTCGAGAGCAGCAGCTACTGCCTTCTTCTTAGCGTCAGCGAGATTAGCCTTTACAGCCTCGATGCCCTTAACCTTGTCAGCCTTCCAAGCATCGAACTTCTTCTGAGCCTCTTCCTCTGAGAATGCGCCCTTCTTAACGCCACCCTTGAGGTGCTTCATAAGATATACGCCTTCCTTTGAAAGGATGTTACGTACGGTGTCAGTTGGCTGAGCACCGCACTCTACCCAGTAAAGTGCCTTCTCAAAATTCAAATCTACTGTGGCAGGATTGGTGTTTGGGTTGTAAGTACCAATCTTCTCAGTAAATTTACCATCACGTGGAGCTCTTGCGTCAGCGATAACGATGCTGTAAAAAGCGTAGCTCTTACGACCACCGCGCTGCAGTCTGATTTTTGTTGCCATTTTTTGTTAAAAATTTGTTGTTAGAAATGAATTTTATGCCTCTAACTCGTAAAGGCGGGTGCAAAGTTACTAATTTTCTGCGAGATACATACATCCTTAACGAGCAAAACTTCAAAAAGTTAATAATTATTAACTAAAATCAAAACAATGTTTCAAGACAAATGAGCATTTGGAGCTTGCGCTCCTTTTTTCTCGGAACAAAAATTAAACACGATGACCAGAAAATTTATTCCAGAAAATTTATTTTTCAACGCAGAGACGCTAAGTTTTTATTTGAACACGGAAAGCACGAAAATTTTTTATCAAGAATTAGAGAATTAGAGATATTTGAATTAATGAGAAAGAGAGAAAAAGTGCTACTTGCGTAGCATTGGGAATGGGCATGATTGCAGGAGCGTAAGCGACCCTTCTCAAATTCTTCAAAATTCAAAAAAATCGCTAATTCTCTAATTCTTGATATATATTTTATTGGAAAAAGATTGCGCAGATTGGTAATTATTGTCAGTTAAAAAGCAACTTGTTGCTAAAAGAATTAATGAGGTATTAATGTGGTATTAATGCGATATTATACGTCTCACTCCGTGAGGAAACATTAAAGACCACAACTTGCGTAGCTTGATGAGCCAACGCGAATAATGTCACGTTAATTTCGCATTAATTTTATGCTTTTAACCACAGATTTTCGGGATATCAGGGATATTAATCACGAGCGTAAGCCCCAAAAACTTTAATCTAACGTGAGTTCGACGAATTTATTCAGTTGTATATTGTTGACTATCATGTGGTTGAAAGAGCTCTGAAGGAGCGATACCTAATAGGGCAGTCCGTTAGGACTGTCATATTTATCGATATAGGGGGTATGAGGTCTGAAGGACCGACACCTAAAGTCTTCAGGTGTCGCACTTACAGCGCTCCTTTAATCACGCATCTATAGAATAACAGCCCTTACGGACTGCCCTATTAGGTGTCGGG